>Ga0079997_117183_pt1 | contig 105620 bp, 101 predicted proteins | sample PerSpoCPS_CMetaG_FD_69200 | JGI IMG/M metagenome (GOLD analysis project Ga0079997, IMG submission 69200) | Archaeal communities from Yellowstone National Park, Wyoming, USA - Perpetual Spouter C (PS_C) MetaG (SPADES assembly) (version 2) | ecosystem: Environmental > Aquatic > Thermal springs >...
TAACCCCTTAGAATTTGAGTTATATGTTAAAATTGATGGTAAGGGATCGTATGCTAATAATAATGAAGAACTAGAAGGCAAATTTGACCTCAAAGCAGATGTTTTACAAAAAAAGGAACTAATAAAACAAAATTCTGTTAAAGTAATCATTTCTTATGTACCAGAAAAGGTTCTGTATAAAGATGAAAAAGGTATAGAGGAATCAGTTATGAATTGGATAAATACCACAGAAGCCAAACAATTGTATTTTTATAGTAATGACCCAAATAAACTTATACAAAGATATGGTTTAGCAGAATCATTTATATATCAAATATTCAGAAACGCTATTTTATCAAATACCTACACACTTTCACTTGATATAGATAAAAATTCTGGTCAAAAAGATCCATTGCTCAAAGGTCTTCTAAATCTTGCTCAAAATCCTACAGATCCTAATACATATTCTATTATTAAACCATTATTTGATGAGATAGAAGAAAAGATGGTAGATATAATGCTTAAAAAATATCAGGATTATAGATATAGATATCTTTTTGTAGGTGCTAAAATATTCGTTTTTGTTATTGATCCAGCAAAACAAGATAATATGCAGATCGTAGTGGTACCAGGTTATCTTGGAATTAAACTTCAATATTCAAGATAATCCTTTGTTTTGATAAAGTCTTGGTAAAGAATTGAAAGAAATGTTAAGAATTCTTTTAGAATATCTGGACTAGTTTAAATTAAGTACTTTATTTATTTTTTTAACTTTAACTTTGTTTGTTTTAGCAAATCCATGAATTGTTCATATGACAATTCTCCATCACCCATTTCTTGAATCAATTGCTGTATAAATTCATTTGCCGTTTTTGAATTTAAATTGAATACATATAGTGAGAATCTATGCATAATAGGTGTAAATATATATTCCCACTTTAATTCTATCTCTTTACTGCCATAAACTGCATAAAGTTTTCCATCTTTTATCTTGAATCTCATTTGTTGAATTTTTTCATTAATTTTATTATCATCAATTTTTATCTCTGTAGGTAATATCTGATCGCCATATTGCAGATATATTTGTCCGTCTTTAGCTAATAACCTTATTTCTGAAATATTTTCTACAGGTTTATCTAAATTATCTAAATGTAGAGTTTGTATTGTTTCATCACCTTTCTTTATATGAACGATTCCATCAACAATATAGATTTGATAATCTGATAGGGTTAATTCATAAGCAAAACTTGTTAATACTGTTTGTATCTGTTGGATTTCTGTCCATCCTCTAATTCTACCCATAAAATGATTACCTACTAATGATTGATTTAGTTTAGTTATAAAGGTGGGATCTTGTGTATTATAGAAGAAACCTAAAGGTGTTCTTTCAGATATTAATGCAGGTGTACTTGGATATTTTGGTAAAACTATATCTAAAGAGGGCATGTTTAAACTTTTATTTTCAACAACGCTTAGTGATAAAGTAAACAAATTAGCATCTAGTGCTGATTTTAAGTATTCAGTTAATTCGGTTAGCTCTTCATCACTTAGCATGTAATCTTCCTTATTTTTCGATAAATGATTTGGAATTAGATTTGAGCTGTTGAATATTTTTTTCAATAATTTATTTAAGTTTCCAGGACGTATGAAACTATAATATATATTTTTTTCATCTCTGTCAGATAATATACTATATCGTTCTCTTATAAACTTAATTAAATTAGCACGATATTCTAGTTTTTTAGTTAATTCTAGTTTTTTAGTTAACTCCTTAGAAAGAGAATGTTCAAAAGTATTTATTATGCGCTTTAAACTATCCTCATCATTTAACATAATCTTAACCGAAATATCTATAAGCTGATTCTTAGTATTTTCATCAATATCTTTCTGATCCAATATATTTCTTATTCCTAAAAGAAGTATCTGATTAGATTTTTGGACCCAAGAATCTTTATTATCTATAATATTTCCCAAACTACCATAATAAATTGATAATCCTTTTAAAAATGCTTTAGCTATTTTAGGATCTAACATGATATCATTTGAATTTAATCCTATTGATAATGCTCTTAAAGATGTTTCAGCTGTACGCGATGAACCTACTGAACTTGATCCTCCTTGAATTGATGATTCTTTTATTTTTATAATATCCTCAATAACTTTTAAATGAGACTCTATTTCATCTTGTGTAAAGATATCTAAGCCATATTTATCATTTATAGATCGAAGCGCTTTCTCTAATTTCTCTTGTAAGTCTCGAGGATTTATTTCTTTACCCATATCTATCTCTGCTTCAAGCTGTCTAAATAATCTATGTAACTCATATTTCCTTAATACATTTATTGATTCAACTAAATGAATTTCCTCCATCGTCATATTAGTAGTTAATACATTATAAATAATTGTATAGGTTCTTCTTTCTTCTTCACTTAATCTCATATTATCTTTATTAAAGTAGCTTTCAACATATAGTTTCTCTAACTGAGATTTGAGATTATTTGATTTTTTTGGATCTTCTTGAATTTGAATAAGCAAACTAGCCAATCCTTTATCAACATTCCATATTGAAGATACTAAATAAGCTATTGAATCATTTAGTTTGGATGGGTCTTCATCTAAAGATTCAATAGATTCAATAATTTTATTTAAATCTTCTATTCGCATTTCATTGATTATTTGCTCAATTGTATCGATTAAGTTTGCCAATTCTGAATTATTAGGTTTTTGTACTTCATTTGGTGATTGAGTTTCTAAACTAAACGAATCTCTTTCACCTTGTCTATATAATTGTTTTGCAATTTCTATTTTATCTTGTCCGCTTTTTGATTGTCGTAATTGTTCCAACCATTCTAAAAGTTCTTTTCTAGCGTTAGGATCTTGTAAGGCTTTCCTAACTGCTGATATACCGTGCAAATTCAGGTTTTGATCTAAATTATTAATATTATCAAAAAACTTTAGATTTATGTCTATCTCTCTCATAACATTCATATTTATGCCTATATAATTTGAAACCATTTTATCTAATACCGCTCTCAGGAAAGTTCTTATTCCTTGCATAAAATTTTCACTAGATCTTTCTAAAATTTGTTGTCTTATATCTTTTGATTGATGTCGTGTAACCCCTAATCCTCCTGCAGATACAGATGATGTTGATTGATTATCGTTCTCAACCTTTCTATTATCTGCAAAAAGTCCATCTAAAAGATAATCATATAACTTACTCAAATATGAAAATGGAAGGGTTGCTATTGTAAATCCATGTCCAAGCGTATATAGGAATTGAGCAATTGGATTTGAAAATTGATTTGATTGTTTAGATGATTCTTCTACAGGTAAATTCCTTTCACCTTCTCTATACAATTCTTTTCCAATTTCAGATTGAGTTTCTAAACTTTGAACATCTACAGGACCTTGTTCAGTAAAACCAGGAACAACATCCTGTCTAGTTTGATCCTCTTGTACAAATGATTCTCCTTCTCTATACAATTCTTTTGCAACCTCAATTGATTCTTCTACAGGTAAATTCCTTTCACCTTCTCTATACAATTCTTTTCCAATTTCAGATTGAGTTTCTAAACTTTGAACATCTACAGGACCTTGTTCAGTAAAACCAGGAACAACATCCTGTCTAGTTTGACCAGGAACAAAACCTGGATCATATTCAGTAAGCTCTTGACCACCTAGAACATTTCTATCACCAGAAACTTGATCTAAACTCTGAACACTTGTAGAATCTTGTCCAGTAAAACCAAGAGCAATATCTTCATTCTGTTCAGGAAATGTCTTATTACCCTCTTTTGCAACTTCAGTTGATTCTTGTTGCTCAGATTTCTCAGGATCTTGTTTAGGTGTTTTTTTATTTGATTCTTCAATTAAGTAAGCAAGACTTATAAGACCCAGTCCAACACGATTTCCGAATTCAACTAATGAATTTGATAAATTTCCTATAACAGCTAATTTATTATGTTCATCTGTTAATCTTTTATCACTTTCATCTTGTATTATAGAATGTCCTTTTTCAGTTTGGGCTATATTTCCTTTATTTACTGTCATTTCTGTAGATGGTGGATTGTAAGGAACGTTGTAGATAAATTTAGAAAAATCAAGCCATCCTAATATAGATGGATCTCTAATTACTGCAAGAACTATAAAAGCTACTATAGCAACAGTCAATGCCAAAAAATCTGCAGATGCAGAATTTACCTGTCTATCTAAATGATATTGAAATGTTGGAGTAGTAGATATGACCCACCAAGGTTCTTGTAACACTTGTAAATCACTTTCTCTTACAAGTTTGACATATGGATCTAACGAATTTCTAGATCCAGGACATATTCCAGTAACATTAAAGAAATTAAGTCCAACTTCACGGTAGAACGAATTACTTGCAAAATCATTCTTTCCATATGATGTAGGTACAAATGAAGGAACGCTTATAAAGAAAGGTCTTCCCATAGTGACATTTCCGGAACCATATTGATCAGTGTAACCATAACAACTATAGGTTCCATTAGTGGCAAAGAATATATGGTTTGCTAATAGATATCTGGTATTATTATAATAAACTACTATTTTAAAATTCAAATTGTCTCCTTGAGCAGTTCCTTCGATATGACCAGTTAATTCAATATAAGCAGAAGAAATTAATAGCAATAATATTACTAACATGAAATAATAATAAACTTATATGTTTAAAAATTTATCTACAAACATATATCGTATATGTTTTGTTATTGTAAATTCTATTGAACTTTATAATATTTTTAACATTAGGTATATTGGAACAGTTTGTACCATAAACATTACCACCAACTTTAATAAATAAAGTTACATTTGAAATATTAATAGAGTTAATCATATTTGGGATATCACTGTCATTTCTTTTTTTTATACTAAACAATTCATCTTCTGAAAAAAGAGTCTCAACAATACTGACCCCAATCAATTTTAATTCTTCATATTCTCTCAGATCTTCTGTATTAAGCATATTAAACCAAAAAAATATAGCTATTAATAAAATACTAAATCCTATAGCAGATATTATTACATCAAAGCTTAATGCTTGTGCTTTCATCGAACCACCACATTTCCATTTTGATTTAATAAAATATATCTTCCAGGTTGTAATGTTAAAGAAACATTCAAAATTCCAAAAACAGTACTTCCGACAGAAATATTTTGTCCATCTTTTTCCAAATTTATATATATTCTTATATTTTGAGAGTCATTATATATAGATATATCTTTTATCCTGTAATTAGCTAATCTATTTCGTATTTCAAGCTCAGTGTATGTGTTGTTTCCATTTTTAATCAAAGTATAAAGCTTTGAATTTATATAATTTTGATAAGATATAATTTCAAGATTATATTGTTCGTTTTTTTCTTTTTCTAATACAGAAAAATAATAAGCTAATACCATGCTTAATACTAATATAAGAATGGTAAAATATGAAAATACTTCTAAAGCTGCTTGTCCTTTCATTCTACACCACCACAATTTACTGTAATGTTATGTTCTCTAGCTTTTGGTGTATTTGTTATGCTTGTTTGTATATCATAAAGTATTATTAAATTTGATCCATTGAAAGCTAATCTTGAATTAATATTCTCTAAGCTTACATCTTCATTAAACCTTAATATTATATTTCTTTGCTCATCACAGTTTTCTAAAGCTTTTTTTAATATTAGGTAATTTTTATATTCTGTTATTGATGCAGATTCTTGATCTAGATTAAGCTTTATAGACCAAAACAATGATAATCCTAATATACTGTAAAGCAATATTATTGAAAATAGTAATAAAGCTTCTAAAGATATTTGAGCTTTCATTTTAAAATTTCACGGAAACCTAGAATTGTAGCTATATTTTCAGATATTCTTGTAGGTCTTGCACAATTATTTTCTAGTTTACAGCCAGCTAATCCTCTAATTATCTTTGCTTGAGATCCCCATTCTGATGCTAAAGATGAGTTAGATGGATTGTATTCATCTTCTATTAATAGGATATCTATTCCATATTGATCTTTTGGCAAAGTACTTGTAAATCTAGCTAGATAAGATGGTGCATGATTTGGAAGCATAAAATAGTATCCACAATTTACAAAATCTCTAAGATCTTCTATATCATAAACAGTTCCACCTTGTGTTTTTGTGGTCGGATCATTAAGAGTACCATTTGTAATAAATAAAACTGCTCCTTCCCCTAATTCATTTATTCCAGATAAATTGTTTCCTGCTATCCAAGGTTTTGACAATGGGTTTTCTATGATGGTAATACATTCATATTGTACACAATCACAATATAAAGTTGAATTAATCTCAATACAATTCTTTCTAACACAATACTCGGTTCTGTTTATAGCATTAGGAATTCCAGATTCAGAATAATCTGGTGGGATATAGCCAATAAAATCATTAGCTTGAGAACTAAAGCATGTTTGCTTTCTCGTGTAATTAATATCCGTTATTATAAAAGCATCGTAATTATTTTGATTACTTACAGCTTCAGAAATTGTACCTACTAGAATACGAGGATCATTTGAACCATTAAATGTTCCATAAGCCCATCCTTGTCCATATCCAGAAGAATAAAGCTGTCTTATCGAAGGATTTGGCTTAACGATTATAACATTAACTAATCCATTGTAGTTAGATAATAGTCTAATAGCTAATGGATCTGGAAATCCTGTTATATCTATATCAAAACTATCTTCTATAGTGCCATTTTTACCAGTTTTGTTATATATATCATAAACTTCGTAGTAAACTTTATAATCAACTTTTAATATAGTATAATCTATTTGATTAATGCTATAATCTTTTAGAATTATATTCAATAAAACTCCTCTTTCAGATGATGTATTGTTTAATTTTTGAACCCATTGATTAAATCCAAATGTACTATGATTTTCTACTAGATTTCTTATCTCTCGTTTAACATCATCTACAGTATTACCTACAGGAGTCCTTGTATGAGTTAAATTAAACAAGCTATATATCGTAGCTGTTTTTATTATATTTTGTACAGTTTTTTGATCAACAAATTCTATTACAGTGTTTATAGCATTCGATCTATAAAATTCATTGTATATAATTTTAAAATTATTTACAGTTTCTGAGCGTATATAATATATTATTATCGATAAAATTAGCAATATAAATACGAATATCGTATAGATATAAGCTTTCATTTGAACAAATTCACCTCTATACCTGTAGAGAAGAATGAATTGTTTAGAACGTCATTTAGATTATATGAATTTATATTACATCTATAAATTGAATTTCCATTGTTTGTTCTACTGCAAGTTTTGTAATAATAATAAGGACCTTTATCTATATCTGATATGTTTGTGTAGATATAAGGAAGTTTTAAGCTAACTTTTAAATCATAATTTTGTTTGCTCTTTTTAGTGCAATTATTGTTAGACCATATTATTTCATAATCATATTCTATAGAATTAAATAAACTACATGGGGTGTTGGGATTGTCTCTTATTTGAAAAGCTATATCTTTAGCTAAGATATACATTTTGTATAATGTATATGACCTATCCTCTATTGGTGAAGTCGAATAAAGTAAAATTATAAATAACAAAATAGCTAAAGCTATTGCAATTATTAAATCAAATGTAAATACTGCAGCCTTCATTAATTTATTTTGCTTAGTTATATTTAAATTGCTTTCTTTTAATTGTGTTAGAAATTGACATATGTTTTTTTAAATATATTTTTACAAATAAATTTATGGCATCAGTTCAATCTACTGAATCAAAAGATGTTTTGCCAAGATTTGAATTTATTTCACCTAGCCTAATAGCATTAGAAAAACAAATAAAGAGCCGAGAAGACGGATCTATTCAAAAAGTTCGAATTTTACCTGTTTCTCAGCAAGCTGGTAATATACTTCCTTCAGAATTTAGAACTGATGATGCAAGTAAAACATTATTGAACCAAATACGAAGAAGAAGTGAGTTTAGTCAAATATTAAATCAAATACAAGGAATGGATCAAAAGCAATTAGAAGAATTTTTAGATGAAAAACTTTTAGGAGGAAATAAAAAAAATATATCTTATGATGAAGACCGTTGGAAAGGATTGTTAATATTTTTTAGAAAGCCAGATGGAACTATAGATTATGAAAAATTAGCTGCTTGGATAGTATATAGCTTAGATCATCTCAAAAATGCATTAGCATTTAGAGATTCTCTTTTTTTTGATAAACAAAGCTTAGAGCCTGGAGTTTGGGGACAGCTATTGGAATTTATACCCTCTGGTACTAAAAGTACTAAAATATCTTTACATGATAATTTTAGTCTGACTATACAGACAGATAATAATGGTGATTTTTTTGTATCTTCTAAGGTTGTAGGTTTGAGCCAAAAAACTTATATAACAACGGAAGGAATAGTCTTGTATATAAAGGGAGGACAATTACATGGCATTCCTGTTAGCAGTAAACCACTAGAAGAAATATATAAAAGATTGAGAGAAGATGGAGTAGATAGAATATATTATTTATATTCAGGGGATCTTGTTAAAGGCAATGATATAAAAAAAGGCATTAGATTAGAAATCTTATCTGATAGACCAGAACAAGGAGAAACTGTTTATCATGGAAATAGAATTATACAAAGCTTTCATGCTTTAAAAGATGGAAGGCCAGTTATAGTACAAATAGCTACCATGAAAGATACTGAAGGTGTAATTTATCAACATTATAGAATAATAGAAGCAAATGGATCTTATAATATCTTTGAAGGCTGGCAGAAACTTTCTCAAGAATCGTTTGAGAGTGGAGGAAATCTGGCCGGAGTAAAGTTGCAAGATGGAACAAAATTAAAAGATAGAATAATCTATGATAATAATCTATATTTTGCACCAGTGTCTTATTTTGAAAAAAGAGATGATAAAGGAAAGGTAAAGCCAATAAGCACACCTATATTACCATATCAAACATCTGGAGCAGATCATATAATAGATTATAGCAGATCTCAGCAAGAATTAGTTTTTCAAGCATATAGTAGATATGTAGAAGGTTCAGGTGTTAAACTTCTATATTCATTGAATAGACCAGCAAAAGTCGTGACAGTCGATGAAGAAGGAAATATGTATGATATTAATGGAAGTTTTATAGGTAGATACTTTGATAATTTAACTTATCGAGATTTAGGTATTTTAGGTATACAAGATGTCAAGGGTGGTTTTTATGTACCACCAATAAATGGAGATAGAATAATAGCTTTTTCTAGTGATGGTCAAAAAAAAGAGATAAAATTACATCCAGAAACAGTTGGTTTTGAACTTAAAACATATAATCTAGATCCTATAATAATAGACATAAATGGTACAATCTTATCAAACGAATATGTTGCAATAGCTGAATTAAAACCCTATGAAAATAGTAGATTAGGACCTTTAACAATTTCAGTTTTTACACCAAATTATGCATCTGGATCAGAATCTAAACAATCTTTGATTTTGAAACAGAATGAAGATTTTGTATATAAAGATGGCAAAATATATTTAACCAAAAAAGGACTAGAAAAATTAAGTAAAATAGGCTCTGATGATATAGTTTTATCAATAGAAGTTCGAGCTGTAGTAAGTCATCAAAATGATAAAGAGGTCCCAGGAACTGTCTCAATTTCACAAACACAAAATTTGACTCTAAGCTTTCAAAGATTAAGTGCATCTATACAACAACAAGGACAAGAGGTTGTTGGAATAAAAAAAGAAGGAAATCAATATTCATTTACTACAAATCCAACTGTCTTAACTATATCACCAGGTCCTAATACAGTAATAGAAAGTTATAAGGATATTAAAGTAGGTTATTATGAAAATGGTAAATTGGTTGCACTACCAGAAAAAAGTTACGAAGTAAGACAAGAAGGTGGAAATATACAGATAGTATTAACTGATCCTTCATTAATAGCTTTATATCAAAGATTAGGTATTACTGGAGAAATAACTTATAGAAACAAAGATGGAACAGATAGAAAAACTCAGACAATCAATCATACAGTTAGTGTAAGTTTACTTGGTTTTAAACTTCAAACATATAATCCAGATCCTATAACAAGAGACATAAATGGTACAATTTTATCAGATGGAGATGTTCAAATAGCTAAATTAGAACCTTATGGAAATAGTGAACTAAGATCCTCAAGAATTTTTGTTTATGCATCAGTTTCTCCAGAATCTAAAGAAATTTTGAGTTTGGAACAGAATACAGATTTCGTATATAAAGATGACAAAATATATTTAACCAAAAAAGGACTAGAAAAATTAAGTAAAATAGGCTCTGATACTGTATTTCTATCAATAAAAGTTGAGTCTATGGTACGTGATAAACAAGATGAAAGAGTCCCAGAATCCTCAATTACAGAACAAGGAAGATTGACTCTAAACTTTAAAACATTGAAAGCCTCTATACAACAACAAGGACAAGAGGTTGTTGGAATAAAAAAAGAAGGAAATCAATATTCATTTACTACAAATCCAACTGTCTTAACTATATCACCAGGTCCTAATACAGTAATAGAAAGTTATAAGGATATTAAAGTAGGTTATTATGAAAATGGTAAATTGGTTGCACTACCAGAAAAAAGTTACGAAGTAAGACAAGAAGGTGGAAATATACAGATAGTATTAACTGATCCTTCATTAATAGCTTTATATCAAAGATTAGGTATTACTGGAGAAATAACTTATAGAAACAAAGATGGAACAGATAGAAAAACTCAGACAATCAATCATACAGTTAGTGTAAGGTTAGAAGAAGTTAAAGAAGTTAAATATACTTTAGAGCTTATCGCACCGAAAAATATTCTAGAAGGAGCAAGAGAGCCCGAGGCACCATTTGAAGTCAAAACAGACGCCCCATCATACGAAGTTTACTTTAATGGTCAGAAAATAGAAGGAAATACTATTCCAACTCAGGCAGGTGTATTGACAGTAAGATTACTTAACGGACAAGAAACTAGTCAAAAGATAGGAATAGAACCTGCAAGTGCTAGTATGCCTGAATACATAATGGTTACTACACAAAGACGAGATACAAGAGAACAACAATTCAATCAAATTATTGAGCAGCTTGAAAAAGCTCTTAGAATTCAATTATCAGAAAATCTAACTTTAAGTCAAGAAGACATAGGAATCAAAATTTATGATAGAGAAAAGGTATTAATGGAAAGGGTTTTAAGAAGTAATCAATATAGTATAGATGGAAATGTAGTTACTTTTAGTAGAGATATCTTAGAGCAAATAGCTGCATTAGTTCTTACAAATCCAAATTTAAAACTTGAAGTATCATTTTTAGGAAAATCTAAAAATCCAGATACTTTTGGAACTAGACAATTTACACTAAGATCAGATATTTCAATGCTTAGACAAGAAGCTCAACAAACCCGACAGCTAGATATAAATCCATTAGAGCCAATAATTCCTTCTATTATTCGTACTGATTTGACATCTACTGTTAAAGATTTTGGTCAAAATACAAAAGGGCTGATGGGCGACAATACAAATGACAATCTTACGAAGGCTCAACAAGCAGCATATGCTCTAGCATTAATTTTATTAAAACTAAGCAGGGGTGACCTAAATGAATTAAAAGATCTAGGAGATAAATTTATAAATGAGGTTAAAAATATAAAATTTAGTATTCCTGTTTCAGATGAAAATAGTTTATTTAATGATCTTCTTAAAATAGTATATACGCCACAAAATGGACAATATACTTTCTTTCTCGGTGATTTAATAAACAAAGCTCAAACTAATGATAAAGCAAAAGCTTTATTGGGAGCTGTACTACTTAAAGATTATGCTGATAGAGCAGCTTCAGAAGATGACTTAAAAAGAATAGGACAAGCTTTTATTGAACTTTACAATGCTATTTTAAATAAGCAGTTTGAGACTATTAAGGAGATTATTAGTCAGCTTTATCAGCAAGCTTCTTTATCTTTATATAGGAATTCTTTATTATATGCTCTTTTGCCTAGTTCGGTAGAATCTACATTGATTGTAGAAACTGAAATAGCTAAATTTTATACTAATCTAGGAGAGATTCGTGGAGAAATTAATGAATCTATTGATTATTTAGTTAGAGCTTCTGCTATTTTAGCATTAGGTATAGCAGACATAACAAAAATATCTAATGATGAACAAGAGCAGACTACTCTTCTAGTATTATCACCTGGAATAGGAATTAAGAGTGTTGTTCGCGAAAATGGTAAATATGTCTTTGAATTAGATGCTTCGGCTTTAGTTAAGCTTGGAATAGGATCAGAATCTAAATTTTTAGGTTATAAACTTCAAGTTAATGCAAGAGGAGAGTTAGAATTTATAAAAGATGAAAACATTGATATAAAAATAAAACCACAGGCAAGTGTTTCAGTGACAAATGGTTTAACTTCATTATCTGCTGGAGCTGATGCTTTTGTATACATAGGACCTGAGATCAAAGTTGAATCATCAGGAATATCTATTAAACCGATCGTTCTTTATGGAGGAATTAATGGTAATCTTTTGTCTAGTACTTACGATGCAAGATTTGGAGCTGCTTATAATACTCAATTAGGATCAGGAATATTAACTTTACAAGGACAGTACAATATAGGAGGAGGATGGTTATTAGGAGCTAGTTATTCAACTGGAGATTTTACAGGCCAATTTAGTTATGACTTAAATCAAAATAAATTTAAAGTAGGTATTGAAATTAAATTCTAAAAATATGATAGTTATATTATTTTTGCTATTTGTTCATGCTATAGTTATACAAATTCCACTTTCTGGTTCATCTCATGATGTAAATTTTAATGCTGCTAGATGTTCTGGATCTGATAATTTTTCTATAAGGATTAATAATCCAACACTTAGAATTACTGTTCCAGATGATAAATATATTAATCATACACCAAATAGTATTACTGTTTGTCCACAAGCTAATTTAGATATATCTGCAGATTATAGTCCGGATATACGTAGTTATAATGGATATTATTCATGGGATAGCAATATTGATCAAAACTTGCTACGACGTGGTGGACCGTACATTGCTGTTTTGAAATATGGTCCGACGAGTAGTCCTACAACTATTTCTGATGCCACAGTTAATATTCTTTTTACAGGAACCGCTCAAGTTTCACCATCTAGCCATACAGCAATTAACTCTGATCGTTTACGTTTACAAATCAACTTTAATTTTGAACCTAAAACAAATTTAGTTTATAATAATGGGCCATTTTGTACTAGAAATTATACATCCAAGAATATAGCAACTCTTAATTATGATTTAGATATCTATGTGGCTAGTAACCTTAATATTCGTGCATCTATCGAAAAAATTGCAGGACCTACTGAGGATGGAGGTTATTTCTGGTATACTATAAAAATAACTAACACCGGTAATATACCTTTTAAAGTTACAAACATTAGACCAGATAGAGGTTCAATTGTATCAATACAACCAAATATTTTAAATCAAGTTATTAACACAAATCAATATGTTGAGTTTAGAGTAAAAACTACACAAGAAACTGGAGTTCTTTACTTTGATTTAAATTCTGATAGACCATATTGTGGTAATACAATAACTTCAACTCTTCAACTGGGCTTAGATCCATCCTTTAGATGTACTATTAATCCTAATCCAATCTCCATCTTAAATCAGAGTGGTGCATCTAATAATACATTTATAGATTGTGGAGGATCATCTTGTGATAATGTTAATTTTTCACCAATTTCAGAGTTATCGATTCGTCATACTGGATATACAATAGATGTAACTCTTAATCGTGTTGTTAATAGACCTAGTGATGTAGTTAGAATCAATGCTACAAAAGGATCTAATAGATACTCTTGTGAACTAAATATAAATTATTATAATAATGCTAATAATAGTACTTTGCAATGTACTATTAATCCTAATCCAATCTCCATCTTAAATCAGAGTGGTGCATCTAATAATACATTTATAGATTGTGGAGGATCATCTTGTGATAATGTTAATTTTTCACCAATTTCAGAGTTATCGATTCGTCATACTGGATATACAATAGATGTAACTCTTAATCGTGTTGTTAATAGACCTAGTGATGTAGTTAGAATCAATGCTACAAAAGGATCTAATAGATACTCTTGTGAACTAAATATAAATTATTATAATAATGCTAATAATAGTACTTTGCAATGTACTATTAATCCTAATCCAGTTAATATAGCTAATAGAGTTGGTAGCAGTGCTATAGTAAACGTGTCTTGTGGTGGATCGGATTGTCTAGATATACGTTTTACAGGCGTTCCTAGCTATCTTAGATTATTACCATCATATCTAAATATATTAATACAAATGATCGGAACTGCTAGTAATAGTATGGATACAATTCCAATAACGGCAATTTCTCGGGATAATAATAATTATAGATGTAATTTAACTATTATTTATTCTAATTTAACTAATCCTTGTAGATCTAGAATTTAAAAATTTTTCTATTCAAATATTAATGCCGGGGTGGTGTAACGGTAGCATGAGAGGCTGTGGCCCTCTAGGTCCGGGTTCAAATCCCGGCTCCGGCCATAAAAGCAAAAATTTAAAAACATATGTTTAATTATATAATCATGAGAGCAAAAATTTTTCTAATCTTTGCTTTACTAGTGGCAATAGCTTATTCAAGAACTATCAATGATGCACCAATGCAAGAAATTTGTCCCCAAGTTGTAGTGTATGGAGAAGATGGTAAAGTATATCCAACGCCATGCGAAGCAAAAAAAGCTGGAGTTAAATATAGTTATCAACCATTGAACAAAACTTCTGATCCTTCAGTCGGTAGAGTCCAGCCTTGGAGAAATGTAGAACCTTCTCTAGATAAAAAACTAAATGATCTTATTATAGTTGTATCTTTAAATAAAGGCATAGTCGATAAGATATCTTTATCTCAATCAGAATTTAAGTTGAACTCAGACTCAGAACTTCTATTTATAAAATTAAACAACCCATTAATGTTTGTTAATCTATCTAAAGGATGTTATAGATATAGTCCTGATAAAGTAACACCTATAGAATGCTCACCAGAAACCATGGAACTAATGAATGTTGGTGAAGTGGTTAGATATTTAGTAAAGAAGCATAATGAAGTTTTAGGATTAAAAGTAAAAGCTGTTGTTCAAGAGCTCAGAGAAGCTTATCTAACCATTAAGACAAAGTCAAGTCCAGTTAGATAACCTAACTCAAAGCTTCTGAATTAGCACCTTGCTTTACATAGAGTTTTTCTATTCTTTCTTTTATTTTTCCCAATATAATATTTTTCTTTTCACAATCTACAAGAGCTATTTCTAGAACTTCATCAAAACTTTTAACTGGAATAATCTCTATTTCGTCTCTAGGAAATACATCTTGTTTATTTAAGTATGGAATTATAACTTTATCCATTCCAGCTTCTATAGCAGCTTCTATTTTTTGATTAACTCCACCTATAGCTAATACTTGACCTTTTAAATCTAATGATCCAGTCATAGCTATATTTTGCTTTACTGGTATTTCAAACATTGCAGATACAACAGCAGTAGCTATAGCTATAGATGCAGAATCTCCTTCTGTCTTATAAGATTGTACAAAACTTATATACACATCACTATTGCTAACATCATTTCCAAAAACATCTTCTAAAAATCCTTTAACTATTTTAACAGATTCTTTAGCTATATCTCCTAAACCTCCTGTTGCTATTATTTCACCTTTTTTGTTTGATTCTTTAACTACAGCTTCTACAGGTGTTATAATTCCTTTAACAGGATATCCTAAAGAATCTACATATACACTTATTCCATTTACTTTTCCTATAACTGCCCCTGCAGTCTGATAGACACTGTATTTATTTTTATACTTTATATATTCTAATATATACTGTTCATCAACAGTTCTTCCTTTCTCTAGAACTTCTCTAACATGCTCTAATGTCACATATTTACTTCCTTTAATTTTAGCTAAATCTCCTGCTTGCTTAATAACACCACTTAATTCTCTTAATCTGAGAGTTAAATATCCATTTCTACCAGCCATTTTTGAAGCTATATTTATAATTTCATCACAAGCTTCTTTAGTGAAATGAGGTATATTTCCATCTCTTATAACTTCTTGAGCTATGAATATATATAATTTTTCTCTGTTTTCAGGAGTATCTTCCATATACTCTTTCATATATATCTCATATCCTTGACCTCTAATTCTACTTCTTAATGCTGGATGTATTTTTTCCATGTCATGCTGGTTTCCAGCAGCAACTAGAATAAAATCTGTTGGAACAGGTTCTGTTTTAACCAATGCACCTGAAGAATTTTCACTCTGTCCAGTAATCTGAAACTTTTTCTCTTGCATAGCTGTTAATATCTTTTGTTGAACATCCCAAGGCATTGCTCCTATCTCATCTATAAACAATACTCCTTTATTAGCTTTATGAATAGCACCAGCTTCAACTCTTAAGTGAGCTGGCGTGCCTAATCCACCACTCTGATATGGATCATGTTTAACATCTCCTAATAAAGCTCCTGCTTTTAATCCAGTTGCATCTACAAAAGGTGCTACAATTTTTCCAGAATTATCAACTATTAGTTTAGGAATATTAACATTTACTGGCATAGGTAATAAAGCTCTATTCATAGATTGAAACTTATTATAAGCCTTTATCATTAATAATGCTAAAATAGATACAAGAATCGAAGATGCTATGAATGGAAGTATTTCAAGAGTTCCATTTTTAGTTGATAGTAGAATTCCTGTAGTTACTCCTATTATGCTAGATAATAGATATTCTGTTATTTTTGTAGATTTCTTTGGTTTTTCAGGTAATCTTATTTTAACTTGTCTATTGTACGATTCTACTATTCTTCTTCCTAAACTTCTTTTATCTTGAAGATATATTGGAATTAACTCCGGTCTAAATTCTAATTGCTTTATTAACTTTATTTCTGAATCGCTATAATATTCTAAATATCCATTTCTAATCAAGTAATTATAATCTGGAAAAGATTTTACAGTTAATATTTTTGGTTCATTTTCCATGATAGGATTAGGGTAAACTAATACATCTTCTAGATCATTAGTTACTTCTAGCAATTCAGCTAATGCTTTTGCTAGCATACTTTTACCAGTTCCTGGTGCACCTATCAGTAAGATATGTCTTCTTTGCTTAGCTGCTAATTTTATCTTTTCTTTAGCTTCCTCTTGTCCTATAACTTGATCTATTAGCTTTTGAGGAATTTTTATCTCTTCAGTTGTTTTAAAGTTCATATTTTATAAAATTCAAGATGTTTTTTAAGCTCTTCTTCATCTTTAATATCATGATAATCTTTTATTATCTTTATAATTTCATCTTTATCAGAATGTTTAGACACTATTTTACCTTTTACCAAAATGGTTTTACCAGCTAATGGATGATTCAGATCTATTATAACTCTACCAGAATTAACAGCTATTATTTTTCCAACAAGATTCTCTATCTTAACATAACCTCCTGGATATGGATTTCCTTCTATTGCAGATTTTGGCAATTTTACTATTAAATTTACATCTCTGTTTCCAAATGCTTCTTCAGGTTTTAGTTCTATTTCAAATTCTTCTTTGTCAAGAATCTTTTTTAATCCAGGCAATGGAACCACTTCATCTGTGCATAAGATTACACCATTCTTGTATTTTTTTGTATCTGAAAATAATTGCCCATTATAATATATTTCATACTGCAATTGGTATAGCATATTTTTTAAATACATGTGTAGTATTTAAAAAAATAATGGATAAAAAGCTAATAATAATTGCAATAGTTTTAATAATTAGCTTGATAGGAATAGAGATACTATATTTTAATTTTCCTAATAATCCAGAAGTTATTACATATGTTGGGGATATAAACTATTCTTTAATTTCATACGGAAATTCTATAAAATTTTTAGGAAAGTACGAAGATTGGATGAAAAATTATACTACTAGCTATTTTGAGTATAATGGAACAGTGACTGTATATTCAAATAATGTTGAGGAGCTTTATTATGAATTGCTAAGCAGAAACTATACTCCTTTAATAAAATCTAATTTTTACGATCCTGTTTTTAATACATCTTTTTCAGAATATATAGTCAAAAATCCTATTAATTCAACTTTAGTTTTTAGTGGCAGATTTCAAATATATCAACAAAAATTATATTCAGATAGTCCTCCTCTTAAAGTTCAAAGTCAAATTTCTATTGTTCCATATAGATTAGTTAAAATATATAAAACATTGTACAAAAATATATATAGCTTTGAAAATAGGTCTAGAGCACCAATTCAAAATAATAAATGTAATGTAACTTCTATACAAACAATTCCAGATTTTGTCGAATTTTATACAAGTACCTATATAATAGTTAAAAATAATACCTCATTAGATCAGATACAAAAATATTTTAATGCAACATGTGAAGACACTATATATATTTCAGATGAATTGTTAAATCCAGACAGATATGAAAATGCTTATCTAGCTCTTTTAGAATCATCTTTTCCACCTATAGTAACATATGTTAGTGAAATTAAACCTGTATATAATGTTACTTTAGAGTATATATATAGTGGAACTACAATTTTAGATTACAAAATTATTAAAGTAGAATGAGACAGATATATAGAATAGAATTCCTTTATCTTATAACAGAATTGAAAAAAGTTGAAGGTCAAATATTTGACAATGCTTACTTTTCTAATGGAATATATAGATTAAAATTTAAAACAGATTCTATAAACTTTGAACCTGGAAAAAGAATAAACCTAGCTAGAATAATATATCCGGCAGGAAATCCTGATAAAATAGTTCAAAAGCTAAAAACTTTAACAGGTTCTAGACTTTTGAAAGTTGATTTAATAGATATGGACAGAGTAGTTAAATTTGAGTTTGAGGATTGGAATTTAATAATAGAATTATATGGAAAAGGCAATATAATAGTTGGTGATATGTATACCAATTATCCTAGTTATAAAACTATTCCATATAAGAAAGAACTTTGGAACTACGACAATATTGAAAAATATATTAGTTTAGCATTTGGAAAGCCATATGTTGATAGCTTAAAAAATATAGTAACTGGAGATATTGAAAAAGATGTTGAGACAATAAAAAAGCTATTAAAACCTTATTGGAATGGAAATGATTTTAGAGTTATTTATTCTGAAGGATATCAGGAAGTTGATGAATTAAGTTATTATATAGAAAAGATTTTTGAATTAAAGATAACTACTTCAAGCAGATTAAAAGCTCTTTTGAAAAGTAAGCAAGAGATATTAGATAATATAGAAAAAATTAAAGCAGAAATAGAAGAAAATAAGAAAAAAGGTGAATTAATTCTGCAAAATTATGATATAATAGAGCAAGAAATTAAAAAGCATGATAAAAACTTTTATTTAGATCTATAGTACTCTTGCCTAAACCTGATTCTGGCAGAATCTCCAGGATAATCCATTTTAAGCTTTATTATGAAAAATCTTATTATAAACTGAAATACTATAGATATTTTTATAACTTCTTTAGCTCTTAAAATTTGTTTATCATTAGCTTGCAATAATAGGTTTATAAGATATTTTGCATATCCAATAACGTCTTTTTCATCTGGATTAGGTGGCATATTTATATATTGATTCAGGTCTTTCAATAATTCTTTAATTTTTTCTGCATTATCTATTTCCATATTTTTAAGCAATTCATAACTTATTTTTATTAAATTATAATAATCTTTATATGAATAATCTTTCACAAAATCTTCGTCTTTATTTGTATATTCGATAGGAATATCTGGAAATAGCTCTGGATATTCTTCTATTAATCTTCTAAACTGTTCATTTAAAATGGATAAGCTTTTTTCTTCTATTCTAAACATTTTTATTCTAAAAACATTTAGTATTTCTATCAATTCATTATATCCTTCTGGTGGTTGTGAAGATATGACTTTTTGTATTTGATTTAACAATTTTTCATATAGTTCTTTATTAAAATCTGGATCTTGTTCAAAATCTTTTAATTGTTTCCTTAATTTATTTAATTCTACTATTATAACATTATGGTAAGATGGATTGTTAAGTCCTTCTTTAAGCAATCTTATTATAAAGCCTATTCTATCATCTATCTTATAAAAATTCTGAAGATTTAGTATTGATTTTTCAAATTCTGTTAAAGAAAATCCTCTAACAATTTTGTAAGACTTAATATCTATTTTTTTTACTTCTTCTTCTATTTCTTTAAATTTTTGTGGCATGTTTTATTTATTATGATCTTCTTTTTAAATAATATTGTTTTAATTTTTGTGCACTTATCTCTAAATCAGGTGTTTCTATAATTATGTTTGCTTTTATTCCTAGTTCTACGATAACATCAACCAAAAATTTATAATTTGGTTCATACTTTTCTTCTAGATTTAAATGTCTTTTTTCACCAGCAGGGCCATACTCTATTTCTGAAAAATGAATATGGTAATAATCTAAATTAGATAAATTAAAAAATCTATAATATTCATCTTTTTTTGTAAAATCAAATTCATTTGTTGCATGCATATGAGCAAAATCAAATACAGGCATGATTTCTATATCATTATAAAGTTTCATTAGCTCTTCAAAGCTTCCAAATCCTTTTATCTTACCTCTACTTTCTGGACCTAACATAGTTTTTATGTTATATTGTGATCTAAACTCTAACAGTTCTATGTAATTTTTCTTTATTCTTTCATAAGTGTCTATTGTCCTATACCCAGAATGTATAGCAGTTACATATCCATTAGCTATATTTGTAATTATCAATGATTTCTTTATATAATCTTTTGATTTTTCAACTATATCCTTTTCTAAAGACGCTAAATTTATGTAATATGGTGCATGTGAACTTACTATAAAATTTTGTTGAGCTATTTTTAAAGCCAATTCTTCACTCATCTTTACTCCTCTAACAAATTGTAATTCTATTGAATCAAGACCTAAATTTTTCAAACATTTTATAGCTTCTAGAGATCCACCTTTACAGGTTATTGGAATTCCAGCTATTCCAACTTTCATAATTTAAATAACTTTTTAAAAAATATGGAATCGATATTAATAGCTTTTTTTATATTTGTATTCTTTACTCTAGTTATTCAAACTTCATCTTATTCATCGGTTAGAACATATGACCTAGATTTTGCTATAGCTACAGATCTAAAAAGATATAATTACTCAGAAACTTATCATAGATCAGAAGTTATAGAAATGCTATTATCTGTTCAATAGATTGCTTTCATCCCTGTTAATATCATAGAAGTAGCTATACTCATTATTAGTAATCCAAATACTTTATTTATTATTAAGAAACCATCCGGTCCAATAATATTGTATATATTGGAAGATAGTAACAATATTAAAAATGTTATCGCCATTGCCATTGTTAATGCTATAAATACTATTTCTACAGGATATAATGTTTTTAGATTAATCAATAAAGATATCATACCAGGTCCTGTTAGCATTGGTGTAGCTATTAAGATACTTAATTTTAGATTTTTCTCCTTTGATAGTGAAAAATCTAAAACATTCTGCAATCCTAGTAGAAACAATACCGCACCGCCAGCTATTTTGAATGCATCTATACTTATGCCAAGAAAGTAAAATATTGAGTCTCCTAATATAAGAAATATTAATGCTAAAAGATATGCAAGACCTGTAGTTTCTAATGCTAACTTGATTGGCTTTTCTGTTTGAGATGCCTTTATAAATAAAGGTATGGTTGCAATTGGATTTAATATAATAAATATTTTAACAAATATAGAAGCTAAGTCATTCATATTTTAAAGATAGTTTTTTAAGATTTACTTGATATTTTGAATTATGGAATTAAAAACTGGAACTACTACAGTTGGTTTTGTAATAAAGGATGGAGTAATCTTAGCAACCGATAAAAGAGCCAGTATGGGTTACTATATAGCTAATAAAAATGTTAACAAGATAGCTAAGATAGACGACCATATTGGAATGACTATAGCTGGATCTGTTGGAGATGCACAGTTTTTGATAAGATTGCTTCAGAACTCTAGCAGATATTATAGACTTAATTCTGAGAAAAGAATCTCTGTAGATGCTATAGTAAACTATTTATCTAATGTATTGTTTTATAATAGATATCATTTTCCATTTTTAGTACAACTTATTATTGGAGGTTATGATAATAAACCTAAATTATTTGCATTAGATATGGTAGGGGGAGTTACTGAAGAGAAGTATGTTGCAACTGGAAGTGGAACCACTCTTGCAATATCTGTTTTAGAAAATGAATATAGAGAAGATTTAAGCTTAGATGAAGCTATACAATTAGCAAATAAAGCTATAAAAACAGCTATTCAAAGAGATATGGGAAGTGGGGAAGGCGTTAATATAGCATTTATATCCAAAAAAGGATTTAAATATATTTAAGTTGGGGCTGCTGGGATTTGAACCCAGACTAACAGGTTTCTTCTTTCATCTGGAGCCTGTTGTGCTGCCTGGTTACACCACAGCCCCTAAATATTCTCTTAATTTCATTTCTTCAATACCAGTTGTTTTATAACCTATTACAATGATATCTTTATTTCCTATTATAGAGCTTTTAATATAACCTATACCTTGATTCAAACTACCTTTATATCCATTTTTATTTAATATACTTTTTAAATATTCCAATTCTTCGTCCTGTATATTGTAATTAACTATGAATCCATTCATATTTTCAAAGATTATTGATCCAACGACAGAATAATTACCTATTTTTGTATCTATGACCTCTTTGCCAAATATGTCCTCTAATTGCTTTTTTATCTTCTTTTCCATATTTGGATTAATTAAAATCTTTGATGAGATGTGGATATTATTTGCCAATGCATTTCTAGAGCTTTTTATTTCAAAAACGTCTATATTATATTCTTTTAAATTCTTTATTCTTTCTTTTTCTTGGTCATATACAGAACTTGGATATAGAAAATAGTCTTTGCCTAATATACAATAAAGTCCTATCATTTCAGATTGGTATAAAGTTAATTGAAAAGAATTAATATCTAAATCTAACTTTTTATTTGGATAAATTAAAAGATCATCATTCAATAAATAATAGTATCCTATAAATTCAGATCTTCTATATTTAGCTCTTATTATCTGCATTCAATACTGTCACACTATTGTCTTTTATATCTAGCTTTACAATTATCTTTTTAGGTAATTTATTTAGAAGTTTATTTAGATCAGGATCTATTTTAACATCTTTTGCTTTTGAATGTCTTATAGCCAATTTTCTAACTAAACTAACTATAAATTTTCTTCTTTTAGTTCTAGGTTTTTTAATAACCTCTTTTAAATTCATAACTATAGTTTTCATGATAACAACCTCTTATATCTAAAAGTATTTAGTTTAGAATATCTCCAATTTCTTCTTTGAGAATATGCTTTATTTTTTGTTCTTAATCTTACAAATAATGGTGGATTTCTATTTTTTTTAGTTTTATTTATTAACCAAAGTTTAAGCTTTAGATCCATGATAATTTTAACTAAATTTTTAAATAAATATATGATAGGAATTGTTGGAAAACCATCTGTAGGAAAATCAACTTTTTTTGCAGCAGCAACTATGGTAGATGTGCCAATAGATGCAAGACCATTTACAACGATAGAACCAAATGAAGCTATTGCATATGTTAGAGTTGAAGATATTGGACCAGAGTTTGGAGTTATTTCTCAACCTAGAAATGGATTCATATTAGGAAAATATCGATTTGTTGGAATAAAATTGATAGATGTTGCTGGATTAGTTCCAGATGCTCATAAAGGAAGAGGTTTAGGAAATAAATTCTTAAATGATTTAAATCAGGCAGAAGGATTAATTCATATAATAGATTTGTCTGGTTCTACAGATGCAGAAGGAAGATATATAGGACCAGGAAAGAGAGATCCAGAAGAAGATATATTATTTTTAGAAAATGAATTAGATATGTGGTATAAAGATATTTTAGACAGAAATATGGAGAAGATAAAGAGAGAAATAAAAGCAGGAAAAGATGAAGCTGAAGCTCTATATAGTGTATTTTCCTCAATGAGATTATCTTATCAAGATGCAGAAGAAGCTATGACAAAATATGATTTAACATCTGAAGATTTACCTAGATTTTTGAGAATAAAATCTAAAAAAATGATAATAGCTGGAAATAAGGTGGATGTTTATCCAGCTTTAGATAATTTAAAAAGACTTTCAAAATATAGTATTATTCCAATATATGCTGCTGCAGAGTTAGCTTTAAGAAAAGCTGCAAAGAATAAACTTATAGAATATATTTATGGAGAGTCAGATTTTAGAATAATATCTGTTAATGAAGAGCAAAAAGCTGCTTTAGAAAAAATAAGAAAACATATGCCTACAAATATTCAGCAAGTTTTAGAGAAAATGGTGTTTGATGTGTTAGAATATATACCAGTATTCCCTGCTGGAGAAAAGCTAGTTGATAAACATGGGAGAGTTTTGCCAGATTGTTTTTTAATGAAAAAAGGATCAACTGTAGAAGATTTTGCTAAAAAGATTCATACTGACATTGCAAAAGGACTTTTATATGGAATAGATGCTAGAACTAAGAGAAAATTGGCGAAAGATTATATATTAAAACCTAGAGATGCTATAGAAATAGTAAGTGCAAGATGAATTTTGAATCACATTATATAAATAATACATTTCCAAAAAATTTGCTAAAATATTTAGCTTATAGAAATCTTAGAGATATAGGATTTAGTAAATCTGATGTTTTAGAATCTGCAATATCAATTACTAGACTTAAATCTAAAAAATTATATCTTAAACCAAATAAAATAAATTTTCAAAATTATGGGAAATATGTCTATTCTAATGATCAATATGCAATATATCTGAATAAGAAATACTGGTTTGGACAATATGGAAAATATAAGGAAAACAAATACAAAGATGGAGTGATATTTGATCAATATGAAAGCTATTTTCTATCTGAGAAAGGCATTATAGATTACTATAAAAAACCAACTTCCTATGAGCTTTATAAAGATTGGAGAGAAGCAGGATATATAGTTAAAACAGGATTTAAGTATGGAAGCTTATTTAGAATATATGATATAGATGTATCTCTAGATAATTATCAACATTCAATTTATTTATTAAATGAGAAAACAAAGTTAAAAGGAATAGAATTACAAAGGTTAACTAGAATATCAGAAGCTGTTAAAAAAACCTTAATATTTCCATATAGTTCAGATATTTTAAAGCAACCAGATTTTATAATGCAGAAAGATCAGATAGTTGGAGCATTTTATGTTTTCCACCAAAATTCTACTATAAACATAAACAAACTTATATATAGAAAAATAAAACCTTATATAGCTATATTAGATAATGAAACAGATTTACTAATAATAGAAATATCTCTTATAGAACTTAATAAAAAATATTATATTCAGCTTAAAAGAGCTAAAATATAAAAAGATTTTTTAAAAATATGGATTATTTTTCTGATATTAAAAAAAGAACAATTGAAGCATATGAATTTGCAAATAGAGCTAAAAAAAGTGGATTTGATCCTGAACCTTTTGTAGAAATATCTTTAGCTAATGATTTAGCTGATAGAGTAGAAAGTTTATTAGGAATAAAAGGAGTTGCACAGAGAATTAGAGAATTAAGCTCAAATTCTAGAGAAGAAATAGCATTTAAAATAACTGAAGAAATATCATCTGGAAAACTTTTAAATCTAGAAATTAATACTAGAATAGATTTAGCAGTAAGAGTTGGAACAGCAATATTGACCGAAGGTGTTTTAGTTGCACCAACTGAAGGAATTTCTAAAGTTGTGTTGGAGAACAATTATATAGCTATATACTATGCTGGCCCTATAAGAAGTGCTGGAGGTACAGCAGCAGCTTTAACAGCTTATCTTGCAGATATAGCTAGAAAAGCCAATAATATTCCACCTTATAAAGCAACAGACAGAGAAGTTGAAAGAATAATTGAAGAAATTAATATATACGAAAATGAAATTGCTCATTTGCAATATAGACCACCAGATGAAGATATAGAAAAAATAGTCAGAGGTTTACCTATACAGATAAATGGAGAACCTACTGCAGATATAACAGTTCAAAATACAAAAGGGGTAGCTTATACAGATAGAATAAGAGGTGGTGTTCCTTTAGTTATATGTGAAGGTATTGCTCAAAAATATAAAAAGCTTAAAAAATATGCTAAAGATTGGCGATTTTTAGATGAACTAAAAGGTGTTAAAGAAGAAAAACAAGATTTAGATATAGCATATTTGCAAGGTACTGTGGCTGGAAGACCTATTCTTGCTTATCCATCTGCTAAAGGTGGTTTTAGAATTAGGTATGGAAGAAGCTTTACAAATGGATTAATGGCAAAGAACATACATCCTGTAACTATGAAGCTTCTAGATGAATTTATAGCTAATGGTACTCATATTAAAATAGAAAAGCCAGGTAAAGGAGCTGTTGTTACATCTAACGATAAAATCCATCCACCTATTTGCAGATTGAAAAATGGTGATGTTGTCATAGCTGATGAAAATACTACAAATGTTGAAAAAATACTGTTTTTAGGAGATATATTGTTAACATATGGTGATTTTTTAAAATCTAATGCTCCTCTTGAACCTTCACCATATGTAGAGGAATGGTGGAAGCTAGAAGCAGGAGATTACGAAGTAAAAACTATAGAAGACGCTATAAACATCTCTAAAGAGAAAAACGTTCCTCTTCATCCTGATTATATTTTATTCTGGAGAAATATAGAAGGCAGATTAGATGAACTAATTGCTTATTTAGAAAAAGCTAAAATTGGTGAATATATAGAGATGGATCTCGAAGCTAAAGAGCTTTTAGAAGAGTTATTTTTACCTCATAAAGTTAGAGATCAAAAAATAATTATAGAAAAACCTTATAGAGATATATTGTTACTAAATTTAGGGTATGATGGAACTTTTGAGAAAGTAAAAAATACTACTGGAAATATATTGGAAAGATTAAGTAAAGCTAGTGGATTTATAATTAGAGATAAAGTTGGAACTTATATAGGAGCTAGAATGGGTAGACCAGAAAAGGCAAAGATTAGAGAAATGGAAGGTAAACCGTCCATGTTATTTCCAACAGGAGATACTAATAGGGATTTACTTAAATATGAAGAAATTCAAGTTGAAATTTCAAATTTCAAATGTAATGATTGTCAATACGAAGGATTTTATAGAGTTTGCACAAATTGTGGTAGTAGAAATGTAACTTTTCTTGGAATAAGAGAAACTAAATTAAATATAAGAGAAATGATAAATAAATATAGAGCTAAATATGGAAATTTTAATAAGCTTAAAGGCGTAAAGGGACTATTTAGTAAAACTAAAGTTCCAGAATACATTGAGAAAGGAATAATTAGGAATATATACGATTTACCTATAAATAAAGATGGGACGATGAGGTTTGATGCTATAAATATTACAATGACTCACTTTAGACCTAAAGATATAAACACTAGTGTAGAAAAATTAAGAGAATTAGGATACAAAGAGGATTATCTGGGGAATCCTTTAAACAGTGATGATCAAATATGTGAATTAAAATTGCAAGATATAATTGTTCCAAAAGCCGGTTTGGAATTTTTATTTAAAGCTGGTAAAGTTATAGATCAATTTCTAAAAAACATATATGGTTATGAAGAATTTTACAAATTCCAAAGTCTAGAAGATGTCATAGGGACATTAGTGATAACTCAGTCTCCTCATACATCAGCTGGAATAGTTTCTAGAGTGATTGGATATACAAATATAAATGGAATATTTGCAAATCCATTCCTTCATGCAGCTAAGAGAAGAAATGTAGATGGTGATGAAGATTCTATATTTCTTTTAATGGACGGATTTCTAAATTTTTCTAAACATTTTCTAGAATCAAAAAGAGGTGGAACAATGGATGCACCTATAGTAATAATAATAAACATAGATCCTAAAGAAGTTGATGATGAAGTTTATAATATGGAGATAGAAAATTATTCATTAGATTTTTACAATGCTACATTATCGAAAAAAATGCCATCTGAAGTTAAAATAAAAACAGTTAATTCTATTTTAGATAACTTACCTGAAAAAATATTTAATCTAACACATCCACAATCTTCTATAAATAAAGGACCGTATAGATCTAAATATAGCATATTAGATGATATGACAGATAAGATAGATAAAGAGATTAAGGTAATGGAAAAAATTAAAGCTGTAAACATTAAAGAAGCAATCACAAGAATAATAAATGATCATTTTTTGCCAGATATATATGGAAATTTGAGAAGATTTACTAAACAAGAATTTAGATGTTCGAAATGTAATAGAAAATATAGAAGGCCAATGCTACATGGAAAATGTGAATGCGGTGGTGATTTAATTTTAACTATTACTAGAGGAGCTATAGAGAAATATTTAGATATAACTAAAGATCTAATCAAAAAATATCAGCTAGATGATTATTATAATATAAGAATTAGTTTAATAGAGCTAGAAATAGGTTCTTTATTTTCTAATAGAAAGCAAAATAAATTGAGGTAGAAATAATTGCTTTAATTTTTTTATTTTTTTGTTAAAATAAATAATTTAACCTTTATATTCTTTTCATCTGGTAATTCGGGTAATATTATTTGTCCATTTTCATCTGTTATTAATTCTTGTCCGTCTATATTTACTTTAAGATTCTTTATTGGTTTATCTAGAATATTATTGAATTGTAATATTACTCTATCCTGTAATGGAATCATTTTTAGTTTTATTGTTCTAGACAATAATAAGATTGTTGATCCTAAGAGTAGATATGGGAATGGAGAACTTAGTTTAATGATTTCAGATAATCCTATTGAGATGTAATTATTTATTTGAGATATGAGATCCTGTTGACTAACATTTTTAGATTCTTCATTATTTTTAACTGGTTCTTCTGAAGAAGGTTTTTCTTCTGTTTGATTTAATATATTCTGCTCTCTTATTTCATTTAAGCTTTCATTTTGTTGTATTGTTTGATTTTCTGATTGCTCTAGATCAGATTGTTGAGTTCTAGATGTAGTTTTGGATCTATTAGGTTGACCTTGGTTGTTAACATTACTAGATTGATTCATTGTAGTACTGTCATTATTATTCATTGCAGTATTATTTTCAATTGATTGATTAGTATCATTCATGTTAGAATTATTTATTGTATTACTTAAAGTGTTGGTACTTTGATTCAAATCACTGTTAGATTCATTAGTTGTATCATTTAAAGTGTTGTTAATCTGATTCAAATCACTATTAGATCCATTAATTGTATCGCTGCTGCCTCCACCCGATTCTCTTATTCTAAACGTTATAGATGTTTGATTTTGATTAAATCCATCATTGCAAGAAACATTCATTGTGTATAATCCTAATGAATTAAAGTTGTATGAGTAGTTATATACATGTCCATTAGATATTGTAAATATATCATTAAAGGAATCTGGTCCTGTAACATTTAATTGACAAGATAGTGTAGAAGATAAATCATCCGTTACTAGAATTTGAATTATTCTATTTCCTCTAGTATAACTTTCACCATCAACAGGCCAAAGGATTGAAATAGATGGTAATCCTATATCTACATATGCACTATAATTTCCATAGGTGTAACTATAATTGAATCCACCTATTGTATAATTAACAACAAACCAGTAGGTATAGTTTCCAGAACCTAATGTTGCTCCTAAACTATAATTTCCAACTCCAGATCCAGATATAGAATTGTATAAAGTTCCATTTATGTATAGATAGATGGTGTAATCTCCAGTAACATTGACAGAAACATTGAATAGATTAAATGATGAATTACTAGAGAAGTTTTCACTAGTGACATTGAATCTATCTGGATCAGAATAGTTAGATGAATTAAACATTACAAATGTAGAGTTTGTATTCAATCCATCTGAACAAATCAATGTCAAGTTATATTGTCCTGGAACTAGAGAATATGTATAATTGTATAGACCACTTGTAGAAAATGATTGATTTAACACTACTGTTGCATCTCTAGTCAATAAGAAGTTACAAGAGATATTCATATCATCAGATACATTGAATAGGAATACAATAGGTTCACTAGGATAATCTAATGGTTTAGGATCTATTATCTCAACATATGGTGGGTTAACATCTATATATGCACTATAATTTCCATAGGTGTAACTATAATTGAATCCACCTATTGTATAATTAACAACAAACCAGTAGGTGTAGTTTCCAGAACCTAGTGTTGCTCCTAAACTGTAATTTCCAACTCCAGATCCAGATATAGAATCGTATAAAGTTCCATTTATGTATAGATAGATGGTGTAGTTTATCGAAGGTGAAACGTTTATAGAGATATTAAACACAGGGGTTGTATTAGTAGAAAAGTTTCCAGATAGAACTGTTCCATGTTGAGTATGATTAGTTAAAGGTAAATAATCTATAATATTTGAACTGATTACATAAGGTAATTCACATAATCCATCTCCATCAAAATCAGGACATAGATCAGAATATCCTTTCCAGTAATTTCCACCTATAAAACTAGTATTTATGATTGAAATTCCAAGAGTTTTACTTGTATTTAAATAACCAGAACTATTCGTAAAATTATTACGAGTATTGTTAAAATAATTGTTATAAGCAAATACTTCAGAATTTGATAAATATAAATTTCTTAGATTACTAGCAAGAATTGAATTAATTAAAGTTAAATTTAATTTGCTAGTATTATTTCTAAACTCTGTAATTATATTTTCATAGCGTAATGTTAAATTACTTCTATTTATAGTTAAATATACTTCAGCATTGGAACCAAACAAATCCCTAACATCTATCATAGTATTTATAATAGAATTATCTATATTAATATTACTTATATTTGTTATACTTAAAGGTAATGAATATCCTGCTTCTATTTTTGAATTTTTAATACTTAGATTCGATTGATTTAAATAAATCATATTAGTTTCATTAATTCTACTATTATTAATTTCTATATTTGATTTTTTAGAATTTATATCTAACCTCATTGTACTTAAATTAGACACAAAAACATTCGAATTATCAGGATATAGATATATACTCATATATGATGAATTTGAATTTTTTATATTTATTGTATCATTATATACATTTATAACAAAACTAGAATATGATGTAGATATATTATTTCCTTTTACAAGCTCAGAATTGTTTAAGGTTACATTGCTGTAAATTAAAGAATCTATAGAACAAAAATTACAATCAATACCATTTTTTCCTATCCGGAAATTATAATAAATTGAATTATATAATGTATTATTTTGCTCTATTTTAGATGTGTTGTAAAAGTATACATCAGATCTTTTAATCTTGCTATCACTAATATTAATTGTATTATTAAAATATAAATGAAACGAAGCTATAGGACCAGCATAAGTATCGTATCTCCATATAGTTGTGTTTATTATGTTTATTTTATTATTATTTTGTAATATCAAATTTGTTTCATTAAGACTTACATTTATTAAGCTAAAATTATAATTAGAAAAGGGGGCGCTCCAACTATTATATTTTCCACTACTTATCGATCTAAATTTAGAATTTAGTATATCTAAATTAGATTGATTTAGATAAATAATAAGGCTAAAATCTGAGGCGCTAACATTAAGATCTAAAATAGTTTTGTTATTTAAAATAATTTTACTTAAATTTGAATTTTCTATTGAATAATAAGACTGATTCATTTCTGTAGGAGAAAAATGTAAGAAAACTGTAGTAATATTGATATTCCCACTAGCATTAAAATATCCTTCTTTTGTATAAACAATATAATCAATTGTAGCATTTTGACCATTCAAAGACGTATAACTTTCATTACCAAGAATCCGGACTATATTAAAATCAAAAGACCTTCTTTCTAACCGTGAATTATTTAAATTTATTGTTAAATTAGAATTATCATTAAATATTCTCGCTCCAGATAATACATTAGATAAATTAAAATTTGCGCTTGAATTAGTAGCTTGTATTTCCATATATTTTATTGTTGAATTATTAATTGAAAAATTAATTTTAGAAGTAAAATGCATATAAAAATACATATAAGAACTGCTATTAAAATTATCTATATAAACATCTGCTGTGGAATTATCTGTTATATAATAAAAACAAGTTTCAGTTAAATTTAAATTATTGATATATCCATTTAAACTAGAATTACGGATAGAAATTAACATTCTAGAAATATTAAGATTTGAAATGCTTAAATTAGAATTTGAGTCATCAATATTAACACTGATACCTATTTGTGAATTGTTATTGCTAATATTATAAATATTAACTGAACTATTAATAGCTGGACCATATGTTATACTAATATAACCTGAAGTCGAATTTTTAAAGCTTAAAAACTCTTGATTTTTTATATAAAATGATTCATTTTGGTAAGTCGTATCAAGATTACAATCTTTAACATTATCATACCAATATTGAATTGCTCTAATATAAGAATTAACTATCTCTATTTTAGAAATAACATCGCAGTTAGCAATATAATTAGAGTCATATATCCAAAATGTTGAATTTATGGAAGAATTTTCTACTATAATTCTTGTATTACTTGCATTTATTCCGTTTATTCTGATTTCAGAAGATAATGTATTATTGTTTATATATACATTAGTTAAATTGATATAATTTGTAGATGGAAGGTAAGAGTTTATATATAAACCATCTCCAGACCAATTTAATAATCTAAGTGTCAAATTTTTTATTGTAAGATTAATATCTCCGCCATATAGATAATAAATAAGATAACCACGACTACTACTTGAATAATTATAAGCAAGTGTTTTTCCATTACCATCAATAGTAACGTTTGAAGTAGTTATTACTATACAATTTCTTGAATTATTTTCAATTATATCATTAGCAAGATAATATTCTCCTGGAACAGTTATGTTGGTACAAGAAGTTATTGGAGTTAAAGCATTTGATAGAGCTAAAATTAGCAAAATTAGCATATTTATATATTAAATTTTTTAAATAAATTACGGTAGTTTTATTTGTATTTCACCAGTTTTAATTTTAGTAACACAAAGCAATCTTGATTTTCCTCTATGCTCTGGTGGCAATGTACTTAATGTCATTTCTTCTATCTCATTAGGCGGTTCTAAATTTTCCATTCCACTAACTACATGAACTAAGCAAGTGGTGCAAACACCTTCTTTGCATGAAAAAAGTATATTGCTTTTATCTTCCAATGTAACGAGCAGACTTCCATCTGGCACTTCTACTGTTTTATTTTCATCTATAATTTTTACTTTTGCCATAATAAAATAAAGTTTTTTAATATATATTTATGGAAAAATATCGAGCCATGATAATAGAAAAGCTTGAACAAATAAAAGATCCTGAGTTTGATTACAATATTGTAGAGTTAGGACTTATATATAAGATTTTAATTGAAGGAAAAGATGCTAAAGTTGTATTAACATTAACTACACCATTTTGTCCATATGGAGATTCTATCATATCTGAAGTTCAATCCAAATTATCTGAAATAGAAGAACTTGAATATATTGAAGTGGAAATAGTTTTCGATCCTGAATGGAATCCTACTTTTATGGAACAAAATCCAAAAGAAAAACTATTGAAAACAGGCGTATTTAAAGATTAGCTGCTTTTACTATAATAACATCTGATACTGAAGATACATTTGAATACATTATACTTTTATTTCTTAAAACCTCTTTTGCTTTTTCTGCAGATGATGGTAACTGCTCTAATAGCAATCTTAAAATCACGCCTTTTTCTAGATCCACTATAACTTCCTGAACAGTTCCAAGGAATTTACCATTATCTAGGAATATCTCTTTACCGTATAGATCAGACACTTTCATTTTTGCTCACCTTCTTTTTTAGTTTTAGATTTGTTTTTTAAATCTTTATAATGTTGATTTATATATTCTGAAACAAATGGATGGGATCCAAGACCTAATGCTATACCAACAGCTAGAGCTATTGCTAACATTATACCTGCTAAAATTATCTTTACTAACTCCCCTATTAATATCACATTTGTGGAAGGAAATATTGATGGTAATGATATTGCCAATCCTAATATTATTAATAATCCTTGTACTATTGCTGCTAAATATAAGCTAAACATTAAATCTTCTCTTTCTCTAATTTTATCACTTAAATAATCTGCTAAATGAGCAAACAATACTAGCAATATTAATCCTTGTCCTAGATTTGACATATATCCTAAGAAATTATCTATCAAATCTACAAATGCTTTTGGGAACGCTAAATCTCCTTTGGTAGCTATACTTAAGACAGAATTGATAGATATTAATATAATTAAGAATAGATAAATTACTATCCATAATGTTGCTATTGATTTAACGCTTATTCCAAATAAAGCATCTTTTAGTTTATGTTCTTCTAATATTTGATTTATTTTTAAAGCTTCATAGACTTTATCAATAATTATCTTGGCTATAACTTTAGATATAGAATAGCTTATTCCTATTGAGAATATTATTACTATTAACTTTAATAGTAATAATATTAGATCTTTAATTAACAGAGTTGCTTCCCCCATCATTACATCCATGCTTTCACCTTTAATATAATAACAAAATTTTTAAATTATTTATTTTTTATATATGGATGATTTAGATGAAGAGATATTAAGTGAATTTTACATAAATCCTTATATAACTTTACAAAAAATAGCTAAAAAATTAAATAAGCCTACCTCTACCGTTCACTATAGATACAAAAAGCTAATAAAAGAAGGTTATCTAATTAAACAGGTTAAAATAAATTTAAAAAAATTAGGTTATGATAAACATTATTTAATGTTTATAAAAGGTAAAAATTATAAAGAAAATTTTGAGAAAGCTTTAGAAACATTAGGAATTAGCAATATATTTAGACTCATAGATGTTTGGGATTATATTCTTGAACTTTATGTTAAAGATAATTCTGAATTGGATTCTACTGTTCAGAGCATTAAAAAGCTTTTTGAACCAATAGAGATAAAACTAGTTATAATAAATGATTAATTTTATTCTTTTTTTGATCGCATTTGCATTCGGATCTTTAGAAAACGAATCTGTCAATGATTTTGTTAAAAACTATTTATTATTTGTAATTATAGCTATTATAGTTTTAGCTCAGTTTATTGCTTCAGTCTTAAAAATACCGCCTGTTGTATTTATCCTTATAGTTGGAGCATTAATTGGACCAAACGGTATAAAGTTAGTTGAAGATACAGAATTTACTAAACAATTACAAGATATTGGATTAGTTTTATTGCTATATATCATTGGATTAAATATAGAATTTTTATATTTAATTAAAAATTTTATAAAATCAATAGGGTTTTTTGTATTTTACAATGGAATACTGTTCCTTTTTGTCTATTTGATATTTAGATATCTATTTTCTTACATAGATGAATATATAATATACATAATTGCATTAGCGTTTTCTTTCACTTCAACAGCTATTTCTTATGGATTAGCTAAGGATATAGGTTATAATGATAAGAGAGTTTTTAAACTTTCGGTAACTCGATCATTAATAGAGGATATGATATCAGTTTTAATAATTGTTTTAGCTATAGATATAAAAGATGGAATAAATATTAATCAAATTACAGATTTTATTATATCAAATTTTACAAATTTGTTTTTGTTTATTTTAATTCTCTTTTTGTCTAGGTTTTTATTAAATCTAGTTGTTAATAATCTAAAAGATACTCAAACAATATTTAATTTTTTTCTTGCTATAATAGGAATATTCCTTTTTATTGGACATTTATTGCACCTACCTCCATCTATAGTGGCTTTTCTAGTTGGAGTATATAGTAATACTTTTATAAATAAAATAAACGTGGTAAAAGAAAATCTTCTAATATTTTCTGATTTATTTGTTTCCATATTTTTCATAAATCTAGGAGCAACTTTAGATTTAAAGATATTGTTAGATACAAACTTTCTATTAACGATATCTCTTCCAATAGTATTCATTCTTCTTATAAAGTTAGTTTTAGCATTTTTATATCTAGTTATAGTAAAAGAAGACCCTATTGAATCATTATATGCAGCAACTTTAAATATTCCAATTGGAGAATTTACTGTTTTAATAATTTCATTATTTGCATCTTTGATTCCAAATTATAATTATATATCAGCTTTAATATTTGTTTCTATACTACTGTCTTCAATATTATCTTTTATATTAATATCTTTAATAAATTTTCTAATAAAAAAATATGATTACTTTAGGAATTGAGTCTACTGCTCATACTTTAGGGATTGCTGTTAAAGATGGCGATAAGATAATTCACAAATTTGATACTTATCAAGGAAGTTATATTCCTAGAGATTTAGCAGAGCATAAGGCAAAAATGTTTCCAATTCTTTTAAAAGAATTCAATATGGAGTTTGACTTGATTGCTGTAAGTCAAGGACCTGGTATATGGGCTCCTTTATCTTTTGGTGTTTCTATGGCTAATTACTTATCATCTAAATATAATATACCAGCAATAGGTGTAAATCATGGATATGCTCATATATATATTCATGAATATTTATCTAAACAAAAAGGCGAATTAGCTTTGTATATAAGCGGTGGCAATACTTCCATAGTTAACTTAGAAAATCTCAAAATTGTTGGAGAAACTCTAGATATCGGAATTGGAAATATGTTTGACAAAGCTGCTAGAGAGCTAGGATTAAAAAATGCTAAAGAATTAGAAGATTTAGCTTTAAATCATAAAAATTTTATAGAAGCACCTTATTCTGTAAAAGGCATGCATGTCAACTTTGGTGGATTATTGACTTGGTTTAAAAATAATATAGGAAAATATCCAAAAGAAGATTTAGCTTATTCTTTATTTCATACTTCATTTAGTATGCTATTAGAAACATTAGCTAGAGCTTCATTTGCATTTGAAAAGAAAAATATTATAGTGTGTGGTGGAGTAGCTCAAAGTAGAATATTAAAGCAGATGCTTGAAAAATTCTCTAAATTTTATAATCTTAATATAATAACTGGTCCTGATGAATTCAATAGAGATAATGCTGCTATGATAGCAGTTACTGGAGAATATCTTTACAACAAAGGGATAAGAACAGAATTTCCTATAAAACCTAGACCATATTATCGAATAGATGATCTTCGGTATATTTTAACATAAAGGTTATCGAATACTAAATCAAAACCTTCTAATTCTCTTAATATAAATCCTTTATATAGAGTTGAATTGTAGAATGATGTTGTTCTATCTGAATATCCATCAACCCATTGCCCATTTTCAAACCATACTTTGTCCTTAGTATAATAAGCTATAAATGCATTATTTTGTATAGGAACTAAAATTGCTTTATGTAATTTTCCATTCTTATATGCTACATAGTTAGTTAATAAAATTTGTTTTAGATATAATAATAGTTCTGGTGTTTTTATATCTAAAGGCTTGAATACGCCAGGATTTTTTACTATACAGTATTCTTCTTTTAATTCTGCGTTTATCTTACCTATATAACCTTTATATTCATAGACATATCCAACAATCCCATCAATATCTCCAACTTTACATCTTTTATTTGACAAGATTATGGTTTCCCATAGATTTTTATATTCACATAAACTATTCATTCCTTGATAAGCTTCGTTTGTTTCTCCTGTTTTTGCACAAGATAAATAATTTAAAGCATAGAATTTTCCTCCAAAAATATCACCCCCATAAATTATCTCTCTATCAAATAGAACATATTCAGAATCATATTTGTCCATTATTTCAGATAAAACTTTCTCATTTCCTCTTATAAAAGCGTAAGCTACATCTAAAATCATATCTAATCTGGCATGATCATTTCTTATGACAGCTTTTTGATCGGCCCAATAATTTATCCAATGACCATAATCCCACCAAGAAGTCACTCTAACAGTTTTATTTAAATCTCTTAAGAAAGCCATAGGTTCATACCATTCTTTAGGTATATAATTACATCCGATCTGAGCGAGAAATAGATGTGCTGTTGAATTTAAATTTTCTTTTAGATTATATCCTATACATACATATCGAGAATAGCGTTCATATATTTCAAGCTCATTTTTGCAATACTCTTCTAAACCTTGCTTACATAAATATTCTTTTGCCTCTGCTAATTTGTTTGGATCGTTAGGTGGTGAAGGATATATAGATAATATAGAAGCTCTAAAACTGTCTGCAAAACCTAATCCAGGTAAACCAGAAACTAACAAAATAAAAATTGAAAGCATAATAGGTGCTTTATCATGTTTTATTAAACTTTGAAATTTATGTAAAATATATAGAAATATTAATATAAATCCAAATGTAAAGTATATTTCGAACTTTGCTTTTATTAAACCACCTAAAAAGATCAGACTTGGTAATGATATTATATATGCATTACTAGCATTTTCTTTCATTAATAATTCTCTAGTTTCAAGTATATATAATAATATAGCCAAAAATATTAATCCATAACCTATAGAAGGTTCTTTTGGAATAAATTCGAAAGTTGTTCCAAATAATAATTCAAATATGCTTATAATACTATATATTAATAAGTTCAATAATTCTGACGAAAGTGAAAACGGTAATAATAAAATATATGCAATATTATTTTGCTTTAAATTGAAGCCTAGATTTCCTATATTATCCTCAAGAGACGCTCCTGATGGTGTCTGTTCAGCAATAGTTCTTTCTAAAGGATTATTGTATCTTATTGCTGTAGATATATTATCTATAAACAAATAAACAGGAATAATAGACAATAATATAATCATTGCTATAGAAATTTTTGGATTAGATTTTATAAGATTTATAAAATTCATTTTCATAGCTATACCTATAGCTATAAATAAAGAATTTAGCAATATTCTAGTAAATGCACCATTGTATAAATATAGAATTATAGAAGATGCCAATGCAATTATACCTGCAGTTATTAATGCATTTGAAATATCTTCTCTCTTTAAGAACACTAATATAGATGATAGAATTATCAAAAAAGATGTTATTTGAGATGATACTGTTCCTAGTATATTAGCTGATAGACCAATAGATAGAAATAAAGGATCTTTATAAACTAATCCAATTAAAAATCCTAGTAAGCTATAAGCCATTATCATAAAATTGTATGGTTGAATTTCAAAAACTCCAGACATAAATTTAAACACAAACAATGGCAAGTAAGAAGTAAATATAGCAAAAGATAGAGCAACAATTCTATTTTTTAAGATTTCAAAAGCCATTAGATAGATGGATATTATTAGCATTACTGCTACCAATGGTGAATAGAAATTAGCTATATATGAAAGATATATATTATCTATAAAAGAAATAGATCCAAATGTTTTATAGTACCAAGCTGTTATTAGATAATGGTATAAAGGTGGATTTCTATGAGAAGATGCATTTTCTTTTCCTGGTATATACCATGCACTATCATCATGCATAGGTATAACTCCATATTTTAACAGATATTTAACTCCATCTAAATAGAAGTATGGATCAAATTCGTAATATATTGGAGAAAATGAATAAAATCTTAAGCTAAATACTGTAAAAAGAAATAGAATCAATACAAATGGAATAATTTCTTCTTTTATTTGTATATTAGGTTTAGATATTGGTAAATTAAGAAATATATATATAGCTATAGTTAAAAAAGCTGTTATATATATGTAAGCATTTGATATTCCTAGAAAATATGATATGACAAAAAACAATATGTTGTACGTTAAAAATGAAGTAACAAAGCCGAGCAAAAATTTCTCTAAAATAGAATAGTTCAATTTTCTAAATATAAATGGAATTGAAGCTAATATGTATACAATAAAAAAGAATATGTCTAAATTTAATCCATACATATGGAAAACATATGTTTAAAAAATTTAAATATTTATAATATGGAAAAGTTAACTAAACTTGACGCTGAAAAATTCTATCAAACCGGACTAGAATATTTTAAGAGAAAAGATTATGAAAAAGCTAAGCAATATTTTACAAATGCAATTCTACTAAACAATGTAATGTCAGAAGCTTATTTTCATAGAGCACTTTGCTATTATAATCTAGGAGATTATGATAGTGCATTAAAAGATTATAATGTAGCTGCAGAGTTAGATCCAAAGAATCAAACTATTTACAATAATAGGGCAGATTGTTACTATAAAAAAGGCGATCTTCAAAGTGCTATAAAAGATTATACAAAAGCTATAACTTATGATCCAAATTATACACAAGCTTATTATAATAGAGGAATAGCATATGCATCAAGTGAAAAATATGATAAAGCTGCAGAAGATTTTAGTAAAGTAATAGAGAATGAGCCAGATAATGCAGATGCATATTTCTTGAGAGGTGTATGTTATGAATATATGAACCAATATGACAAAGCTATAGAAGATTTTAAGAGAGCTTTAGATCTAAATCCAGGCCATACAGATGCTAAAGATCATTTAGAATCTACAATGGCTAAGAAAGAAGGAGGCGACTCTCAAACTAAAAGCGGAGATGTTAAAGTTCTTAAAGATATAAAACTAACTTTTAATGATTTAGCTGGAATGGAAAAGCTTAAAAAAGAGTTAATAAATTCTATTGTCAGACCTTTAAGATATAAAGAATTGACTAAAGAATATGGTTTAGCTGGAGGTGGTGGAATTTTAATGTATGGTCCGCCTGGATGTGGAAAAACTTATTTTGTTAAAGCAGCTGCTGGAGAGGCTAAAGTTGCTTTTATAAATGTTAAGCTTTCAGATATTTTAGATATGTATGTTGGTAATACTGAAAAAAATCTTCATAAAGTTTTTGAAGCTGCTAGAAAGAATAGTCCATCGATATTGTTTTTTGATGAAGTTGATGCAATAGGTGCTAGAAGAGATTCTGGAGGTGGTGAGGCTGGTCAAGCATTGAGATCAGCTATTAATCAATTCCTGACAGAGATGGATGGCATAGAAGCAAATAATGAAAATGTTTTAGTTATAGCTGCTACTAATGCACCATGGGATGTGGATCCTGCTTTAAGAAGATCAGGTAGATTCTCTAAAACAATATATGTTCCACCACCTGATTTCAAAAGTAGAATAGAAATCCTTAAGATCCATTCTAGAGGAAGAAAGATCTCTAAGAACATAGCTTGGAATAGATTAGGTTTATTAACTATAGGATATTCTGCTGCTGATCTGAAAGCTCTAGTAGATGCTGCAGCAAGATATCCTTGGGAAGAAGCTATAGAGAAAGATAAGAGAAGGGCTATTCAAACTAGAGATTTTGTTAGAGCTGCTGTTGAAGAGTTAAAAGGTGGTTCTCTAGGACCTTGGTATGCTCAAGCTAATAAGAAATTAGGAAGAAGAAAAGAAGTAATGTATGTAGATGGAAAAAAACATGAGAAAGAAATAGAATCTGATCTTGGAGAAGAAGAAAGAAGACAATTTAGAGAACTTATAGAAATAATACAAAGAAATAATGGATTTTTCAATAAAAGTTTAAATTTCTTTTTGAAAGAATTCGCTAGATGGATGCCTATACCTTTCTGAAATGTTTTATAGCCCATATCAGTATTCCTAAAACTAAAATTATCCCTAAAATAGCAGAATTTTCTTTTATAGTGTTTAATACACTTTCACCAAAATTAATTAATATATAACTTTGAGAGAAATATAAAATTCCTCTGAATATTAATGAGAGTATTATTAATTTATGTATAGGGTACTCGAAAATCCCACTTGCCCACGTAAAAAGTTTATATGGCAAAGGAGATACAGCAGCAATAACTAAAAATAGATCCCCATATTTGTTATATAATTCTTGAACTTTTTTATAGTTTTCTTGATTTAATTTAATTAAATTTCTCAATATTTGTAATTTTTCTGAAATTAATACTATATTTTTGAATTTTTTTCCAAGATACCAAGCTATTACTGCTCCAAATACAGAACCTAATGTAGCTAAAGCAGAGAATATTATCCAGTTTTGAGGCTGTAAAAATAATATAGGAATCAGTAGAAAAAATACAGGAAATGGTAAAATTATACTCTCTAAAGCAGAATAGACAAATATAAAAATATATTTATATTTATCATCTAAAGATAAGAATAATGCTTTTAACTCTTCCATTTTTTTAAAGTTATTTTTTTAAAAAGTAATCTATATATATGGTTGGAATTATAGGATATGGAAGTTATATTCCAATTAACAGAATAAAAAGTAATGAGATTGCAAAAGTATGGGGAGAAGACCCTAAGAGAATAGAAGAAGGATTAGGTATAATAGAGAAATCTGTTGCAGCTTATGATGAAGATTCTGTTACTATGGCTATAGAAGCAGGTAAGAATGCTTTATCTAATAAACTATCTAAAGAAAAAATAGGTGCTTTATTTTTTGGAAGTGAAAGTAGGCCATATGCAGTTAAATCTGCTGGATCTATAGTTGCTGAAGCTTTAGATTTAACTCCAAATCTAACAGTTATAGATACGGAATTTGCTTGTAGAGCAGGAACTGCTGGAATGGTGGCTGTTTATGGCATGGTAAAAGGTGGAATTATAGAAGCTGGTGTTTCCATCGGCAGCGATACTGCTCAAGGAAGACCTTCAGATGCTTTAGAATATTCTGCTGGTAGTGGGGCCGGATTTTTCATTATAGGTAAAGAAAATTTAATAGCACAGATTATAGATTTTTATTCTGTTACAACAGATACAACTGATTTCTGGCGAAGAGAAGGAATAAAATTTCCTTCTCATGGAGGTAGGTTTACAGGAGAACCAGCTTATTTTAAGCATATAAGCATGGCTATGGATGGAATACTGAATAAAACAGGTTATCAGATCAAAGATTTCAATCATGTTATACTTCACCAACCAAATTCAAAATTTCCTCTTACAATAGCTAAAAGATATGGGATTACTCAAGAACAATTAAAACATGGATTATTAGTTCCTTATATAGGTAATACATATAGTGCAGCTACTATGATAGGTTTAGCTAATGTTTTAGATAATTCTAAAAAAGATGACTTAATTTTGTTAGTTAGCTTCGGTTCTGGAGCTGGATCAGATGCATTTGTCATTAAAGTTATTGATCCAAGACCTCCAAAAATTCCAACATTCAAATATATTCAAAGAAAAAAATATATCTCATATGTAGATTATTTGAAGATGAGAAGATTAATTGTAAAATAATGCTTCAACATCAGCATATTCTGTATACTTTATTTATAATGCTACCATTTTTGCAGAATAAAGATCTTATAACAACCTCCATAAACTTTGCAATTATATTGATGTTTTCGGTATTACCGGATATAGATGTAGGTTACAGAAAATTTCATAATTTAAGAATAAAATATCTCACATCTGTATTAAATTTCATGAATGCTATCGTTTATTATCTAATTTATAAACCATATCAAATTTTACTTTCTCTTATTAAATCAAATTCATCAAATCATAGAACTACTACTCATTCTATATTCTTTATTTTGATCATATTTGTAATTTTTTTATTTAGCCCATTTTCTTCATTTGCTTTAATTGCTATTTTAGCATTTTGTATTCACTTGCTTCTTGATTCTTTCACTGTAAGAGGTGTAGAATGGTTTTATCCACTTAAAATATTATATATACAAGGGGCTATAAATACATCTAATTCTAATCATGTTCTTTTAATAGATATTTTATTTGCTCTTTATTTATCTATAGCTATTACGCTCGCTTTGAATTCAATATATTTCCTTCTAGATCATACATATCTAGTTCTTGTACCTTACTTTTTTTCCATAAGAACGGTAAAGCTCTTTTACTAAAATGATATAATATTCTAAAACCATCCAAATATTCTATTTTAGGTTTACCTATTCTATTATAGAATTCTATGGCTATTTCAGCAGCTTTTAGATTTAATCTAAAGCTTTCTACAATAATTTCAACTTCAAGTTCGAATCCATTAGCTTTTATATCAAGGTTTTTATATGCATGGTATCTAAATCCAATTAAACCAGACATAACATCGGTATTTTTTATTCCTAAAAAACGTCTAGCATACCAGGAAGTGAAATGATTTGTGAATGTATTTAATAAAGGCATTGCTCCAGGTTCTATTTTTCCTCTTAATCTACTAGTGAATACTATATCATAATTATCTAAGAGTTTAAATATCTTAGACAAATCATTAGGATAGGTATTGTCTCCATCTATCATTATAAGCTTCTTTGCTTCAATAGTTTTAAAAGCTTCTTTTACAGAATATCCTTTTCCTAATTTTTCTGTTCTTATGACCGTAACTCCTAAAGATTCTGCTATTTCTGGAGTTTTATCTGTGCTTGAATCAGCTAAAAATATCTTTACATCTGGATTATTATTCAAAATATTTTTTATAACCGTTTCTATAGCTAATTCTTCATTGTAAGTAGGTATTAATACTACTTTATCTATCATAGAACAAAAGTGGTAAAACTATTGAAGCTTCTCCATATATATTTACATGCCTTGCTTTTTCATTTATTTTTCCCCAACTTATTGCTTCGTTAGTTTTAGCACCGCTTAAAGATCCATCATACTCTGTTGCTGTAGATATGTATATGGAATAATCTAATCCTCCTCTTAATATATTTGCCCCTATAGTGTGATGTTTACTTATGCCACCTCCAATTATCAAAGCACCAGTTTTATCCTGCTGATTTATAATGTTTATCATATTTTTCAAGTCAGGTATCGGATCTATAGAAATATTCATAAAATAAAAGTTTAGTCCAATTGCAGCATCAACTATGCCAGGACAGAAAACCGGAATATTTCTCTTATAAGCTTCTGCTAAAAAAGATTCTTTGTTATTTTTGTATAGATATTCTCCATACATTTTTGCTATTTGAGATGGGGTATATTTTCCTTCAGGTATGACTTTTTTTGTAATATTTTCCAACAGTTCATATGAAGAATTTTTTATGATAACATTTCCTAATCTATTATAACCTTTTCTATGAAGAAGCTTGTCAGACATTTCAAAATTTCCAATATAGTAATTATCAAATGCTCTAATGATGTCATGATCTATTGAACCTCCGGTTGTTATTATCATCTTAAATTTTCCAGTTTTAATTATATCAATTATTACGCCTCTAATTCCTGTAGCTAGCAGATTAGCTGTAAATGCTAGTATGTTATATGATTTTTCCATCCTTTTTAGAATTTTTTTTGCAACACCTATCTTAGTAGCTTGAAATCCAATATATTCAATATTTTTTAAAAAATCTGCAAGAGAATGAATATCTTTTACTTTCTTCATATGATAGAGATATTTTTATAAATCTTTTATATATTTTTATGGAAAAAATAAAAACAGGCATATTAGAATTTGATGAAATGTTAAACGGGGGGTTGCCAAAGAATAGGCATATAGGGTTCTATGGGGGTCCAGGTACAGGAAAAACTACATTTACTTTTGAAATATTATATAAAGGTGCTTTAATGGGAGAAATTGGATATTATTTCACTTTAGAAGAGCCGCCAGAATTCATATTAGAGCATATGAAATCTCAGTTTTCAGAATTTAAAGATATAGATAAACTTGTAAATGAAAAAAAGTTAATAATAGAAAAAAATACTTCATATAATGTAGAGGGTATAGTAAAACAAATTGAAACTAGTATAGTTGAAAATAATGTATCTAGAATGGTAATAGATTCAATAACTATATTTAAATCATTGTTCAATACAGATGCTGAATATAGAAAATCTCTAATAGAGTTTTTAAATTTATTAAGAACACTTGATGTAACTGTATTCCCTATAATAGAAGCGCCCACCTCTGCTAGAGAATCTTTTGAATATAGTATAGAACATTATGTTTTGGATGGAGTAATTAATTTATATAATATATATAAAGGAGAGACTAGAATAAGAGCTTTAGAAATATATAAATTGAGAGGTACGCCTCATAACACAGATATCGTGCCATATAGAGTGACATCGAGAGGACTAAAGATATATCTAGGAGAGAAATTATTTTAAAATCAAATTTAATAAAAGAAATATCGTTGGGATTATTATTACGCCTAAATACGATATAGAACTGTAATCTTTAAAAAGATAAACTAAGCAAGCAGAGGCTATCATTATTATAAAACCTTCTATACTTTGATACAACCCTAAGATCAATACAGCAATTAATGAAATATATTTTATTTTATCCAAATTTATTATAGGCATCTCTATTTTAGAAGATATAATACTTCCAAGAACCATTCCTATAATCATATAAAATAAATCGTACCAATTTTTAAAAGCTTCTACATATCCATTTCTAATCAAACCAGTTTCAAAATAGTAGATAACAGACCCAATATATTGAGCACCTATTATACCTGTATAGTAACTGGCATAAATTGGTAAAATAGATGCAAAAAAGGATGCAGAACTTATTGCTGGAAAAAATAGTGATATGCTCCCAATAATTCCTCCTAATATAGATGCTTTATAGCTAAAATTATCTTGAGATGAGGCTTCTTTTTTAAAAAGTAAAAATGGTATACTAAATATTCCAACAAATATATGATATAAATATTTTTCATCCAAGGCAATAATTCCCCAAATTCCAAATATGATAAAGCTTAATAGAAATTTAAGATCAAATTTTACAATTATGAAAATAAATATTAATATTGTTAAAATCCATATATAAAATTTAAAAGGTTTGTAAAGATAATATATATTCATTAAACCAAATAAAACAGCTATTCCAGCCCCTATCAAAACAGATAGGATATATTTTATATGATTTATGTTTTCAGATTGATAAAGCTTAGTAGATATTGGCAATAAACCAATCAAAAATCCTACTAATAAAGGCAAATTTTCTTTGAATAGTAGTAAAAGATTATTTGGATGTATCGCTGGTAAAAATGCTATAAAAAACACTAATATTAGTTCAATCATTACCTATATGCTCAGCTATCATGTAGCTAACACCCAATACTTCTGCAAATTTAATCATTCCTATATCTGAAGTTATAAGAATGGCGTTTTCTTGATAAGCTAGCATAACAGAATCTAAATCAGCTACAGAATCTAAAATACCAGTTCTGACATATGTTCTGAATTTTTGTCGTAGATCTCTTATAGATTCTTCATCACTATTTTGAGATCTAACAGCTTCTTCAGATATTCTTAAAGCTTTATCTAATCTAGTTCTAATAGAATTTATATATTCTCTAATAGCTAAAGCAGGTATACATTTAGTATAGTCTGGAGATTTAATAACCCAATACTTATCTAATTTAGACAATTCCAATATAATCCCAATCTCATCTCTAACAGATGGTGCTATTAATATTTTATATTTAGAGCTTAGCTTAGTTAATATAGCTTCAGCTGCAATTTGTTTATCTTCATTAAATATTTTATATACAGATGGGTTTAGTAATACAGTTGTATCAATTACAGCATTCATAAAGATTCTTTTATTTTCTTAATCAAAAGATTTTTAACTATATTGAAATTTTCAGGTAGTATTCTAAAAGATGCTGCTTTAGAATGTCCTCCACCTTGTCCTAGATTTCCTATATAATTAATCAACTTTAATGAATTTATTCCTCTATTATATACTTTATCTGAAATTCTTAATGTAAATACTCCTTTATTGTATACTATGACTATAGAATTTTCACCAGCCTTAGTCAGTATATATGAAGCTATTTTTCCAGCCCCTATAAATTCAGATCTATCTAAGCTTTCTGCATTTAAAAAATATATGTTAACATCTTTAACATTTATCTTTTCTAATTTAGAAATCTCAATCTTTTCATATAGTTCTTTAGCTTTAATAATAACTTGAGAGAATAAATCTGATTCATATATCTGAATTATAAAATTTAAATCTGATGAATATGTTGTTAGATAATCTATAGCTAACGCTTTGTCAATTAGATCTTGTTTATCATATAAAGGACTTTTGTCTCCAGTCAAAGCTAAATATGGAATATCTTTTACATCATAATTAAATATTCTAGCTATCTCAGATGCAATATACCCTGCAGTATATTTGCCAGAAGGATCATATTTCCAAGAATTCAAGATGTTTCTATCATCAGTTTCAAAAGGGTGATGATCTATAACTACATATTCTATTTGCATAGATTTAATCCAATCCAGTCCTTCTTTACTTTTTTCATTTCCACCTAAATCTGATAAAATCAAAAGCTTATTCTGTTTACTAGACATTAAGGCACTATCTGAATAAGCATCTCGAATTGTATAGAATGGACTAGCTTGAATTATCTTAGTTGAATTTGGAAATATTTTAGCTAAACTATATCCTGCTGAAAAACCATCAGCATCGTTATGAGTTCTAAATAGTATAAATCTATTTTCAAACTTTGCCTTTAGGAATATTTTGGAAACATATTTTATATCATTAATGAGATCTGTCGGCATTTCGTATAAAGGTTGCCATTTTGAAAATAATTCTTCAAAAAATTTATCAAAAGAATATTCTATTGGCTGAAATTCTCCATTGTAAATATACCAGCCTGGTTCCATTTGATTATTTAATACTATTTCTCCGTTTAAAGTAAAAAATATAGATTTAGAAAGAGATTTGAAAATATAACCTAACATTTCAACCTCTTTATTTCTTTCACTTCAACACAATTTTCTAATTCTTCTTGACTCATTTGTAGCTCTGATTCATCAATGGAATGTTCAACTGAAAAACACTGTAGATCCGATTTTATATATAAAAGTTTTTTTACAGTATCTATATAGAACTCTGATCCATCTGATGTATTATAATAAATAGATTTAATATACAAATTATCGTCAACTTCAATCTGATATGAACTATTCATTTCTGAGCAAGAATAAAATTTTGTATTTATAGGCATATAGTCTATACTAGCACCTGTTCCAGATGATTGATTTGAATAGTTTTGATAACTTCCTTGATTTTTATCCGTTTTTGTACTCATAGATTTATTTTCTAAATCTGACTGATTTGAATAGTTTTGATAGTCTTTTGAATAATCTTGATAACTTCCCTGATTTTTATCCATAGATGTTTGAGGTCCAAGATTTATACAACCTAGTAATAGCAAAATTCCGAACAAAATAATTTTAGTCACCATATTTATTAGTTATTTTTTTATTATTTTTTGTTTAGTATGATAAAATTTCTTAAAGTAAATCCATCAGAGCTGCCTGAAGTAAAATTGATTTTAAAAAATCTATATAATCACGATTTATATAATTTTCGAAAATTAATTGAATTAAATGAGGAGTATAATTTTATAGATATAGATAAATATTTTGATGAAGCTGAAAAGATAAATGCAATTATTCAAGAAGCTATTTTAAGTTATAAATTAAATAAAGCTAGTCTACCTATATATTATTTAGCTAAAAAATATGTTGATTTAGAAATTTTAGAACCTGATGAAAAATTAGGACAATATTTAGAATTATCTGGAGAAATAGTAACAGATAGAAGGTTAAATTTGCTTGAAAATATCTACAAAATAGACAATAATGAAAAATTTGAAATATATAATTTTCCACCTATAATAAGCACTCCTGGATATGCAGCCTATACAAAAAAATACGATGCTGCACTAAAAGCTTTCTATGAAAAGCCAGATATTTATTACTATCAAGGTAAAAGCTTATTTTATTATACAAATAATTCAGATGTTTTAAATTATGAAACTAGCTTATGTCCTCAATATCAATACTATAATGAAACCGAATATACTATGAATCATGCAATTTTTGAGGAGGATATTTATTACCCTATTGCAATAAATTCCTATAAACTAACAGAAGATATAAAGTTTGTCGATTTCTGGAATGAAAGATTATTGAAACTAGAAATAATGTATCTTTTTTCTCCAACAAATTTTAAACGTCAACTAAATCAAATAAAAAAATCTATACAGAGATTTGAAAATATAAATAAGATAAAAATTATCTCAGATGAACATTTTTTATAATCTTTCAAATTTATCTTTAAATTTCTCATATTGAGATATTAATTCAATGGAGAGCGATGGTTTTGTATTTTTTACTATTTGTAATATCTTTTCTTCAGATATAGATTCATTTGTTATCTCTGCTTTCAGTAAAACTTGTTTAATTTTTTCACAAATGTTCACTATATCTGCTGGAGTATAATTTTCTGTCATAGATGCTATCTTATCTAATAAAGATTTTTCAATAAATTTTCCTAAATGCATGTCTAACAATTGTCTTCTAACTTCTAGATTAGGCATACCTATATACATTATTTTATCAATTCTTCCAGGTCTTAATAAAGCAGGATCTAGCAAATGAGGATAATTTGTAGTTGCTATAAAAAATATTCCTTTATTAGTTGATAAACCGTCTAATTCTTGTAAAAGTTGTCCTAAAATTGGATTACCTCCTGATCTCATATTAGCAATAGTATCAATTTCATCTATAACAATCAAACTAGGGGCTCTTTCTCTAGCAATGTTGAATATTTCTCTAATCTTTGCAGGAGCATTGTTTCCTTCTCTCAATATTTCTGATGCAGATATGAATATAAATGGCAATTTAAATTCTCCAGCAGTTGCTTTTAGAAAGTAAGTTTTACCAGTTCCAGGAGGCCCATATAGCAAAATTCCTCTTGTAGGTTTTATATTATATTTCTCCAATAACTCTGATCTTTTTAAAGTGGATTCAATATAAAACGTCATTTCTGATTTCAGTTCATCCATGTTAATAACATCTTTATATGTAATAGATGGCGCATCTGAAGATTGAGTAGATTTTCTTTCAAATTCTAGCTTAAATCTATTATATATTTCCAATGCAGAGATAGATATTGATGGTTTATAATTATATATAACTTCTAAAATATCTTTAGTAGTTAAAGGAATAGCTTGTTTGTCAATTCTTGATGCAACGTTAGTAACTGCTTCTTTAACAACATTAGCTATATCAGCTCCAGAATATCTTTCTGTTAATTCGGCTAGTTTATCATAATCTATGTCTTTGTTTGGGTATTTGGAAATATATATTTTAAATATTTGTTTTCTCTCTTCTTTATTCGGTGGTCGCATATATATAATTTTATCAATTCTTCCAGGTCTTAATAAAGCAGGATCTAGCAAATGAGGAACATTAGTTGCAGCTACAAATATTATAGGCTTTTCATCTTTTATTCCATCTAACTCTTGTAATAGCGTTGTTAGAGCTCTTGCTGATGGGTCATCTGATCTATCTCTTTTTCTTGCTATTATATCAATTTCATCAAAAAATAGTATAATTGGAGCTCTTTGTCTAGCTAATTTAAAAAGTTTATTAATATTTCTTTCAGTTTCTCCAAAATAAGAACTTAATAACTCAGAAACCTTAACATATAGGATATTATAAGATATTTCTTTAGCTAGAGCATTAATCAGTAATGTTTTACCTGTTCCAGGCGGTCCAAACAATAATATTCCTTTAGCAGGTTTAAGATTGTATAAATATCTAAGTTCTGGATTGCTTAATGGAAGTAATATAGCATTTTTTAATTCTTTCTTAACATCTTCATATCCACCAATATCCTCTAATCCTTGTACAGCTGAACCAGAAAGTTCTACAACACCAGGAATATCTTTTATCATTTCTTGCTTTCTTATATATTTTTCTCTTGATAGAGAAATTTTATTCTTATTTACTATAAAAACAATCAATGGTGTTAATAGAGTTCCGAATATAGCAATTGATCCATAACCTAAGTTAAATTCGTATAAAAAAAGATACATTACAGTAGCTAATATATTTGATAAAGAGGCTATAGCTTCTATTGGTATATTTTTTACATATATAACCCCTGTAAAATATGTTGGAACTATTAATACAATTAACCAAAATAATAGTATAATAGCTAAATTATCTTCCAATAAGCCTTTAGTTATATTATATATTAAATCTCCTAACAATCCAGCATATGATGAATAATTTGATAAATTTATCATATTTGAAATCATCAATGGAAAAGCATCTGTAAAAAATGTTACCAAATTAGATTTTTGTTCTTCATAGCTTATAGATTTGTATTCTAATCTTGCATTGTATGGTAGATAAGGACTATTTAAATCTAAAGTTGTTATAAACCCAAATCCAAGCAAAAATATGGACAAAGATAAAATTAGCCCTATCTTTGATCCTTGATTATAAACTGAAGCCAATAGTACAAAAGGCAAAAATAATTCTAAAACTTGCAAGGGACCTTGAAGCAAAATTAAAAACAAAGATATAAATGTAAAAATTAAACCAAATGGATTATGCCAAATTAGCATGCTAACAATAGAAAAATATATTAATCCTATAACACCCATAGATGTAGATATATGATAAAATGCAAATGTTGTTAATAAAGATAGAATCACTATAGCAAGTAAAAAGTTGCTTTTGGCTATAAACCACATTATAGGAGGTAATATAACTAGAAATTCATAAGGATAAAATCTAAATGCTAATATCATTAAGCTAGTTGCTAATAAAACTAGAAAAGCTTTTAGATAATTCTCTTCTTTTACAATTAAATATACTCTAGATAATATCTTTGTTTTAGAATTTATTTCCATAAATCAGTTAGACTTTAATTTTTTACCTATCATTTGCTCTAGAGCGACAGTTGCATAGCATCCTTTTTCTAGAGAGAATTCTAGATACTCTGAATATTTGTAATCGTAAATTCTAGAGAACATTTTTCTTTTATCACCTTTCATTTTTAAAAATGATAATTTTTCCATTTTAAACATTTCTTTTGTTATTTGCAACTCTTCCATTATATAGGTGTTATATTTATTTAATTCTGAATTATATCCAATTAAAGAAATAAATTCTTGATAATCTTGATTTTCTATTCTTAAATCAAGCTCTTTGTTAAATATATAGCTTTGAACTGCATGAATAAACATCATAGATAGATTTCTAGGAATTATTCTCCAAACTTGTTCGGGACTTTTATCTTTCAATAGATTTCTAATATATCTTTCGTGTCTTAAAAATTTTTTATCTTCTTTGTTTATATACAGGTTTAAAGCTTCTTCTAAATTCCCTTTCAAAAGTTCTATTCCAATTTCAAGATTTGTTTTGCTAAATCTTTGATCACCATAATAGTTTGGAAATTTTTCATCTAGTTCTTTTATTCTATCTGTTAGATCAATTGTCTTGACTATAAACTTATTTCCCCACAAATCTCCTAATCTTAGCTTCTTTGATTTACCTGCATATATAATCTTAATATTTTCTGAGCTAAAAGATATTTGTTTAGGAGAAGTTATTCTTTGCCATGTTGTTGCTCTTTTATCTTTCATTCCAGCAAATCCTATATCTTTATATTTTAATTTATTATATCTTACTATGTCTCTTATAGCTATATCTGTTGAGTAATTCTTTTTATAAAGAATATATAGATATTGGTCACCAGAATTTTTGAAATAATTTTTTACTAAATTCTTTTCTTCATCAATTTCTATAACTTCAAAAGTATCTACATCTAAAACAATGCTGATTGGCATAGGATTTAGTAAAAATTTCATTTTAGCTTATTTTGTTTAGATATAAGTTCTTCTTTAGAATATCCTAAAGATTCGAATATAGGTAAAACTGCTGGAAGCACTTGATGATTAATATAGTAATCTTCATCGTAATCATATTGTCTGTTTTCTATATATGGTTCACTTCTATCTGAGATATCTCCTTCACCTTTAACTATTATATATTCCACTTTATCAAATTTTATGCCCATTTTCTTTAATTTTAATGCTGCTATATATTCAGGTGATTTAACTCTATATTCATCTAATCTTTTACCTAATCTATTTTCTATAACTAAAGCTTCCACGGGAATTTCTTTATTTCTAAGCTTATTTATAATTGCTCTAATTATATCCAAAGCTTTTTCGTAATTTTCATCTATTAAAATTGCTTTTAGAACTTCTATTTGAGTATCTTTTGCTATTTGACTCCAGTCTCCTCTAACTATTTCAAATCCTCTTATCTTAAAATTATTGTTTTTATCTAACAATACATATTTCTTCTTTGCACCTACCTTTTCATTTCTTTTCTCTATAAAAAATGCTTTTTTATAGAATCCTTCTATATCTAATTTTATTTTGTTTGGAAGTTCTGAGTTTATTTTTTCTACAAATTCAATAACTTTTTGCTCATCATTGTATATCAAAAACAATGAATCTGTGTCTGCATAAATAACTTGAAAATGCTCTTCAGCTTTTTTAATAGTTTTTGTTATTAGTTCTCTTCCTATATAGGTAACTGATTCCGCAGCTTCTCTTAGATAGAATCTTCCTGTTGGTAATCCTAAATATCCATAAAAGCTATTTGCCAAAATCTTCAAAGCCTGTATTTTTGCCTTTATTTTAGGATCATTACTTTTCATATTCTTTAAAGATATTCTTTCGTCCAATATTCTTTCAATCAAAGATGGAATTAAACTCTTTGGATGTTGAATAAACTTTTTTCCATTTATATCTAATCCATTTTCTTTAGAAAAACTATAATAATCTATATTGTAAGAAACTATTATAGAAGGATACATGCTAACAAAATCTATAACAGCAATGTTCTTGTATATTCCTGGTTTTGGAGTTTTTACAAAAGCCCCTTTGTATTTTTCATATAAAACTGCATTTTTCATTTCTGGTATTAGAAAATTTTTAGCATTAATAATAATATAATGTTCTAATATTCTAGATATAGAATATTCCTGCAAATACGAGATTGGTAATTGTATTAAATTTACCAATTCAAATATCAAATCTTTATATTTTTTATATATTCCGTCAGTTATTTCTACATCAGTTATTGTATATTTTTTAAATTTTTCTATATCTTTTTCATATATTTCCCAAATTTTTTCTTTATCTAATGGAAATTTTTCAAGATTTAGCTCTTGCTTAGCTACATTTGATAATGAAAACTTATCATAGTTTATAACACCTATACTTTGAAATAATTTCATAATTCTGTACATGTCCAATATCAACCTTCCACCATTCTCAAATCTATCTAAATTGAAAATAATTCCATATTTTTTTGATCTTTTTTGGATATATTTCAAATCAAAGTTTAATATGTTATAACCTACTATAATATCAGGATTAGTTTTTTTCACTATATCTAAAAATTTCAATATTATATCATTCTCATTTCCTATTAAAACTTCTACAATGTTATCAATTTTATAACATATTGATAATATTTTATCTTTATCTGGATCTGGAAATCCTCTTCGATTATCTACTTCTATATCTATAACCATATGGCTAAGATTATTATAATCAACTTTAAATGGATTTTTTCTTAGAAAATTTGATATAACTGGTAGATCTCTTTCATATTGCGCCTCTTGTGTATCCGTTTCCACGACTTTTTTTGTTTTTAATTCTTTGTAGAAGAATTCCTTACCTTCTGGATGTTCTTTATATCCTGTGTTTTGAAATGGTATTGTCAAATATCTGTCTTTATAGTAGATATAAATCTTGTCATCTTTATACTTTAAGTCAATCATATTAAGATATATTAAAGTAAATATTTATTAAAAATTTTTCTAAATTTAAATATGGAAAACATTGAGAATGAACTGCAGTCAATAAAATCAAAAGGTTATGAAATACTGAAAATCGATAATGTAATAATAATATTTCAAAAGAAAAAAGATAATTTAGAAGAGTTACTATGGAGAATATCTTTAATGCCATTTGAAGAAAGAAGTTTAGAAAAACTAAAGAAAAATCTTAAGCCAGAAGAGGTAGTTAATTTAGAAAATTTAATAAAAGATAAAGTAATCTCTTTAACTAAAACTGGACATATTACATTTTCTAAAGAACTATACGACAAAATGAAGAAAATATCTAGAGAGAAATATCTATTAAATCAAAATTTAGAATTTGAAGTTTTAGAACCAGAAGAATTTGAATTAATTCAAAAAAGACCAGATCTCCACCAGTTTGAAATAGTTAGAGCTTATGATTCAAAAATTTACATGATAAAAAATAATCTTTTGAGAGTTAATCAGAACAAAATACTTAAAGAAATAAAAAACCCAAAATCTGTAACAGAAATATCTAATAAATTAGGTTTACCAGATAAAATGGTGTTAATAATACTTAGAATACTAGCAGAAAGAGGAGAATGCATAGAGGAGTCTAAAAATGTATTCAAAGCTTTATAAAATAAAAGATCCTATCTACGGTTTAGTATTTTTTGATGAAATTGCAAAGCAAATTATTGATTCTGAAGAATTTCAAAGATTAAGAAGAATAAATCAATTAGGAAGTGCAAGTTTTGTTTATCCTGGAGGAACCCATACTAGATTTGAGCATTCTATAGGAGTAATGCATCTTGGCTATAGATTTTCTAAAGATATAGCATATTCTGCTTTAGTTCATGATATTGGGCATGTGGCATTTTCTCATGATGGAGAATATGTTGTTAAAAAAATATGGAAAAAAGATCATGAGCAAATAGGAAAAGAAATATTGAAAACATTAAAAGAAAAAATTCCAGATATGCCAAATGTTGACATAGAGCATCCTATAATAAGCTTTGAATTTGGAATTGATAGATTAGATTATCTAAAAAGAGATGCTTATCATACAGGAACATCTTATGGAATGGTGGAAACCGATATAATATTAAATAATATAGTATATGAAAATAAAATTTGCTATATAAAAGAAAAAGCATTAAAAAGCGCTGAAGCAATGTTAGTTGGAAGATTCATGATGATAGCAAATGTATATTATCACAAAACAAACTTAGCTGTAAGTTCTATGATTAGAACGATGATAGAACAAGGTATAGAAAATCAAATAATATTTTATGAAGATTTATTTTTAGGAGATGATATATTACTTTGGAAATTACGAGATTTAGAAATAGCTAAAAAATTATTGACCAGAAAACTATACAAAAAATTAGCTGTTGTTGAGGAGATTGATATAGATGAGTTACATAAATACGGCTTTTTAACGTATGAAGCAGAATCTAAAAATAAGTATGAAGGTTTAGTAATGACTGAAGAAGGTTTAAAACCAATATATCAAATATCAGCTATAGCTAGATCTTTGATGAAAGAAGCTAAAGATATACAAGGTATTTATATTTTCTATGATCCTTTAAAAATGTCCAATGAAACTGCTAAAGAAATGCTAAATAAATTATTAAAAAAATAACTTATCTATATGGATGATTATAAAACAATGCTTGATAAAATATATTCGAAAATTTCATCAATATCAAGTAAATCTGAAAGATTTGAGATTCCAAAAGCTGAAATATATTATGAAAGCAATTTCACTATATGGAAAAATTTTTATAGATTTCAAGAATTATTCAGAAGAGATGAAAACTTTATTATAAAATTTTTTAAGAAAGAGTTAGGGGCCCCAATAGAAAATAAAGATGGAAGAATTATCATATATAGAAAAATACCGCAGGATATATTAGAAGATAAGATAAGAATGTTCTTTAAGTTTTATGTATTATGTTACGAATGCAATGGGGTAGATACTGTTCTAGTCAATAGAAATGGAAGAGTCGAGATAGTTTGCGAAGCTTGTGGTGCATCAAGGGTGATAATGTGAAAGTTATAGGATTAGTATTAACTGAATTAGGTGGAGCTAGAATGAAATGTTTATGTCAGGATAAGAAAGAAAGAATATGTAGAGTTCCTGGTAGATTGAAAAGCAGATTATGGGTTAAGGAAGGAGATTATGTTATGATAGAGGTGTCTGATATACAACCAGATAAAGGAGATATTATTGAAGTAATTCCTAAAACAAAGATAGATGAAATGAAACAAAAAGGAGAAATTGATATATGAAAATATATAATACTTATTCAGATAGATTAGAAGATCTAATTTTAAATAAGAATGTTACTATCTATGTATGTGGTTTAACACCTTACGACAATGCTCATATAGGTCATGCTAGAACCTATGTAGCTTATGACCTTTTAAAAAGATATCTAATCTTCAAAGGTCATAAAGTTTTTCATATTCAAAATATAACAGACATTGATGATAAACTTATTAACAAATCAAAGGAAACTGGTGAAGATCCAATTAAGATTGCTGATAAATTTCATTCTAAAGCTTTAGAAGAATTTAAAAAATTAAATATTTTACCAGCCGACGTTTATCCGAAAGTTTCAGAGCATTTAAGCAAAATATATGAAATTATAGAAATTTTGCTTAAGAAAGGAATAGCTTATAAAACAAAAACTGGCGTATATTTCAATATACTTAAATTTGAAAGATATGGAAAGCTTTCAAAACAGAATTTAGATAAGCTATCTGAACATAGAATAGAACCAGACCCAAATAAAATTAATCCTGCAGATTTTGCCTTGTGGAAATATACAGATGATTATCAATGGGATTCGCCATTTGGAAAAGGTAGACCAGGATGGCATATTGAATGTTCTGCAATGTCTCTATATTATAGCAATAATAATACTATAGATATACATGGTGGAGCAAAAGATTTGATCTTTCCACATCATGAAAATGAAATAGCTCAAAGTGAATGTTATTTAGAAAAGCAATTTGTTAGATATTGGGTTCATACTGGATTTCTTACTGTAAACGGCCAAAAGATGAGTAAAAGTTTAAAGAATTTTATAACTATAGAAGATGCTTTAAACAGATATGATCATATGGCTTTAAGGTTATTTTTCTTATCTTCTAAATACTCATCTCCAATAGATTTTTCTGATTCTGCAGTTAAACAAGCGGAAGAATTTTATAAAAGCATAAAAAGATTTTATAATTATATTCATTCAACATCTGTAAATTATTCTTCTACAAATAGATTTGATAATTCTATACAAGAGTTCTTTAATGCTTTAGATAATGATCTTGATACTCCTAAAGCTTTATCTATACTGAATGATATTATGACAGAAGCATATAAAGGAATAAATATTTTTGAACAACAGGTTTTAATTAAATTCATGAATGATTTTGATTTTATATTTGGATTAAATATTAAGAAAGATCCTAAATTAGAAAAACTATTAAATAATTTAGATAAATTAAGAACTGAATACAGAAAACAAAAGAAATTTGATGTTTCTGATAAGATTAGAGAAGCTATTGCAAATAGCGATATAGAAGTTAAAGATTCAAAAGATAAGAGCAAATATATTTATTGACAATTTGAGCAGATTCCTAGAATATTTTCAGATGCAATCTTTATAGAATAAAGCAATAAGATTATAGACAATATATACAGATAAGGTGCTAAAAAGCTTAAGGATCCTAGTATAACTATAAATGGAGATATACAAGATATACACCCTAAATTTATAGATAACAAGGAAGTTAAATATGATATAATGTTTGCGGATAGAGACTTAAAATATTTTCCTTTTCTTTGGAGAGATAATACTATACTTTTTATATTTAGAGATATCGAAATTCCTAGTAATATTGTTACTATTAAAGTCGTTACTAATTTGAGGGGATTTGTTGAAAGCAAATAAATGTAATTATCTACAATTATATTAATCATTTCTATAGGCATTGGGCTGCTTAAATATGCATTTATTAAAAAGAATATGATCATTGTTAAAATCGAGATTAGAATATACTTTGGTGTGAACGTGATTTGTGAAGCTAAAAGAAAATTATCTAATATTTTTATCATGATTAAATATAATAAAAGTTTAAAAAATTATATGATTAAAATTAAAGAAATTTCTGAGTTAAAGAAGATTGCTCCTCAGTATAAAACTCAGCATCCAAAAAGAGTTTTAATAACTTGCTCAGATTCTAGAATTCCTGAAGAGATATTCAAAGAGAATCCTATAGGAGAAAATTTTGTTATAAGATCTGCTGGAAATCTTCTTGATCAAGCTGGTAAAGAATCTTTAAAATATGCAATAGATCATTTAGGTGTTAGGGAAATTGTTGTTATAGGTCATTCGCATTGTGGTACAGTTAACGCTGCTTTAAACAATGTAAACGGTTATCAATATATAGTATCAAAAATAAGTCAATATATTAAAAAATATCTGAACAGAGACCCAATAGAAGCAAATGTTCTTGGTGTTATTGATGAAATAAAAGAAGTTCTAAAAGAATTCAACCATGGAACATATGAAGTTAAAATATCTGGCTATATATACGATATTCACAATGTAGAACTAAAACAAATCTACTAATACTTTAAAAAATTAACTTTTTATTATAAATTTATGGAAATTGTAGATATATCTGTTAAAGACTGTAGTATTATAGTTGGGCAAGCTCATTTTATTAAAACGGTTGAAGATTTATATGAAGCTATAGTAAATGTAAATCCAAATATTGAATTTGGTATAGCGTTTTGTGAAGCTAGTGGAAAAAGATTGATTAGACATATAGGAAATTCTGATGAGATGATTAAACATGCTATTGAGATTGCTAAAAAGGTAGGCGCTGGACATAGCTTTTATATAGTTTTTAAAAATGGATGGCCTATTAATATTTTAAATTCTATCAAACAAGTGCCAGAGGTGGTTGGAATATACGCAGCAACATCTAATCCACTAAAATTAATAGTTTTGGAACATGAAGATCAAAGAGCTATAATTGGTGTTTTAGATGGTTATAAGCCTTTAGGTGTTGAAGGAGATCAAGAAAAGAAAGAAAGACATTCTTTATTAAGAAATCTAAAATATAAATGGTGAAAACAAATGGCAGATATGAAATTAAAGGAACAAATTGATTTTGCAAATTTTTTAGAAAGAAATAAAATGGAACTTGAGAAGATTAAAGTAGAGGTAGAAAAAGAATACGGGGTTGAATTAACTCAACAAGGGCTACAAGAATTAGCGTTTTTACTATTTTTAGCTGAAGAAGATGAAAAAGAGATATTAAGCAAATTAAGAAAGCTACTTAACAATATGTTTAAAAAAGGACTGTTAAAAAATTTTGGAAAATTCTTAAGCTTAGATACCTTGTTTAGAAAGAGAACAAGATGATAATTTTTTTGATATTTATTCTTTTAATTTACCCTTTGGATCCATCTTATAGAGTGATAACTAGCAATAATGTTTTATTTACACATACATTTACCAACTCTTCAGTAGGACCTTGTAATAATACTTCTTATGATCCACCATCATCTCCATTATCTTGTAATCTAACAATTGACTATGGAAAAATACCAGAAATAAACCCATCCATAATATACACAAAAATAGAATCTGCTAATTGCTCTTGGAGGAGAACTAGAACAATATATAACGACCCTTCATGTAATGGTTCAAGAGTCTATGTTTATGATGAATGCTCTATAAATAAATATGTTTATCTAGATAAGGTTGGTGAATTTAATGCTTCCTTGATTTGTAATGCAGGCTATAGTTCATATGCTTATAATAATCTTTTAGATATATCTGACCCTCGAATACAAATACATATTACCCCTTCATCACCAAGCCCGGCTCAAAATTATACATTAAGATTTAATGTTTCTGACGATAACCCTAATATAAGTTGCAATTTATCTATTAATAATGTTGTAATTAGAAATTATAATTTTACAACAAATTCTTCTGTAGAAATCAATCTAACCTTACCATGGGGAACTACTGAAGTTAAAATCCACTGTCAAGATAAAACTAGATTACCATTTTTTTATGGAACAAAAAGGTCCTCTCAAGAAACCAGAACAATTATTAGAAATACTAGCCAAACTGTAGACATAAATATATTATCTCCAGATAACTATTTTTCTACCAATAACTTAACAAAAAAACCTGTAGATATAAACTTTACTGTAAACAATAGTCCAACTCATAACGGAACTTGTATGATATATGTAGAAGATCAAATATTCACTATAAACTATACTAATAATAGCTTTTATCATATTAGAATAAATGATCCTAATAAGTATCTGGAAGGTAAATATACTTGGAACATATCTTGTATAGATAGTGGACCTAAGAATAGCAGAACAACCCCATCTAGAGTATTTTATATAGACTATACTCCCCCTAATATAACACTTTTAGATCCAGGAAATAATTCTAATATATCTATTAATCCTTACAATTTTCAATATAGAGTTGTAGATCAAGCTGCTCAAGATCTAACTTATAAAACAACATGTACAAATAAAGTAAATGCAAATCAAATTACTCGTGATATATTTGAAAATCAATATGATCAAATTCAGAAATTTAGCTCTAATCTAATAGAAGGCCAAAACAGATGGGAAATAACCTGTACAGATTTAGCTGGTAACAATATTACTTTATGGCATAATTTCATTTATAGAGACGGTAATCCACCTATAATTACCCCAAAATCTCCTCTATATTCATCTCCACCGTCAGTAACAACAACATTTCATATATCTGAAACTAATAGCTTTACATGTACAGTTGAATTAAGAAATGAAATAAATGGAAGTACTATTTCTCGTTCTGTATCTGGCTCAGGAACAACAGATATAAGTGTAGGCTTTGGAAATTTTCCTTATGGCAGCTATAGCTGGAAGGTTACATGTCAGGATAATAATGGAAATTCAAATACAGTTGGTCCAATATATTTCACTATATATACATCCTCTAGCCCACCAACAATAACATGTACTAATTCTTCAATAAACATTAGAGATCTTTTCTTTCCATTTGCAATATTAGGATTAATATTGATATTGATAGGATATTATGGTGGTACAATATTAAATAATCAAGATATAGTTACAGGAGCAAAGATGGAATTTAAATCATTCATAATTACAGTTTTGATATTTGCGTTAATTACTTATGCTGCAAATTCATTTTATTGCAATAATATAATTCAAATGTTTAGTAATACCCATACAACAATTCTGAATCTTTCTAAAGAAGCAAATAAATCTTTAACTATGAGCTCAGAGATATATGCAAAAAGTGCTATATTATCTAGCGTTTCTGGCATAGAATATTCCTTAGATTTTTCTGGTTTTGGAGGAGTTAGGTTAAAATTTAATCTTGCTAAAAAACTATTTGAATTTACAGAAAATTTAGTAGGTGTTTATAATCTAATTTTTGATAGAATAGCTGGCTTATTTATAGCAAATAATCTAATTCAATTTATTTCTTTATATTCTTATAATTTCTTGCTATATATAGCATTAATTGCTAGAGTATTTCCTCCAACAAAAAGAATAGGAACTACATTATTAGCTATTTCTGTAACTTTCATATTTATCGCACCATTGGTATATAATTTAAGTTTGAACTTATATGTGAATTTATTTACAAGTGCTTTAAAAAATCTTGAAAATCGTCTACAAGATATGAATAAGGATATAGATTCTATCTATCAACCAGTTAAACAAAGTTTAGAAAGATTAGTTGACATAGCAAATTGGTCTAAACGATTAGAATTATTTTGGATGGGTATTAAATTTGTAGGATTTCTATTGTTACAAGCTTGTAAAATTATAGGAATCTGTTATCCATTTGCTTATGTATTTTTCGTTCCAGTATTGAACTATGTAGTATATCCAGGTATAAATGCTATATTAAATGTTTTATGGGTATCTCAAACTGTTAATGTTCAAATTCAATATGCTGGTGGAGGATATTCTATAATAGATAGTATGTATGATAGTTATAGAGCAGCATCATTCTCATTAGCTTTTATAAATGTTTTATCTTTGTTCTTCTATCTATTCAATATTATAGTTGTAATAGTGACCATTAGAGCTATTTCTCTGTTAGGTGCAGGTGATTACTTCCTGTATGGTATTGAAGAGCGTATTTAGCATTCTTTTATTTCTAAATGCCTATGCTTGCTCTTCTATATTAAATACGTTATTTCAACCTAATAGTTCAGGAAATTTAAGCCCATTAATGACAAATATATATATAGGAGCTGCTTTAATATCTCTTGCTCTTGTATTGTATTACATGTATTCATTCTCAATAGGTAATCAAAATGAGAAAGAAAAGGCTAGAGCTAATGCAATTAATTTCTTGTTCGGATTTCTAATACTATCAGCTCTACCTATATATGAAGTTGCAATTTGTCAAATAAATTCTTCATTTTTTAATGACAGTTCGAGTTATATTGCAACAACATTATCAAAATTAGAAAATAAAACGATAGATATTAGGAACAAATTTTTATTAATACATACTAGAATAGCGGAATATGAAGCCAAAGCAAATACTCCATATACATTTTCTGTTTTAGTTCCAAGAGTTTTGTCTGCAAATTGTCTTCTTACTGGTCTCATGATGATGGATGATCCATCTTTAGGATCTAAATTAGCTTCTGATTGCGTAATTATATCTACCTTCTCTCATTTTCCTGATAAACCTAAACAAATTCATGCTGGTATCTTGAGACAGATTTCAAATGATTTAGGAAGTATATATTTTGGCTTTCAAATTCATAAAATAATTTTGCAGTTTATATCAAGTGGAATATTTATGGCTGTAGCTGCTATTGGAGTTATGCTAAGATTCATACCTAGCTTAAGAAAAGCTGGTGACATTGCTATAGCATTTGGATTTGGAATGCATTTAATTTATCCATTCTTCTATAGCTTATTCTTTAATATATACGACACAGTAATAAATAAACCTGATCTAAATATTCCAAAATATAGTATAGAATATGATTCTATATTTAAATCTATAGGTTTAGAATATTATCATTTAGCTGTGGATTTGCTTTTTATAATTACAATACCAAATTTAGCTTTAGGTGCTGTAGCAGTTTTTGCTAGTAATGCTTATAAAACTTTTGATATATTATCATCATGATATTATTAATTTTAATTATAGCATCATATTCGGTTTCTCAACAATATAACAGCAGTTTTACTGAAATTTCAAATGCTACTAGAAATATTCCATATTTATCAGAATTATTTTCAAATCAAAATGCTTGGTTTACTTTAGGAACTATAGGTTTAGTTATTGGAGCTTTGCTAGTTATTTTATTAAGATATTTGGGAAAAATTCTTAATTCTCCTTATATAGAAGCTTTTGCAAATGTAGAGCTAAAAGAGTTTGGATTTTCATTTTTAATTCTGTTAGGAGTTCTTATAACATTTCAGTTAGCAGATACGATATTTAAAGAAGTTTCTAAAAATAGCATTTGTGCAAATGAAAATGTTAGCTGCATTTATAGGAGTATAGATCAAATTATTAAAAGAAATATAGACAGATTGACTCAAATAGCTAAAGATTCTATTAGAAAAATTTCGTCAAATTATGAAAGTGGAAATGAACAATATGGAGCATATGTTAATGTTATAGGTTCTCTTAGACTTGGTGTATCTTACACAACACCTTTTCAATCTTATATATTGGAGCAAATGATTCACAATACTGCATTATATATAATAAACTTATCTCAAGGCATATCTGCGTTTCTTAATATAGTTTCATATTTGATTGCTCCTCTATCACTAGGGGTTGGAGCTTTTCTAAGACCATTACCATTCTTTAGAAAAATTGGATCTACTTTAATAGCTATAGGGGTGTCGTTTTATCTTATATTACCTTCTGTACTGATACTAATGTATTCTCAAGCTATGAATACTTTTGGAATAACATATTCTATTGAAAATTGTCCTCAAGAATGTAGAATTAATATTGTTGCATTTGATAATAATAAAGGTTATACTTCAGATGAAGCTAGTAGATTTTTATATAGAATGGTAGGCAGTGGTATTAGTTCATATGATATATATAGATTCATGAACGGAGATATAGAGCAGCTTGCTGGTTTAAAATCATGCAATTTCTATGCTAAATCGCGACAATCAATAGATCCTAAAACTTTAGATAAAGCTAGAAGTTTAGGGATTGATCCAACATATTGTTATGAAATTTGCAGAAGATCTCCATACCCTATAGACAATGTAATGTGTTATTTTGCTTCCAATGCTTGTGCAGATATGTATAAAAAGGCCCCAAACTGTTTCTATGAAAACTATAATTTAAGCTTATTAGATACAACTGTATATCTATCTGATGGATCTAATACTACCTTAAGAGCGTTTATAGCTATGACCAATTGCACTGTTATATATCCTTTATATCCATATGAAGAGAATTTTGATTATTATTGTCCTGTTGGTTGCAGAGGATATTATAATAAACTTTTGTATGGCCCTTATACAGAAGAACAAATTCGAGATTTAATGAGCAATAATATAAATAATCAAATAGGTTTAATTGATCAATTGCAAGGAGGGGAATTAGGTAAAAATTTTGCTAAAGAGCTTAAAAATCTATCTGGTAATCAAACTATAAAAGAAAGAATAATATCTGAGATGATCAATTATTCTGTAAATGATATTTGGGATACTGAAATAGTTATAACGTGCGGTGCAATGTTTGGACTGGTAGGTAATACATTATGTTATCATCCAAATAATGTTAATCATCCAATAAAAAGAATATATACATTAGTGAATACAAATCCTCCTAATGATACTGAGTTACAGGATACGTGCAATAGAGATTTTGGTGGTCGAGGATTAAAATGTTTGCAGCTAAGAAATAGAAATAAACCTGGTTCTGAGATATCTGGATATCCATCATTTAGTAATATTTATGATTCAATTTCATTTTCAACAAATCGACAGGCTATAATAGATATGTTTAGATCAAATATGACAAAAAAAATAATTGACAATTTCAATTCTATAAATGTTATTTCAGATAGAGAACTTGGATACAATCAAAACTTTAGAAATATATGGAGGTATCAATGTGATAATGGTGCAGATCTTTACCAAACTATGCAAAATATAATAAATGCTATGAAAGGCACAAAAACAGATTTTACTATTCGAGAAATAGTTGATATCTATTATTGTAGCCCAACTATAAGAGATCAAATAAACAGAATAATAGATAATGCTAAAAAACTAGTAATGAATCCTGCTATGTATTATGGTTTATGTGATCCATATTACGATTATAGCTTAGGTTGTGGTTATTCAGATGGTAGTTGTCCAAAATATTCTTCCTGTAACTACACATATTCTTATAAGTGGAATAATCAAAATCCCCCTTCTGAAATCTGGAGAAATATAATGTCAAATCCAAGCGATATAAATAATATAAAAAGTCAATTAAGAGGGGTTGGATTGCCAATTTACCCATATTCTAGAGACTGTAGCGCTGCGTCCACATTACCAGAAGAATTTAAAAGATTTCCACCATCTCCAGATTGTTCAAAATGTCTAGAAATGAGATTTGATCAAGATGTGGCAAATTTATTATCTGTAGAATTAGGTAGAATGATTCTTTTATCTATAACATTTCCATTAGTTTCTATATTTATAACAATAGCAGGTGCTATATCTATATCAGGAATGCTTGGAGGAGAAGTATTTTTACCAGGGGCAGGAAAGATAAGATGATAGATCCTTTAGCTAAAATAATAGGGATTGTTATAATTGTCGGTTTAATATTAGATTTAATTCTATTTTTTGTTTCTAAAATTTTAAATAATAAAGAACTAGAAATTACTGCAAAAAATAATGTCATAGAAATATTAATTACTTTATTAATATTCTTAATTCTATGGAATTCTATTCAAACTATAATACCTGAAGGTGTTTGTAATATATTGAATAAAGGCATCCTAAACGATAATGTAAATTGTAATTCAAATACCTCTAGGATGCAATACATTAACCAAACCTTAAATAAACATATAAATTATACATATTTTATCATAGGAAGTAACACTACTAAAGATGTAATGAATTCTTTAATAAAAGCTACTTCTAGATCAGTATTATTTAGAATGTCTTTTAATTTCATACAAGATCCATCTATAAAATACTCTCAAGAAATGGTAGACTTAATAAATAACTCTGATTTACAAAATTTTATTCAAGCTCAAGAACAATTTGATCAAGCATATCGATCTATGATGCAAAATTTAAAAAATCCTAATTTCTTTGGAACATTTGGATTTCAATCTTGTAATCATCTTTCTCTAATACAGAATAAATTAAGCAGTATATTTGCTATTATATCTCAACAAAATTCTATACTCTATTCTTTGAGAAGCATATTTGAAATATCCTATATATTAATTCCAGTGTTCTTGTTTGTTGGAATAGTATTAAGAACTCTAAAAATAAGTAGGGGGGTAGGAGGTTTTCTTATATCATTTTCAATAGCCTTAACTCTATTACCTTATATAACTACATTTTTAATTGAAATGATTCCTAAAATAGATAGATCATTAGATCCAAATAACTTACTATCTGATTTTCAAACATATTTAAATGGATTTGCTGTAAATTATTCAAACTGCCTAGATCTTTCTTTAACTACGTTTAAATCTAAAATTGATTATATAAACTCAGATCTAACATCACAAAATAGCCTAATTGTTAGAACCACATTATTATTCTATTTAACATTGCTATCTTTAGGTTTATCTTTATTAGCTACTATATCAATTACAGTTGGAATAAATAGATTATTAGGAATAGAAGTTAGTCCATTTATATTGTCTTATATTGCAAGGGTGAGCTAATGCTAAATGATAGCGTAATATTAGCTTTTGTAATATTCTTTGGATATTACCTAATTCTTTATTTTTTATCTAAGGTCCTGTCAAGTCAAGTATTATACAGATTTGCTTTTATTGAGCTTAAAGAAGGATTAATAATTTTGTTTTTCTATTTTATAGCTTTAGGTATGTATTATTTTGTCTATGATTTCACTATAAATGATGATATATTTGGAACTAATTATTCTGGAAGTATATATAACTTTTCTTTAAGAACTTCAAAAGATTTATACGATCTAGCAAATAATGTTATGCTAAGTTTTGTAAATATTGAAGGAGCAATTTATCAATTTTCTACTTTTAGCTGTAGTGGAACTTGTTATGATGATCCTGCAGTGTGTTCTATTTTACCACCTAATAAAAGAGCTATGGATATAGCTTTTGCCAGAGCAGAATATGCTGAACCATTTTTTAATACGCTTGCAGTTGCAAAAAATAGTATATCCATAGTTTCTAAAACCATATCTTCGTATTATAGCTTATTAATGTTTAAAGATGTATATATCCAGCTTTTGATATATGGAATTGTATTAAGATTATTGCCAGGCATGAAATATGTAGGAAATATACTTTTTGTAATTGCCTTAATATTTTTAATCATATTGCCCTTATTAATATTTTTGCAAGGAGCAGCTTTATACAATTATTATAATCAAATTAGTTTTAATATACAAAACATTGAAAGAATTTCATATTTTGGAGAACCGTCACTATTATTAGATTGGGCCGCTATTCAGTTAAGAGTTCTTACATGTGTATCTCCAACTTGTGATCCATGCAAAGCTGTTTTTACTCCACCTAATATAGAATATATTCCTTCAATACCAGATTTAAAAATTAGCTTAAATTATAAAGATATATCATATCAAATTTATGAATCTAATATAAGGCAAATATATCAGGGTTTATTTATAATGAGCGTTTTTATATTATCAGCTACTTTAGTTGGAATGATTGCAACTGCTAGAGTATTGCTTTCCTTGCTTGGTGATAGGTTTTCATTTATTGATTTATTCTTAAAGGTGGTTTAAATGAATTATATTGAAACTTCCTTACTTGGACTAGCAATTGTACTTGGATTGAATATATTAAGATTGTTGATTTTAAAAATTGCAAATATGACTAATCAATATGAATATGCAAAATTAGATATTATAGAAACCATATTGATTATATTTTTCGTAGGAGTTTTAGTTCTAATCTTTAATGTAGCGATTTCAGTTGGAAATGAAAATTTAGAAGATAAATTGGTAGAAATATTAGATAATGCATCTAGAAATTATATAAGATTAAATAGTATTAGATCAGGATTTGATACAATAATAGCTTATCTTGAAGCTATCCAGAATTATATGCTAATGGTAAATGATTATGCTTTGATGAATTATAATCAACTTTCAAATAGATTTGCTGGTTTTGATATAGATATAGCTGGAGTTTCGTATAGATCAATACAAAATTATATAGAATTAATTGAAGGTAAAGAAAAGATAGCTAAAGCATTAGCTGATTTAAGCTTTATAATTAGAACATCATTCAATATAGTTTTAATTCTTGGAATAGTGATATCTCTTTTAGAGTTTATTAAGTTAGCTTTTCCTGTATTTTTCTATACAGGTTTAGTTCTTAGATCTTTTTATATAACTTCTGGTTTAGGAGCTTTATTACTATCAATGTCTATATCGTTCTATTTCGTATTTCCAATCGTATTTTTCTCATTAATTAATCCACCGTCCATGAAAGTAACTTATTCATATGACTCTGGTATATCACTTGTTGTGGATGGTGAAACATATTTAACTTCGAAAAATTATTTCTTAGATTTCACTACAATAATCGAAAGTTCATCAAATAGTTTTTTATTTTTATCAAATTATTATAACTCAGTGGTGATAGCTTTGTTGATTAGTACAGGAATATCATTAGGAATAGTATACTATGGATTCTTATTTCTTGGTAGAGGTGGATTATTATGGGCAGCGCCTACTGGATTATTGCGCTTATTATAATAGCTGGTTGTTTGCAATCTTCTGAACCAATTGTTTTAACAGACGCATGTTGTTATTCGATAGTTAATGGAGAGTGTAGAGATATAAGAAATTCTTCAAATAATGTCCCAATTCCAGATTTAACTATAAATAATGGAGGAAGATGTTCTGAGATGAGTAGGCTTTGCAGAGGTGTTAATATTAGCTATAAAGGAAATAATACTATAGGAAATATTCCTTTTTGCAAATACGCAAATGTTAACATGTGTAACTTTTCATTTACAGCTCTAACTTATGGAAAGCTCCAGACTAAAGGTACAGTTGATTATGATTATCTAGTTCAAATGTTTATGTTTAATAATACTACAACTCAGCCTGTTTCTGAAAATATTGGATCAAAAACGCCTAAAAAGCTTTTATATGCTGCTATTCAGCCTAAATTTGTTGGATATTATGATTTAGATAAGTTTAATATTTATGGTATGAAATTTGGTGTTGGTGATTCTATTGAAGAATATGAACATTATAAATATTATTTTCCATTTGATCTGAGTTATGACGGACAGTCAGGATTTAATCCATTTTTTTATGCATTAAGCAATAAATCAGATGGCTGCAGACCTTCTTCAAACGGATATAGATGTGAAGATCGTGAATTTCCGACTATGGAAACATGCTTGCTATTTTGTGAAAGACCTGATAATAGCTGGGCTATTCAATCATTTGGAAATGATTTGATAAATAAATCTATAGGATTTGAAAGAGTCGAAAGCTATGATGGATTCTCTAGATCAGAAATTCAATCAAATGAAAGATTGTTTAGAACATTTATGATGGCTTCAGGATTAGAAAATTTAGTTAAAAGATATAGTGTTGGCATGTATAGAATTTTTTCTTCGGGAAATTATACAGCTTATCCTAATTTTATTACTAAAGTAAATATTTCAAACGCAACTTTGTCTGAATATGGTGGTCTATATATCGGCATAGGTTTTGAATGTGGGCTTGGACTCGGACTTGGATTTAGTAACGAAAATAAGTATACATTAAATGAAGGGATCTATGAAATGGAAGTTAGCAATGGAAGCAGAGGGTATTCATTTAATTCTACTACAAATATAACAAAAACTTCTTATAATATAAGCTTTTTAATAAAAAATTTGAATATTACTAAATTTACAAAAAGTTGCTTTGGGCTTATTATTAGTTTTTGCTCTTGCCGCACTGATACAATTATATCTAATTTTACTCATAATGCTAGTTATTATGAACTATTCCAACTTCAAAAAGCTCCATTATACAAACTTAAAGATATAGTTTTGCAATATTATGAAAGATATGGATATTTAGATACACCTATTCATAAACTTACCCAAAAATATTATATTCAAAACAATACATTTATTAATACTAGTTCATTACCATTTGAATGTTTATTTGGCGATCTGCAAAGTCAGAACTGTGATATTGAATATTATAGAAGATATACTTGTATAGATAACAAAACTGGTGCAGATATAGAATGTGGATGTGATGAATTTAATTGCTATGTTTTTACAGATACAAATGAATCTTTGATAAAGAGAGGACCAACTTTAAAAATAAACGGAGAGTTGCAATCATCAAGATTGGTAGAGATTTTATATCCAGATTATTATTTTAATGGATATAAATATAAAAATCCTGATCAACTTCCGAAAAGATTAATAAAATATCAAGGCAAAAATGCAATTGCTTTTGCTCTGGTTTATTCTAATAATGGTTATAGAAAAGTGGAAAATTGCTTTCAAAACTATACAGGTCCAGATCAGATATTAACATGTACAGATAAAAATTGCGGAGTAGATCCAGAATATATAAACAAAACTTTTACTCGATATTATATACCAAATATTACAGATAATGCCACCATTGGTCTTAGAATTATTGTTGATAACGATGGAGACGGCAATTATGGAAGATGCAAAGGAAAAAATGTAACTATAGATGGTAAAGGATATCTAGATTTAGATATAAGAATTTATGGTGTAAATCTTCCTAGTTATAGAAGATTGACATCATTAGTTATAAACATATCTAAATTTTATCCAGATTTAGAATATAGTGGATCTGCAGAAGATGATTTGTCAATGGCTAAATATTCATGTTACGATTATGATATCAATTATGGCGATAGTCGTAGTTTCTTTAGAATTATTTCACAAGCAAATTTAAGTAGTCCTAATGCATCTATAGTTTATGATAAATATAGAAGATTGATTGGATGTTATAAAGGAATAGTTGTATTAAATAGATCATTTGACAATTTAAAGCCAATTACAATACAAAGAGATTATAGATATGGACTTTATAAGCATCTGCCAAATACGGTGAAGTTAAAAGATTATATGACACAAGGAGTTCAGCCAATAATATTTTTAAACTCATCTATACCAAAAGATTATTTGTATAAAATACTTCATGATATAGATGGATTATTAATGATAGATGCTCCAATACCAAGACCATTTATAAAATACTCCAGCTATCCTATAGGAGCAGCTATAGTTGTAGTAGATAATCCAAGCAATATAGATCAAGTTAAAAGAATTTGTCCAACATGCTTAGTTACTTATCCTAAGGACATGTATCTTAATGGAGGCAGTGTGGGTTATTACGATTCTCCAGCTGGTGATTTATGTAACAGAATTTCTCAAGGAATAGGTGGATGTATTAACTCTACCACTATTCCTTGTGATAATAGAGATGTCTTGTTCTATATAGTGAGAGGTTATCTAACAAATATAGATGTCTTAATTACAACATTAGATTTGCTTAATAAGAAATATGGAAGACCTATATATTTATATTTGGATGGAGAAAATATAGATTTGAATGTTTTAACACTGCTTTCTGATCATTCCGAAAAATTAGCTGGAGCTGGTGTTATGGGCATACATGTAGGGAAAGTTAATCAATTATTGGGAAAACCTGGTAGATATTATTATTCATTATCTGAACTATCTAGATCAATAGGTTCAAGCACTCAAAAAACACCAATACCTGTATTAGTTAATCAATCTGAATGTACCAGGATAATTGCAGACAGTAGAACACAATATGAAATTTCATGTATAGAAGATCCTATTCCAAGAGTAGGATCTATACCTAACCCAACAACAAGAATAGTTAATTATACTACATTTCCATCTTTAGCTTATGAAATAGGTTTAGCAAATCAATATGGGAAATCAATATGTGTAAAGCTTGGAGATAACAATTATCTAACTTATAAAATTCTAAATGTACATATCAAAGGAACAAATCCGGTAGTATATAGTGAACTCGATGATAGAAGAATAGATTTTGTAAAATATACATATAGAAATGATACATATAAGCAATGTATATTATTGGATTAGGATATGATAATACATCCAGCTTCAGTAATAATTACTAATAATAGAATATATAACAAGCTTTTACTAAACTTTAAACACTATAAAGGAATAATTTTAAGAAAAAAACCTTCTAGACTATTTTATGAGCTAACAGATAGAAAAGATAAAATAGAAATATCTTTATCACAATACCAAAATATTCAATCATATCTGTTAGATGAATATAGAGCAGTTTATGTAGATGGGCATCTCATTGGGGTTTACAAAAAAGGAGATAATTTACCAAAAAAGCTCATATCCTTTTCACAATTGGAATCCCAAGAATAGAAAAGCTTATTTCAAATATATTTTTTAATTTATGCAAAAGCCAAACTCTGGAAGGATCATCTTTTATTGGATATTTTGAATAATAAGTGTTAAAATCTTCTGCTAATTTTAATATAAATTCAGATATTTTAGAAATATCCAGAGTATCTACACTTTGCTCTAAAATAATCTTAAAAGCCAGTATATATTTATACATAAATCTTTCATCATCATTTATATGACTTAATTCAGGTTGAACAGCTTTATCTAGTATAGAATTCATTCTAGCATATGTATATAAAAGATAGACTCCAGAACCTCCTTTAGTAGATAAAGCTTTATCCCAACTAAATATCACCTCTCTATTATAATTATATTTCAGTATAAAAAATTTTATAGCAGCTAAAGCTAATTCTTTTGATTTAATCATATTGTAAGCTTGATTATATAATTCATCTGCTGTATATCCAATCCAAGTACCTTTTCTGCCAGAAAAGCTTTCATTTTCTAATCTAACTTTTTGATAAGCTAAATGGATATACTTGACGTTTGTTAAAGATTCTACAATTTGTTTTATTTCTTTCTGATGATCTGATTGTTCTATTCCTATTATATTTATTATCTTATCTGCTTGAATTGATAATGGAATACCGTCTGTAGAGCTTCTAAAGCTTTTATCTATCTTTAAACCTTTTATAAATCCAGTTTTCCAAAGCTGAAATACTATATCTTTTCCCAGATAGGTTGGTACACCATTACTTCTAATAACAACTTTATTATTTTTTGTAGTCCATGTCCCAGCTAATTCTCCTTCATTATGATATACTAGATATTTTTGTTTCAATAGATTTATTCCTTTTTCAAAAATTTGATTTTTAATATCACTTTCATATATTCTTAAATCAGATTTTATTCCATATAAAGATGCTGTTTCTAATTGAGCTTTCAAAACTTTTTCAACAAATTCTCTTGCTATCATCTTATTTTCCATATCTTTTAAAACTTGTTCGATTTCTTCCTTATTTTGCTCATACAATTTGGCAGCTTCTACATATTCTAAGCCTATTTGAAGATCATATTTTAGATCAGATTCTTTACCATATTTTTTATTATACCAATAGCTTTGAGCTACTTGCAAACCAAGATCATCTATATAATCTATAGCTATACAATCATATCCAGCAAACTTTAATAAATTATAAAGAGCTTGACCTATTAAAGCATTTCTCAAATGACCTATATGCCACGGTTTATTTGGATTTACTGAAGGATATTCAATTGCAATTATTCCTTCTCTTTTTATATTCCAATCAAAATTTTTATAAAAATCTACTTTATATCTAATATTCACGTAATTGTTTATTATATCTATCTTTTCAATTAAAGGGTCTGATTCTATATTTAGATCGCCTTTATTGTAATAAGAGTAATCATAATCTTTAAGTTTGGAGATTTCCATAAATATTTATAAAAATAGATTTATAATTATATGGAAAAACTAGCAATACTAATAGTTGATATTGATGATGATTTAGGAAAAAAAGCTAAAATATATGGTCCTGTTATAGGAGAAGAAGGTAATCTAGAGGCTGCTCAAAGATTAGCTTTAGCTGACCCTCAGGATTCAGATTCAAACACTATATTTAAAGGCATAAATCTTTATAGAGAAATCGTAAAAACTAATCCTAATGTTATATTAGCAACAATAACTGGGCATGAAGATTTAGGTTATAAAGCTGGCCAAAAAATAAGCGAACAGTTAGAAATTCTTATAAATATGGGGGTAAATAAAGTTATTTTAGTTACAGACGGAGTTATGGATGAAGAAATCATGCCTATTTTAAAGTCTAAAGATATAGCTGTAGAATCTATAGAAAGAGTATATATAAGACAATCTAAGGAATTAGAAAAAATATATTATGTTATACTGGATAAAGCAAATGATCCTAAGTTCAAAAAATGGATTTATTTAATGCCTGGCATATTATTTATTTTAGCAGGCGCTTCATACTTTTTTGATATTTATCTCATTTTAGCAATATTTTCTCTGTTTTTTGGAGCAATATTTATTATAAAAGCATTTAACATAGATAATTTAATAAATTTTTCATATTCAGAAAAAGTAGAATCAAAAATGTTATTTGACATCCTTTTTTTTGCATATCATTATATAGTCATTACTATTTCTATATTTTATATATACCCTCAAAATCTAATTTATGGAAGTTTAATAGCTACGGCCAAAGCATTAGAAATATGGGCTCTATTAATGTTTTTTTATATTTTTGTTACAGGAGCAATAAAGCTTATACAGTCTAAAAATGTAGACTTCTATTCAAATTTTCAAATCTTTATTTTTATTGTTTATGTACTTATATCAATACTATTATGGACAAATTGGATAACAGAAACATTTTTATATTTAAGCTTTAAAGATACTTTAATATCATTTATTGTTTTAAGCGTCGTCACTTTAAGCATATTGTACTATATAAATCAAAGCAAAATAATATATTTTTATACATTAGATTTAGTTGGAAAAAATGTATATAGCAAAAATGGGGTATTCTATGGCATTATTGAGAATCTAAAAAGAAAAAAATTGATTATTAGAACTATACATGGAAATAAAACTAGCATTGATGTTGAAAAAGTTGAAGAATTAGATGATGATAGAATTATTGTAGATTTTTAAAGATCTATTTGGATCAGAATTAGGAATAAAATCATTATATTGAGAATTTACATTTTTTAGAAGGACTATTAAGGAATTTTCATCTTCATTATGAACTTTATACTGAGTTAAAGATGCTAATTCTGATGCAAATTTTCTAACATCATCCATACTAGCTACATTTTCATATTTCATTCTTTTTCTACTTTGACCCAGATATGAATAAGATTTTACTTCTATATAATCAGCTTCAACATTTTTTAATATATCTGCAAATTCTTTAACATAGGTATCATTTATACCTTTCATCAAAGTTATTCTTATTACTCTTCTACATTTTAAATCTTTTAATATAGATAATGTTTTCATTAATCTTTCCCATCCATCCTTATATACAGATCTTATAATTGTTTTAAACATTTCTGGAGTTGGGGTTGAAAAACTTACATAGAGTTGAGTTGGCAGTTCATCTTCTTTCATAGACAATAATCTGTCAGGTTCTTGACCATTTGTAACTACAAATACGCTTCTAGTTTCTGGATGTTCTCTAAGCTTTTTTATTAATTGACCTAGTTTAGGATATATTGTAGGTTCTCCAGATAGAGAAATTGCCCAATGAGATGGCCACATTTCATAAGCTTCTTTAAAGATTCTTTTATTTATTTTAGGATTTCCTCCAAATCCAACAAGTAATTTCTTTCTTTGTTCTATAACCCCTTTAATTATTTCTTCTGGATCATCAACTTGAGATTCATCCATAGTAACTCTATCATACCATTCCATTGGTCTCCAACAAAATATGCAAGATTCATGGCACCAAGCAGTAGCTGGTGAAATTTCAGCGCATCTATGTGTGTCAATGCCATAAAATTTTCTTTTATAGCAAGCTGGACCATTTTTAATGTTAGTTTTTGTCCATTGACAAATATGAACTGCAGAGTGATTTCCTACTATTCCATAGATTTTTTCCCATTTTTGTCTCTGCTTTTGATTAAATGTTATTTTGCCATTAAGAATCTCATCTTTTTGTCTAATTTCAACTTTTGCCATTATTAATAAATTATCTTTTAAAATTATCTTTTATATTTATGGAAGATTTTAAAGAATACAGTGTAGCAGAATTCTTTAAAAAGAATAAACATATGCTTGGTTTTTCTGGAAAAGTTAAAAGCTTAACAACTATAGTTCATGAACTTGTTACCAATAGTTTAGATGCAACTGAACAAGCTAGAATTCTTCCTGACATAAAAATAGAAATTTATCAAATAGATGAAAATAAATATAAGGTGGTGGTTTCTGATAATGGTCCAGGTATAGCAAAGGAATATTTAGGAAAAGTTTTTGGAAAAATGCTAGCAGGAACTAAATTTCATAAATTTCAACAACAAAGAGGACAGCAAGGAATAGGTGCTGCTGGAGTTTCTCTATATGCAAAATTAACAACAGGAATGCCACTTCATGTAATATCTGGACATAATAACAAAATATATACTGCAGATATTTCAATAGATCTTAATAAAAATGAACCTATAATAGAGAATTTAACTGAAACAGATGGTGACTTTCATGGAGTTATTGTAGAAGGTGTTTTTGGAGATGTAAAGCTAGATAAAAGCGAATATAGTGTTTATGAATATGTAAAAAGAACAGCACTGGTGAATCCACATGCTAGATTTGAATTAATAACTAATGAAGATAAAATAGTTTATAATAGACAAATTGATATTTTACCACCTTTGCCTCCTGAAATTACACCACATATTTTAGGTGTTTCCATATATGATTTTCTAGAAATGGCTAAAAAAACGCAAGCTAGAAAATTAAGATCTTTCTTAATAAATGAATTTGACAGGGTATCTGAAGCAAAAGTTCAAGAATTAGAGAAAATTACAGGCATAGATTTTAGTAAAGATCCTAAAGAGATATCTTGGCAAGAAGCTGAAATTATTCTAAAAGCAGTTAAGCAAATGAAATGGATGGCTCCAAGAAAAGATGTTTTATCTCCTATAGGAGAAGAAGGTATGAAAAGAGCTATAATGAGTATATTCAAAACTTCTTTAGTAATAACAAGAACTAGAAATCCACAGCTTTTAAATGGTGGAATTCCATATGTTGTAGATGTTGGGTTAGCTTATGGCGGAGATATTCAAAAGCCAATTATAATGAGATTTGCTAATAAAGTTCCTCTATTGTTTGATAGTTCAGCATGTGCTATAACTAAAGCAGTAACTTCTATAGATTGGAAAAGATATGAAGTTGATTTTGAGACTGCCCCTATTTTAGTAGCTATTAATATATCGAGCGTTTATGTTCCATATGTCTCTACAGGAAAAACTGCTATAGCTTCTGAAGATGAATTAATTGATGAAATAAGAAATGCTATAATGGAATCTGCAAGATCTATAAAAACATATATTCATCAGCAATATAAAGCTCAACAATTAGAGAAAAAACGACAAGCTCTAATAAGATATATAGAATATTTATCTAATGACTTAAACTATTTATCTTCTGTAGATAAGAATATTATTAAAGAAAAATTAGAAAAAATGATTAAAGAAAAGTATTCTATATAGACTTAATATAACTGTCGTCTGATTGCTTGGAATAAGAACTATAGTTAGATTCACTTATTCTAGTGTTTCCAATACTAGCACCTTTAACTCCAGACACTATTACTACAATCTCCATTTTTCCTTCATAATTTGGTAAAATTCTAGCACCCCATTTTACTGAAGCAGTTGGGTCCATTTGAGATGAAATTGCTTCTACAGCACTTGTAGCTTCAGATAAGGTCATTTCGTCTCCACCAGTTATATGAATCAATGCTCCTTTAGCACCTTCAAAGCTAACATCTAGTAATTTATTTTTAAGAACTTGATCAACAGCAACTCTAACTTTATCATTACCTTTTCCTTCTCCAACAGCTATAAATCCTACCCCACCAGATAAAGCTGCTTTAACATCAGCAAAATCTATGTTCATTAAAGAAGGTTGAGTAATTGTCCAAACAAGTCCACTTATTGCTCTTGCTAAAATTTCATCTGCAACTTGAAAAGCTTCTTGAATCTTTAGATTAGGGAACAATTCAACTAATCTATTGTTATCTATAACTATAACAGAATCGCAGTAATTCAAAAGTTCTTTCAAAGCATCATCTGCTTTTTGTTGTCTAGCTCTTTCCAATTTAAATGGATAAGTAACCATAGCAATTACAATTGCCCCTTGATCTTTAGCTATCTTTGCAACTATAGGTGCAGCTCCAGATCCTGTTCCACCACCTAATCCAGCACATAAGAAAACCATATGAGCACCTTCAACAACAGCCTGTATTTCTGCTCTATCTACTTCAGCTGCTTTAGCTCCAACATCAGGGAAACCTCCCGCTCCTAAACCTTTAGTCACACTTTTTCCTATCAATATTTTTTTAGCTTTTTCATGAATCATATCCAAATGCTTTTTATCTGTATTTATAGCAACTAAATCTGTTCCTTTAACACCTAATTTTATCAATCTATTTATTGTATTATTTCCTCCACCTCCAACTCCTATAGTTACTATCTTTATCTTATCACTTCCTAGTTCTTCTTCTAGATGCTCTGTAGAGTTTTTTATTGCACTTTTTATTAAGTCTTCCATTTTATCACCGAATTTATTATGGATTTTGTATATTAGTATAGTTTTTGTTTATTCTGAATTTTTAGATTTTTAAAATTTAAGACAAACTGATTTAAAATTTTACATTAGAAAAATTTATATATATATTTTATATATAAATTATGAAACTGATAAACTTAAAAGACGATACATATAAAAGACTTAAAAGAATAAAAACTAATTTAGGGTTAGATAGTTTTAACAATACAATAGAATATCTTTTGAACATATACGATACCTATGGAACTAAAGCTAAAATTATTAATCTAAAAAACTCTATAAATATAATAGACGAAGCTAAATATAATAGAATATTCCATGATAGTAGTAGATACTGAAATTTTAATCGATTATATGCTTGGAAAGCAACAAACTGCTTTAAAATTAGAGATATACATAGGTAAAGAACAATTAGCTATTACGGATTTAAGTTTAGCTGAAATTGCTTATATCGTTCAAAATCCTATATCTATCCAAAATGTTGTAGAAGCTTTTGAAATTTTAAACTTTGATTCAGATGCAGCTTTACAATTATCAACAATTTTAACATATAATCCAAATATTCCATTTAGATATCTATACAATGGTTCAATATGTGTATCAAAGAATTATATGCTTTTGACAAAAAATAAAGAAATTTACTCAAGAATAAAAAATTTAAGATTATTGTAGATATTATGGAGCTATTAAAAGAATTATCTGAAGCTATTGCACCATCTTCTATGGAGGATGCTGTTAGAAATATATTAGTTAGAGAGTTTAAAAAATATGAATTGGAAGTTAAGGTAGATGATAATGGAAATGTAATAGCTTATAGAAATCTAAGCTCAAAACCTATTTTGATTTCAGCTCATATGGATGAGATAGGAATAATAGTTAAATCAATTGAAGATGAATATCTAAGAATAACTGGACTAGGAGGATACGATCCTTTTTACCTTTTATCTAGAGATGTTGTTATATATGGAAAAGAACCTATAGAAGGAACTATTCATATTGAATACAAAGATAAATATGAAGATAAGATTAAATTTAAAGATCTTTTTGTTCAAACGGATCTAAGCGAAAAAGAGCTTAAAGAAGTTATTTTTCCAGGATCTGTGGGAGGTGTTAAGCAACGATTTAGAAAAGGGAAATATATATATGGAAAAGCTTTGGATGATAGAGTTGGTGTATATATATTAACTGAATTAGCTAAAGATCTTCCAGAGAACGTTATATTGATGGGATCTACAGAAGAAGAAGTTTCACACATTGGTAAAGGTGCTATGATGGCAAGTTGGAATATAGAACCAAAATTATTTATAGCTTTAGATGTATCTGATGTTGATGATTATCCTGGTGGCAAAAAGACAGTAAATCTATTTGATGGACCAGAAATAACTGTTGCAGAGATAAGAGGTGTAGGAAATGTTATAAAAAGAAAATATTTGGAAAAGATCTGGGAAATCAAATTACCTATTCAATATAGAATAACTGAAAACTCTGCTACAGAAGCTAGCAACACTTTCAATATTAAAGGAGGTATTCCTAGTATAGCTATATGTACTCCAATTAGATATATTCATACATTCAATGAAATGACTAGATTTGAAAATATTAATCAAACAATAGAGTTAACTAAGATTTTACTGGAGAAATTGATAAAGTAGAATTTACTATATAAAGGTTATTTATTACACTTTTTGCATATGTTTTTAGATAAATTAGAATTATTTTTTCTAAATAATCTTTCATGTTATAATCTAATACAATCGGATTTTTTAGATTTCTTAGTTCCTTAGGGGGATTTATTAGATTTAATTTTATACAGTGTTCTTTCATTAATTCTATTGCCTTATTATAAACTTGCTTTAAATAATATACATGTTTAGGGTATAAACTTATTAGGAATGTAAAATCTTCTCTTTCTGCTATTATAGAATCGTCTTTGATGTAAGCTTCAAATCCATTTTTTCTAAGAGTTTTTATTATATCCTTTTTATCTGAAATAGATAATTCTAAAATTAGCTTATTTAATCCTTTGTATCTATTAGGTAAATAAAGTTCTATCTTATCATCTAGTATAGGAAAGTTAAATTTATGTTGTGAATGAGCATTGGCTTGCATCAAATGTACCTCCTATCATTGCACCTAGTATTTCAGGTATTAATACAAGAAGGATTATTCCTAATATAGCTCCAACAAATAGATTTTGAGCATAAACAGTAGCTTTAGCTCTAGGATCTGCTGGTAAAACATTAGAAATACTATATACTATAGAAGACAATAATATCATTATAAAAGCAACTAATCCTATTATATCATATAAGAATGTACAAAATCCTTGCAATGTTGATGATAAATTTTGGCTTTGAGAATTTGTATATAAAAGTAAAATTAACAGTAGCATCAATTTCATATTTATATAAATAGATTTTTTAAAAACTTATTTTTTTATAATCTTTTTAAAATGTTTACATAAAAATATGATAGAAGCGTTTGAAGATTATATAAAAAAGCTAGTTCCAGATGATATAACTTTTTTAGGTGTAAGAGAATACGTTTCAAGAAAAGCAAAGAGAATAAGACCAACTCTATTATTTTTGACATATGCAAGCTATAAAGGATATTATGAAGATATATTTAGTTACGGTGCTATTATAGAATTATTTCATAACTTTACATTGATACATGATGATATTGAGGACGGATCTAAGCTAAGAAGAGGCTTACCAACATTAAATGAAAAATATGGTATTCCTTTAGCTTTAAATGCTGGGGATGCATTGTATACATTGGTGCTAAAGTTAGTTAATAAGATAGAAGATTCTTTTTTGAGAGAATGGATCCTTGACGTTTTTATGGAAGTTGTAGAAGGTCAAGCTATGGATATATATTGGAGAGAAAAAAATCTCTTTCCTACAGAAGATGAATATTATCAAATGATAGAGAAAAAAACAGGAGCTTTAATAGGTCTTAGCATGGGAATAGGAGCTTATCTAGCTGATCAAGATTATGAGTATTATGAAAATTATGGTAGACTATTAGGTGTTGCATTTCAAATTCAAGATGATTTACTTAATCTGCAAAAAGATCTAAAAGAATATGGAAAAACATGGGCAGATGATATAACAGAAGGAAAAAGAACATTAATGGTAGTTAAAAGTTTAGAGGTTATTCAAGATAAAGAGTTACTTAAGGAATTAATATCTTCAAAGGTAGAAGATGATGAAAGAAAATCAAAAGCTATAGAACTAATGAAACCTGGAATAGAATATGCTAATAAAGTTCTTAGAGATATGTTTGAAGAATTAGATGAATATAAGAAAGAGATACCAGAAACAGAATATGGAGTAATGCTTAAAGATCTTATAGACAATATAAAAAATAGGAAAAAATGATAAAAACTTTTATAGATGAATTGAATTATATATTGGAAGGAGGTTGGCTTAAAGGTTCTAGAGTAAGTTTGATATCTAACATAGAAAATTCTGATTTAATATCTTTTGCTATGATGGGCCAAGAAACTATTAATATTGTATTAACTTTTAAAGAAAATTACATTTCTATAAAAAATAAGCTTATAAAAAATAGAATACCTCATAGAATTGATTTATTCATAGATACTACATCAAAATCTGCAGGAATAAATTATTCTGCAGATAATGTTTTATTTATAGATTCACCAACACTTTTGAATGATATGTCTTATGAATATAATCAATATATATCTAAAAAAGAGAATATATTTTTGCTGGTTTATCAGGCCAATAATGGTCTAGAATATAATGAAAAAAATTCTTATCTAAAATTTCTTGAAGTTATGCAAGCAAGAACTATTTCAAAAGGAATATTTTTCTATACTTCTAGAGAACCTTTAATTAAAACAGACTATGAATTGACAATACAAAGTAAAGATGATGAACTAATTTTAAGCAGTAAAAGCTTTTTATCAGAAATCTTTTATATTATAGAGCCTAATTTTAAGGTGTTATAAAATATGGAAAAATTAATAAAAGAGATAACATTCCTATATGAGCTATATGGGGATAGAATTATAAAAATAAACATAAAAGATAAAAAATAATCTTTAAAATTATGAAATGGATATTACTGCTGATTTTGCTTGTTGGATGTGTAGATCAAAATATAGAAGACAAAAAAGACAATAAAGATGAAGTTGTAAAAGGCGGGCTAGAGCAAATTGCAGAAAATAAAACTATTTCAAACAGAACACCTGAGCAGCAGGAAGAAAATCAAAATGAAACTATAGATTGGGGAGATTTTGATATTCCAAAAGATTTTGACAAACTAAGAAATTATACATATGAAAAGGACCTTCCGGCATATATATATTTTTTTGATGTTGGTTATAGAGAAAAACAAGGAAGATTGATTCTAATAAAGAAAGGAACTTTAGATATTTACATATGGAGCGTCCCAAATGAAACATATGCAAAAGCTTTATCTAAGATTAAATCTAGTTCAGATGATGTAGAATATTTAATAATACCTTCTCTAAAACCATTGAACTTAGAAACTTTAAATATGTTAAAGCAAGATATAGCTATAGGAGAAATCTGGGCTCCTAGAGAATTAGAAGGTGCAAGAGTACTGTCAGAAAAAGATACCTTTATTTTAGCCGACATGGAAATAATGGTTCTTAAAGCAGGAATACCTTTTTCTAGAAATATTAACGATTCTAGCTTAATATTGAAAATAAAAAATAATGAAGATTGTATATTATTGCTTCTAGATGCAGAAACTGGATTAATTAAAGAATTAAACAGAGATTACATGTTTAAATTTAGCTGTAAATATATGGAATGGGGAGATTATGGAATTTTTATTATGCAAGATCTCTATCAATCGATGTTTAATTATTATGGAATAAAACATTTAATTGCAGATGGCAGTTCATATGATCCAGGAAGTAGAACAGGCATATTCAAAAGAGCAGAACCTTATAAAATTCAAATCTCTAAAGTATGGGAAAATGAAACTGTGGTGGTGTTAAGATGAAAGTAGTGTTTTCTTTAGGAGGTAGTGTTGTATATAATAATGGAATAAATATAAAGTTTATTAAAGAATTTATTAACTATTTAACTTTTGCAAATCTAAAAGGGGCTATAGTTGTTGGGGGAGGACCTATAGCTAGAGAATTTATAAAAGCTGGTAGAGAATTCAACTTTTCAGAATATGAAAATGATATGCTAGGTATATGGGAAACTAGAAAAAATGCCACTTTTATTCTATATGCAATGAAGCATTTGAATGTATATCCAAAACTTTTGTATAGTTCTGAAGAAGCATCTATAGAAATCAATCATTATGATTGGCTCATTGCAGGTGGATTTTTTCCTGGCATAACAACAGATAGTGTAGCTACTTTGATAGCTGAGGCTATAAAATCAAACAAACTGATAAATATCTCAAATGTAGATAAAATATATGATAACGATCCAAAACATCATAAAGATGCTAAACCAATAGAAAGAATGAAAATAGATGATTTTCTTAAAATAGCTGTAGAGTCTGACCAAAGAAATGCCGGACAAAACTTTATTTTTGATATAGTAGCATTAAAGATAGCTAAAAGAGCAAAAATAGAAGTTCATTTTGTAGATGCAAATATAGAAAAGATTAATAACATAATTAAAGGAGGCTTAGGTGGATCAGTATTAATACCGTAAGTTTAGTTAGAGCATATTTAGCTTTATATTATAAATTTAAAGATCGAAATTATCTTGAATCAGCTAAAAATATATTAGATAAAACAGATGATGAACCTTATTTATTCTATAAATATTTAGTCTATCTTGAGCTTGGTGAAGAAATTTATCTGCCAGAGAAGTATTCTAAATTTCTTGAAATGATGGAAAACGAAGAATATTATAGATTAGAAGAGATTTTAGATGAAATGGATATTTCAGAATATTTTATAATATATTCTAGCTATTTATTTTCTAAAGGAGATATTGATAAAGCTATAAATGTTTTAAAAATAGGAATATCCAAAGTTTTGGATAAAGAAGAACTAAGCAAATTCTATGAATTATTTTCTAACATTCCCCTAGATCAATTAATAGTTTTTGAGATGAAAGATGGAGAATTAATACAAAAAGAATACAACATAACAGAATTATCTGAAGATTGTATAGTTTTGCCAAAAGATAAAGAACTAGCTAAAAAGATTCTTGAAAACTCTAGGTTTAAATATAAAGATCTGATTTTAAAATATTATGAATGAAATAATGCTTATTTTACTGTTATTAATGTCTATTTATGATGTTTTTAACAAAAGAGAAGTACCTGATTTTATTGTCTATATATACTGGCTTATAGGACTTTTTTCCTATTCTCAATTGCAATATATAATATTGACAGTTTTGTTTTATATTTTATATCTAATTAAAAAACCTTATGGAGATGCTGAAATATTCATATTTCCATCTATATTCTTACAGCCTAATTTATTAGATATATTGTTTTTTTTGATATATTTTGGATTAATTATAGCAAGCTTCCCTATATCTTTAATTTCTTTTCCAATAATTTTCTTTAATCCTATTTTAGCCATGATTGTAGCTATAATTCTTTCTATATTTGGAAGAAAAATTATTCCATTCATTCCTGCAATTTTTCTTTCCCTAATTTTTGTAAATTATATAAAGCTTCAACCTCTTTCGAAGTTGTTATATCCTCTATATTTCTATCTGTCCTGATTCTAACTATTCTAGGAAATCTAAGTGCTAAACCTCTTCCATTTCTATAGTTACATGTATGAACAGGAGATAAAGTTATCTCATCATATGCAACCTCAACAACCACTCCTGTAGCCCATACATCTGGCTCTATATTTGAAATAACATTTAATTTAACAGGTTGAAGAAGATTTTTTAATTCAATTAATTCTTGTTCAGACAGTCCAGATGAAGCTTTAGCTATAGTTTCATAAGAATCATTATTTTTAACGGCCAATAATAAAGATGCTGGGAAGCCTTTTAATTTACCTTCTCCATAGAAATAACCTACTACCAAACAATCTATGGTATCTAAAGATTTTTTTAATTTTATCCAATTATGATTCCTTTGACCAGGCGTGTATGGACTATCAGGCTTTTTAGCTATTATGCCTTCCATTCCTTCTTCTAAAGCTTTTTTATAAAATTCGTTGATTTCTTCAATATTTGAAGATATTATTGCCTTTGTTTTATTTAAATCTAGATTGTCTAAGATTCTTCTTCTCTCTGCTAAAGGTTTATTATATAATTCTTCATTAAAGTATAATATATCAAAATAATAAACAGTTATAGGAATTTTTTCTGCAAACTCCTTTATGTCATATTTTCTTTTTCTTTTTATAATCTCTTGAAAAGGCAGAGGTTTTCCGTTTTCAAATGCAACAGCTTCGCCTTCAATTATGAAATCATCTTTGTATTGTTTTAAATTTTCAACTATTTCAGGTAAATAGCTTGTTATATTTTCTAGTTTTCTAGAATAAATCTCTACCTTTTGACCAAATTTATGAACTTGTATTCTAAACCCATCGTATTTATATTCTATAATAGGATTTGGTATATGAGAGAGAATCTCTTCAGTGGAAGTAGCTCTCTCAGCTAATGCTGGAGAGATAGGATGAAATGGAATAATCTTCATAGAGAAATCTTTATTAAAAATCTTAAAAGCTGTCATGCCTATATCTGATATAAGATAGTAGATATTTTTTACCATTTCATGATCCAATTCAAATGTATCGGCAAGACCTTCCAAAATAGTAGCTGTTCCAATATAAATCCTAATCTTTCCAATAAGTATTCTAGATAAATATTTTCTCTCTATGTCAGAGATATTAGAAAATAGATTTATTAATATATCTTGCTTAATTTTATTGCTATCTTCTCCTTGTAGTTTTGAAATTTTCATTAAAATATTATACACTTCTTCTAAGCTATAAGATTTTCTTGCAGATAATTTAGATAATTTTATCTTTAGATCATAAGCTAAATCTCCAATATCACCATATTTTTTATACTCATTTTCTAAAGTATTTTTATCATATCCGGATATAGTAGAAAGAATTGATAATATTGTTTTTTCAGATATATTTGTTTCTATATTCATATATGATGGTGCTAATCTACCTTCTAGCAAATAACAAACTATCATAGCTTCATTTGAATTTAGCTTACTAAACATTTCCCTCAGTTTTGCTCTAATTTCTAATCTAGATTTAGTTTTTGAAATATTTTCAAGGATTTCGCAAAATTCATTAAACATCATGATAAATTTAAAAAATTATTGATATATTTAATCATGTCAAGTTTGCTAAGTGAAAAAAATTTGAAAATCATAGCGGTAGGTTTAGGTGTAATATCTGTATTATTAGCATTTAGTTTGAATCAGCCAATCATATTACTAATATCTATCTTATCCGCTATATTCATAGCATTATTAGTGTTTCTAGGTAATCAAACATTTCCATTTTTGCTATTTAATAGGACATTAATATTCGATAATCTAAATTATGAAATTCCAGGTACTCTAGATGTCGTTGTAACAAAAATAGGAGAATATTACTATGCTACAAGATTTCTAGCAATTAAACTATATCAATCTGCATCTGATGATCCTGAATCTGTATTAACTAGTCATAAGATGTTTGAGCAAGCTGTTATCAATTTTAAAAGACCTTTTAAATTAGGTTATCTTGTTTATGCTCTTGATATAAGTGAAAAAAGAAAAGAATTAGAATTTCAGAGATCTAAAATTACCGTACAGCTCCAAAAAGCCCAAGAAGCTCCTAATCCAGACGCTTTACTTATAGATAAGCTTAGAAGAGAAAGAGATTATTGGAACTTACAAATCCAAAAATTAGAAAAAGGACTAAGACCTATGGAAGTTTTGATCTATGCAGCAGTTAGTGCAGAAGGCATAAACAAAGATCAAGCTATAGCAGAAAGTTTAAATTATGCCCAAGAACTGAGAACTTTATTAGAAAATGCTTTAAGAGCAGAGATTAGTTTAATTAAAGGTCCTGAAATAGTTAAAATGATTAGAGCTGAATATATGATAGCAACTAACAAAGAAATGTTAGAAGAGCAATTTGGTAAACATAAAGATAAGGCTGAGATAGGATGATAGATGCAGCTGATGTTGCTAAATTACAAGAGATTACAAATGTAGAATTAGCAAATAGAGCTCCTATAGTTTATCCAGCTCAACCGCCTTCAGAAGTTCTTTTCAAAGATATTACAAATGGAATATATTTAGGAAGAACAGAGTTTCTTAATACACCTGTATATTGGAATCCTCAATATCTAACAAACCCTCATATTGTCATAGTTGGAATTAGTGGATCAGGTAAATCTTATACTATAAAAAGCTTTTTAGTTAGAGCAAGTTTTGTTTGGAATGCAAATGCTATAATAATAGATTGGGCAGGTGAATATAGAGAATGGGTTTCTCAAGTTGGTGGCAAAGTGATAAAATTAGGTGCAGGGAATTATTTAAATCTATTAGATTTAGGACAGATGAAACCATATGCAAGAATTAAACAAATATTGGAAACTTTAAGAATGTTAGCTGGCATTGGTGAATCAGAAATTGAAATAAGATTATTAGAAAAATCTTTGGAAAATGTATATACAAAAGCTGGTTTTAAATTAGATTCTACTGATCAATACGATGCTTTAGGAAGACCTCTTCAACCACCAACTCTAAAAGATGTAGTTAAAGATTTAGAAGAAAAGAGGTTAACAGAAAATTTAGATTTATTAACATCACAATCTATAGAAGCCTTAATATATAAATTAAAACAATTCACTAGACCTGGAGATGATTTCTTTTCAAATCCAAGTACTCTAAGCTTAGATACTTTAATATCATCTGGGTTGGTAGATTTAGATTTATCTGAATTACCAAATGAAACTATGAGAGCACTAGGAGCTTTAACAGTTATACAATTTATTAAAGAAAGAATGAGATTAGAAGATTTTAGATCTTTAAAAGGAAGAATAAGACTTTTTGTAGTTATAGATGAAGCATGGAAAATAAGCAAAGATGAAAATAGTGATATTGTCATGATAGTTAGAGAAGGAAGAAAATATGGATTTAGCCTAATAGTGGCTAGTCAGAATCCAACTGACATAGCAGAAGCTATATTTAGCAACTCTGGAACAGTATTAATGCTTAAAATCAAATTTGACAATTACTTAGATTATTTACAAAGGAGCTTAAAATTCAGCAATTTTGTTAGAGAAAGAATACAAACATTTGGTGTTGGAGTAGGTGCTTTAAATATGTCTTTTTACATATCTGGAAAATATCCAAATACAGCTATAGTTAAGATTGATGGTGAACAAATTGAAAGAGATTACTTTATCATGCTTAATGTTGTTGGTGATCCTATGGGAAGTGTTTCTATATCTAGAGATGATTTTATTTCTAAATTGAGAAGTTATGGAATGAACATATCTGATGCACAGGAGATATCAATGCTTTTTGAAAAAAACAATTATAGAGTTGATATAGTGTCTTTGGTGGTTGCTCTTATGAGAAAGAAGATAAGTAGAAGGGTGTTAGTAGAATTTTTGAAAGAGCTTGGTTTAGAAGATACTACTATAGCTAAAGCTATTTCTAAAGCACAATTAGAATTGCAAGGAGGAGACAGTGTTGCTGAAATAAGACTTGGATAAAAAATGAACGAACCTAAAGAATCACCTAAAAATTTAGATATAATAACTGGAGAAGAAATAAAAGAAGGAAAAGCTTATAAAATTAAAAATGATCCTATATTAAATCTTATAATAAAAATAAAAAAGATAACAAAAACTTATAAGGGAAATAATTTATACGTGTCTGAGAAGAATTTAGAAGAATATAAGAAAAAGAGAAAAAGATTTGAAACAAATATGATAATATTGTCTGTATTAATTTCATTGTTATTAATAATGGTTTTTGCTAGCACTATATCTAATTTTAGCATAGAGAAAGCATTATCGAATATATTTACCTTTTTATTGCTTGCAATAATGTTATTCAGCTTTGGAATCTTAAATTACCTTCCATCTATAGAAGATAAAGCAATTGATTTCGGGGTGAATAAAGATGGCAAAGAAGATAACAATACTGGCAAATTGTAACAATATTGTATTGTCTGTATTAATTTCATTGTTATTAATAATGGTTTTTGCTAGCACTATATCTAATTTTAGCATAGAGAAAGCATTATCGAATATATTTACCTTTTTATTGCTTGCAATAATGTTATTCAGCTCTGGAATCTTAAATTACCTTCCATCTATAGAAGATAAAGCAATTGATTTCGGGGTGAATAAAGATGGCAAAGAAGATAACAATACTGGCAAATTGTAACAATATTGAATCTGTTAAAGAGAGACTAAAAAATTTAGAAGCATATTATCTAGATCAGCAGAATCAGGTTAAGATAGGTATTGTAGAAAAATATAATGTTGATAAAAAACCAGAATCTTATTATATATTAGAATTTAAGCTTAATGAAATAAATATATATTATACAGAAGAAGGTTATGAAGAGTCTTTTAGAAAATGGGATATTATAAAAAAAGCCATTCCTATTTTAGAGATGGTGGCCCCATTTTATAATCTTAAAGCATCTGATATAATTTCTATAATAGACAATGCTATAAACGATATTTTTACAAGTGTACCTCAGAACGTTAGAGATGAATTAATAAAGATAGAAAAGCTAAAAACTCAAATCTCAAGATTGGAAGAAAAAATAGCTAGATTAGAGCAAGAGAAATCTGATCTTCAAAATCAAATTTATCAATTATCTGAGAAATTAGATTTAGCTAATTCAAAGCTGACTAAATATGAGAAATTAACAGATGATGAACTAAGAGTAAAAATTATAGAATGGATAAAACAAAACAATGGCGAATTTGATAGTATTAAGTTTGCAGAATATTATGATGTTCCTCAGATAAGAGTTAAAGAAAATTTGGAATTTCTTATAAAAAATGGATATATTACAGTGGTGAGATAAATTGATACTTAAACCAAACAAAGAGTATAGTATAAATAATATTTTATCTATTAAAAAAGAATATGAAATAAAGAAAAAAGCAGTAGAACAAAAATCTGAAAAAGTAAAACAAGCGAAACTAGATTATATAAATATACTTTTAATTCTAGGTCTAGGAATTTTCCTAGGATCGATAATATGGGTTTTTATTCAATTATTTGATGCATTATCAAATTCCAAAACGGAAAAAGAACTTGTATTGGCTAATTATTCAATTTTAGATGGATTTTATGCTTATTATGGAAAAAAAGGAGTACATGAAAATTACCCATCGCTAAGGATAAATAGCTCTCAAAACATAACTTTAAAATACGGTATTGGAAAACCAACTATAAAAAATATTTATTTTTATGGCAATGTTGAAGAAAAGACTTTAATTCCTCTATATATGTTTTTAGAAAATTTTCCATATCCATATACAATAATAAATACTCCAAGCGAAATAGAAAATTTACCAGAAGGAGTATTTTTAGTTTTTGTACAACCTGTTATAGACAAAGAGGCTTTTGAAGCTTTATTAAAAAACCCTAGATTTATCAATGTTGTTTTTATTTCTTCGTCTTTACCTAGAAGTAAGAATGGAGCATATTTATTTACAATACCAGTTTCAGAAAGTATTATTTCACCTATAAAAACAAATATATATAAAACTAAGGTTTCAAGATATCATATTCCAGATCAAAATGTAGATACGTTTATAAGCTATTTTGAACAGAATAATAAATTATTTATATTAATTCCTAATTCAATTGATGATAAAAATATAATGGAATTAAATTACAGAACAAAAGGTGATTTAAAGTCTTTAATAGATTTAGTTAGAGCTGATTTTATAACTTTTTTAGAAGATGGGCGATGGGTATTAAATAGAAAATTTCAAGATTTAAGTATATCGGAAGGAATCAGTTATGTAATCTTGCCGATAAAAAATAAAGTTGCAAATATTCACATGGTAGCATATTCTGAAAGTGATTTCGCAACAAATATAGGATATCAAACAGTTAATTTAATTGACGATCTTATGGGAGAAATATTTTTTGAAAAAGATCAAAATATTTTACTACCTTTCAATATATCAAAGCTTGAAGAAACGTTTAGTCTAGTCTTAAAACTCCCTTCCATTTCAGAATCTTTGAGTTATGCTATTTTTGATTCCAATGGAAAATTAATTAACCAAAAAAATATTGGTGAAGTACTTTCAAATATTCCAATATCATATAGAATAAAATTAGATATGAATGAAGGAAATTATCTATTGGTTATTCTAAATTCTAATGGAATATATACAAGACAAATAGTACCAATAACAAATATATATGTAACTGCTCAATATACAGAAAAAAGAGGAGAAAAACCTAGTATATTGATAAGAACTAAATCTAAAGATGGTAGCGACATTGTAGTTGATAAAATAGAGCTATCATTTAATAATAAGATCTTTACTGAGCAATATACTTCTAAGCTTCTAATTCCATTAGATTCTCCGCTAACAGCTGGAACACACACATTATCAATAAATATTAACGATAAAACATATACAGTAAGCTTTAGTGTTAGATCCAGAACAGCTATAATGAATTTATTAAGACCAGATTTTATGGCTATAGCATTTCTTTCTGTTATAATATTTTTTGGTGGAAATTTGATTAAACCTAAACAAAAAATAACATATTATATAGATGTTCCAGATTTTGCACCAATTAAAACAATAGAAGTAAAAATGACTAGACAGGAAATAAAAGAGATATTTTATGCAGTCAATAAAGCTAATAAATGGAATAACTATCCTATAACGGAAGAAGAATTAATTCAAGGATTAAAATCTAACGTACCTATGTTGAAAGATTCTGCTATAAATCCTTATAATTTAGTTTTAGTTCTAGAGCAACTTAAAAATCAAGGCATAGTAAAAGAGTATGAAGGATATTATGGATTGGCGGAATGGGAAACTGTTTTCAATATAAAACAATTAGCCATATATAGAAAGATTAGAGATCATTGTTTAAGTTTAGGTTTGTTACCTATTATTAATGAAAATGGATATATAGAACTAGAAACGCCATTAGGAAATATGTATATCTTTATATATGATAGCTCTATTTCTATAGAAAAAATTAATTATAGAGATTTAAATGGGATGAAATACATAGTTTTTGCTAATAACATTGAAATGAAAGAATTTTATAATAAAGTTATAGGTAATTCATATTATCTATATTTAGAGCTTGATCTTAGAAATAACAAATTAATAGCTATTGAATTAGAAGAGTTTTTAGCTCAATTATCTACTATGTTTAGCTGAATATACTTGGCCAGGATAGATAATAGTTTCTGGAGGTATGATTGAACCTGGCATTATTGATGCATTTGCCCCTATTTTAACATCATTTCCAATAACTGCCCCAAACTTTCTTAGATTCATAGGTTGAATTGGTTGTTCATCTAATCTTAAATTAGCTACAACAGATCCAGCTCCAAAATTTACTCTACTACCTATTATAGAATCTCCTATATAATTGAGGTGCTTTGCATTAGTATCTTGCATTATAATAGAGTTCTTTATAGTTGTAGCAATACCTATTTCACAATTGTCCTCTATTATAGCTGGACCTCTTATATGACTATAAGGCCCAATTCTAACATTTTTTCCTATATATACTGGACCTTCTATTGTAGAATTAATTATTTCTGCACCTTCTTCAATTATGACTTTTCCTTCTATAATAGAATTAGTTACTTTTCCTAAATTCCTCTCAGGTTCTATTGAAAGTATATACCTTGCACCATCTAAAAGTTCCCATGGATAGCCTGCATCCATCCAGAATAAATCTGTGGAAATAATATTCATTCCAATTAACACATCTGTTATCTCATATTCACCTCTAGGAGATAAATTTATATTTTCTATTTTGCTAAATATATCTTTTGAGAAATGATATATTCCAATATTAACTAAATTTGATTTTGGATTTGTCGGCTTTTCTACTATATCTACAACTTTACCATCTTCTTCCTCTAAAACACCATATTTTTCTGGATTATTCACTCTTTTAGCTATTAAGCTATTTGGTTTACTGTTTTTTATCAAATCATATATTCTAGAATCCAAAATATGGTCAGACGAGATTACAAAAAAGCTATTAGATTTTATATATTTTTTAGCAGAGTATATAGCACCAGCAGTACCTGGGAATTCTTCTAATTGCTTTACAAAAGTATATCCATTCAATTCTTCTTTTATTCTATCATCTCTATATACAATAATTACATTATATCCTTTCCAATTATCTAATATTCTTTCTATAATACTTTTTCCTGCAAGTCTTATCAATTGCTTAGGTTGGAATGGATACATTCTTCTTGACATCCCACCAGCTAACACTACAACATCCATAATTATTAAAAGTATTTTAATAAATTTTCTATAATCTGATTTTTATCAGAATTAGTTAATATATCAAATAGCTCATTTTCAGAAATTTTTTCAGAATATTTTATTGATTTTGGCTTCTCTGTTATTTGGTTATTTTCATATACATATTCTACATTCATTTTGATATTTTTATTTTTATATTTGCTTAAATCAATAGGTTTGTTTATTTTAATATTCAATATTCCAATTCCATCATAATTTTTGTATATTGATAATATGCTATTAATTTCTAAATCGGATTTGCCTCTTAAATCTAAATTTTCATATAATATTTTAGGCTTATCTATAACATATTCGTCTATGTTTTTACCCAACTTTAGAACTCTATTTTTTGCTCTTATCTCTTCTATATTGAACATAGTAGGCGATGTGCTTCCAACAATAATTGCTCTATCTTCATCTTTAGGAATATGGGTATGTCCATATATAACCATATCAAATCCATTAGAAATAGCTTCTTTAACAAATGTAGGATCATAATCTTGATGAACTATTAAGATATTCCTTTTTTTCTTATCTATGAAATCCAAGACTTTTCTATAATGACTATTGAATTTATCTTGTTGTAAATTATCTATTCCAATTATATTATATTCAGATAGCTCTAATATTCTAGCATGATTCGATATGTCCTTACCGACAAACTCTATAAATCCATCCATTCTAAGCTTATCCATCATAGTTTCTTCGTATATTCTAGAATTATCATGATTTCCATTTATATAGAATATTTTTTTGCCTTTAAGATGCTTTATTAAAAATAATACACTTTCTGTAGAAGGAGTTCTTTTATCAAATATATCACCAGCATGAATTATTATATCACAATCTGAAAGAATGTTAATAGCTTTAATAAAATTTTGTTCTACTAAATGCTTAAAAGGTTCTTCTCTAATAGAAAGATGGGTGTCAGATAAGATTCCTATTTTCATAATATTTTAAATAAACTATCTTTAAATAAAACTGAGGTGTAAAAAATGTCCGATGACTTGCAAAAACAAATTCTTGAATTAGTTTCAAAATCCAAAACAAAGGTAGGAGTAAATGAAGTTACAAAATCTTTAGATAGAGGAATAGCTAAATTAATAGTAATAGCTCAAGATGTTGATCCTAAAGAGATAGTTAAACATTTACCAGATATGGCAAAGCAAAAAGGAGTTTCAATAGCTTATGTTTCATCCAAAGCAGAATTAGGAAAAGCTGCAGGAAAGAATGTGGCAGCTTCATCAGTTGCTATAATAGATACAGATCCAAAGATGCTAGAAGAGCTAATTAAGAAATTACCTAAAGTAGAATAAATATGGAGGAAGCATATTTAGCAGAAATTGTAGAAATAAAAGGGAAAACTGGTGTGTATGGAGAAATAAATCAATGCTTAGTTCATATCCTTGAAGGTCCAGATAAAGATAGAATTATACTTAGAAATATTAGAGGACCTGTTTATAAAGGAATGAAAATAGTATTAAGAGAAACAGAAAGAGAAGCTAGAGAAATAAAAGGCTGATAACATGCAATGTAGCTTTTGCGGGAATCAGATCAAAGAAGATAGAGCATTAATGTTTGTTAAAAATAATATGCAAATACTGTATTTTTGTAGTTCTAAATGCAAAAGAAATATGTTTATGGGCAGAGAGAAAGTCAGGTGGGCTAAATGGAAAGGACACTAGTTTTAATAAAACCAGATGCTATTAGAAGAGAATTGGTTGGAGAGATAATTTCAAGATTTGAAAGAAAAGGGCTAAAGATTATAGCAATGAAAATGATTAAATTTGATGAAAAGCTTTCTAAAGAACATTATAAAGAGCATGTAAATAAGCCATTCTATCCAGATTTAGAGAAATTTATAACATCTGGACCAGTAATAGCAATGGTTTTGGAAGGCGTTGAAGTTATTGAAACAGTTAGAACTTTGGTTGGTTCTACTAATGGTAGAAAAGCTACACCAGGCTCTATAAGAGGAGATTTTTCAACAAGCTTCTCTAGAAATTTAGTTCATGCTAGCGATAGTAAAGATTCTGCCGCTAGAGAGATAAAATTGTTTTTCAGTGATAAAGAGATAGTTAACTGGGACAGACCTAAAGAATTATATTACGCTAGTGACGAATAACTAAATTCTTTTACTATATTTTCTTCATATATCTTTTCATCTAACTTATTTCCAACTATCCAACTCATTTTAACATAAGCAACTTCTGGCAAAATATCTAAATAATTTCCTAAAACTCCAGCTTTTAACAAATCTCTACCATTACTATATACATTCATATTGATTCTTCCATATATTGTTTGTGATGTTATTGCTATAGGCATTTTTTCTCTTAAATGTTTAACAGTTTCTATTAACCCAGAATTGATATGTCCCATACCTGTTCCAACTATAACTAATCCTTTATAGTTTGAAAAATATTCTAATTGTTCACTTTTCATTCCAGGATAAAAGTATACTAAAGCTACATCTCTACTAAAGTTATTTTTTAAAGTTCCAAGCTCAGATGTTTTCTTATATTCGTCAAGAATTTCAAAAGGAATTTTTGCTATCAATTCACCTTTAAATGCATCTCTTCTAGAAGTATGGTTTTTTCTAGTTCTAACAGCTCTAAACAATCCAACAGAGGAAAGATCTTTATGCATACAGATCATTATTTCTCCTATATCTGATTTTATAGCTTCATAAGCACCTGTAATATTTAAATAATAGTCGCTAGAAGGTCTGTCGCTTGATCTCTGAGAACCAACAAACACTACAGGTTTATTAATGTCTCTTATAGCAAAAGCTACTGCTGAGCTAGTATATGTCATTGTATCTGTGCCATGCAATACTATAACTGGCTTATCTTTTCTTAATTGATCGTATATTAATTTTGATATATTTCCCCAATCTTCAGGAAGCATATCTTCACTAAATTTTAGTTTATCAGGTAAAATTATATCAGCTTGAATATTTTCTATAAGATCAAGAGAAGGATAAACTGCTCCTGTTCTATAATCAACTTTTGACATTATAGTTCCTCCAGTTGCTATTATAGCTATATCTCCTTTAGTAGATATTTTAGTTTCTTGCCTAATTATCTCTTTCTCTTCTAATATCTGTATTTCGTTTACTGGTATAATGACATTATATCCATTCTTGAATTTTATTTCATATTCCTGATTATTTTCGTTTATAAGATAACCTTCATATTGTTTATTTCTCCATAAGAATTTTATCGACTTCATTCCAATTCACTATTTCCCACCATTTATCGACATAGCTAGATCTGTCATTTTTATATTGCAGATAATAGGCATGTTCCCAAACATCTATAGCTAAGAATACTTTTGAATTTGCTAAATGCATTAAATTATGTTTTTCTATTGACAATATTAATATATTGTCTTTGTATCTGGCAGCTATTGCCCATCCAGAGCCTTCAACAGTTTTTGCCGTATCTAAAAATTCTTTCTTAAAATATTCTATTTTAGTATAATTTATCTCTATCAGATCTTTAATTCTGTCGGTCATTTTAGATGGTAGCATTATTCTCCAAAATAGACTATGAAGTTCATGACCATTTAAATGAAATGATAAATCTCTTAATACAGCTCTAACATTTATATCCTCTTTTCCTTCTCTATATAATTTTAATTTCTTTAAAGCTTGATTTGCTCCGTCTACATAAGATTTATGATGTTTTTGATGGTGAAGTTTCATTATTTCTTCTGATATTACTGGCTCAAGTGCATTATATGGATATGGCAAATCTGGTAGCTTTATTTCATCCATAAATAAATATAGTTTTAAAAATATTTTATCATTATGGAAGAGTATTTAACAAAATTAGAGAATTATAATCCAGATTGGGTAGTATTACAATTTCCTAATATATATGGTGAAGTTAAAGAGATAACTATTTCTAGAGAATTATTTAATTCATCTACTATTCAAGATGGGTTTGAAAATAGTGATTTAAGTAAATATTTTGGAGTATATGATCCATTGTATCTAATTCCTATACTTCAAACATATGCAGAATTGGAATGGTATCCTAGAACAGTTAGATTTATATCTAGGATCAATAGAAGCAAGGAAAGATTTGAAAAAGATTTAATTTATCCATATGATAAAACTATTGAGCTTTTAAAAGAATCAAATATAGATCTATTGGTAAAAGGTTCTGTTGAATATACTGTTCTAGATAGTGTAAGTGTTGACAGAGTAACTAAAGAAAGAGGTCCTTCTATAACAATTGAAACTAGAGAAGCTAGATGGAACCCTAATTACATTCCACCTTTAGAACCTTCATTTCAATCTTTTGATATTTATCAACCTTTAAGACAGCAAATTTCTGAAAGTTTAAAAAAAATAGGGTTTGATGTAGAATCTAATTATCATTCAGGAATTTCTCAACACAAAATAAATTTCAATTATATATCTATAGAAAATTTTGCATATCAAATGTTTTCATTCAGAAATGTTTTGAGAGTATTATCTGAGTCACTTGGATTTCACTCAAGTTTAATGCCTATAGTTTTCCCTAACCATAAGCCTAATTCAGTTGAACTAAGAATAATGGGAAAAATGGATGTAAGTTATTTTGTAGGTGGAATTTTAGATAATATTAATTCTATTTTACTATTTACAAATCCGTTAGAAACTTCTTACAAAAAGCTTAATTATGAAGGGTATTATTTGGTTGCAAGTGATAAAAATATAGATGGTGCTATTGTTGTATTTGATGAAGAAAAAAGTCTTATAAAATTAGATTTTATAGATCCTATAGCTAATCCATTCTTATATATTCCAGTTATAATATATTCTGGATTATATGGAATAAAGAAAAAAATAGAGCCAAATGTTATTAAAACGCCTCCAAGATTAATGAGCAATAGAGAATTAAAAGAAAAAAATATAAAACAAACTCCATTATTTTTTAAAGAAGTTTTATCAAATGTAGATGAAAACTTTTTGAAAAAAATATTTAGTTCCGACTTAATTAATGATTATTTGGAAATTAAATACAAAGAATTAGAGAGTAATTATAATTCTATAAATCTACCTGATTATGAAAAATATATATAACAAAGCCCCGTCGTCTAGCGGTCAAGGATGCAAGGCTCTGGCCCTTGAGACCCAGGTTCGAATCCTGGCGGGGCTATCGATAAATTTAAAAAAGTAATTTATAAATAATGGGCAATTTGGAAGATTCTCAATTAATTCAATACAAACTTCAAGAGATAAAAAAAGCCTTAGAATTTTTAACATATCAAATAGTGGAAATTGATAAAATAGTTGCAACACTATCTGCAATGAAATCAAATGATTTAAAAAATGTTCTAATACAAAGTTCAGGTATATTAATATTTGCTGAAAGAATTAATTCAGATATAATTTTAGTTGATTTTGGAAATGGATATTATGGAGAAATGAATGCTCAGGAAGCAATAGATTATTTCAATAAGATTAGAGAATCTATTAAACAAGATTATGAAAAGCTAAATTTGGAATTAAAATCTTATGAAAAGAAGATAATAGAAATGATAAAGCAATGATATTCGAGAGTTTAAAAAACCTATTAAAAAAAAATAGCATAGAGGAAAAAATCAAAATACATTTTGCAAAAGAGTTACTATCAAATATTGTAGAAATAAAACTGAGTGATAAAGAGATAGATGAAATATCTGAAAAATATTTTTTTGATTTACTAGAGGCAGATGTTCCATACGAAGTTGCTATTCAAATAAGAAAAGATTTACAACAATCTCTAAAAAATCAGAAATTCACTAAAGAATACAAAAAAGAAATTGAATATATTCTAAAAAACATCTTACTAAAGTATCTTGAAGAAGGAACATTATATTTAACAAAACCATTCATAATAATGTTAATAGGACCTAATGGATATGGAAAAACCTCTGCTGCTGCAAAAATAGGGTATATATTTTCAAAACATCATAAAGTAGGTATAATAGGGGCTGACGCTTTTAGAGCAGCTGCTAGAGAGCAATTGGAAAAACTTTGTAAAATGGCTTATTTGGATTTCTATACAGATCAATCTAATAAGCCTTTACCAATAATAAAAAATGGTTTACAATATTTTAAAGATAAAGATATAATAATAATAGATACAGCAGGTAGACAAGATCTTAATTATCAACTTTTGAAAGAATTAGAAGCTATAACAAAAAATGTTAATATAAACTTAATATTATATGTTTTAGAATCTGCAGCAGGTAATGCAGCTTTTTCTCAAATATCTGAATATAGAAAATTTATTAGGATAGATGGAGTAGTTTTAACAAAAGCAGATCTAGATACAAAAGGCGGATCTATATTGGCTAGTGGATATTACAATATACCAATATACTTTATAACCTATGGATTAGGTATAGAAGATGCTAAGTTTTTTAATAAGAGAGAATTTATAGAGAAAATATGTTGTTAATAGATAGTAGTTTTTTGATTGAAGCAATAAAAAAAAAGATTGTTATTCCAAAAGCTGTATATATAGTGCCTAGTTCAGTTTATAAAGAATTAAAATCTATGGCTAAAAATAAAGGTAAAAAAGGAGCACATGCTAGAATTGCTTTAAATATTATAAAAAATTTCTATATTTATCCAACTAAATTAAAGCCAGATGAAGCTATAATAGATATTTCAAAAAGATATGATATTCCTGTTTTAACTTTTGATTTGTCAATTAGATCAAAAGTTAGATATGTAGATATAAAAGACAGATATGTTGAATTGGATTAATTTTGAGATTTTGAAAATATTAGGCATAATATTCATGACTATAGACCATATAGGATTTCATATAAATAATGACTACATGAGAATGATTGGAAGAATGGCATTTCCAATATTTGCATATGTATTGGTGCAAAATCTTAAGTTGGGCGCTAATAGAGAAAATTATTTGAAAAGATTGTTATTTTTTGGAATATTAAGTACTCCAATCTATCATCTAAATTTTGGATATGGATCTTTAAATATATTTTTTACTTTAGCTTTAGGAATAGTAACAATAACTTTAATAGAACAAAAGAATTATTTAGCTATTTTAGCTTTAAGCATATCATTTATGGTGGATTATGGAATATTAGGACAGATTTTTATAATATCATTATATTTTTACCCCTGGATAGCTAGTATATTTAGCTTTTTGATGAATGGATTATATGGAATATTCTCTTTTTTCACCACGCTTGTCTTAATTAATTTAAAAATAGAGAGAGGAAAAAGATTGTTACCAAGTTGGTTTTTTTACATTTATTATCCAAGTCATCTTATATTTTTATACCTTTTGTTTAAATAATGATGATACCGTCCCGGTCTGAGAAGTGATGACAAGAGTAGCTTCTGAATATCCTCCATCAGAAGATACTTTTTTAATGGAAAGATGTATTTTGAAGTATAGAGTTAAAAGCTATTTAGATATGGGTTCTGGAAGCGGATATTTAGCTAGATCGTATAAAAATAAATATAAAGAAGCTGAAGTTTGGATGGCTGATATCATAGATTACGGAATCAGATTTGAAGATATTTATTTTGTAAAATCAGATTTATTTGAAAACATAAATAGAAAATTTGATATGATTAGTTTCAATGCTCCTTATTTAGAACCAGATGGACATGATTATGATGTGAGATTGATAAATAACGGCGTAGTTCAGAGGTTTGTTGATCAAGTTGGAAATTATATAAATAAAAATGGTATAGTTTTACTTCTTGTAAATGATCAAACCAAAGTAAAATTAGATTGGGATATAGAAACAATAGAGAATTATTTCTTTGAAAAGTTAATAGTTTATAAAAAAATTTTTTAAATATATTTAAGTAATATAAGGGCCTGTAGTCGAAGGGTTAAGACGCCACTTTGACACGGTGGAGATTCCAGGTTCGAGTCCTGGCAGGCCCATAATCTATCAAATTCTTTATACTAATCATTCCCACCAAATCAAAGGTTTTATTAGTTTATAATCCAAATCTTTTATATTTATTTTGGCGCCATCAAACTCTACTTCATTTTCCTTTATCTTCTTTATCCATTTTCCTGTTAGATTTGATATTGTCTCGGCAATATCTATATTTGAATAGATTTTGTTTAAGTCTACTTTTACCTTCCCATTTTCATAATCTATCTCTAATGTCTTTAACATTTTTTCATCTTTCATAAATACATATTGTTCGTATGGAGTTTTATTTCCAAAATTATACAAACCATGGTTTTCATAAACTGTATTGGCAAGTGTTTCTTCATACTGTTCTAACTCATAGTATTTGAAAAATCCACCTGCATTATCTTCATTGTATTTTTCTTTAACATCTTTTTCTTTTGAAATTCCTGATTTATCATAGGCCAAAACCTTTTTCATTCTTGGTAAAACTACTGAATAAAAATGTTCTCCCATCTCAACCCCTATCCATTTTCTTCTTAGTTTATGTGCTACGGCTGTAGTAGTTCCGCTTCCTAAAAAGAAGTCTATTACTAAATCTCCTTCATTAGATGTAAATTCTATAACACGCTTGAGAAGGATTTCAGAGTTTTCGGTAGCAAAACTCCAGCCGTAAGAATATCCTGGAATATCCAACCAATTATTATCTAAAATTTCTTTTTCTTTAGGAGGTATCCAATACTCTATTTTATCTCCATTTCTTCTAACAAATTCAAGTTTTTTACCAGTTTTTTCCCAATATTCTTCCAAACTAATTTCAGATTTTTCTTTCTCTTTAAGATAATTATCATAATTTTTAACAGCCTGCATCGCTCTTTCTTTAGACCACAGCCACTGTCCTTTATCTATTTTGATACCTAATAATTCATATCGCATAGTTGGTCTATCATAAGATAAACCACTTTTATAGAAATTTGTCCAATGTCCTTCTATTTTTTTATCTAAAATTCTATAAGGAATTTTAATTTTTATCTGTGTTTTAGAAAACCAAATTAGATTGTCATAAGTTATCCCAAGTTTATCAAGTTCTCCAAATTGCTTAAACAACAAAGAGATAGGTGCGCCGCCTCTTTTGACTATTATCTCATTCCTAAAATTCTCCTTTCCAAAAATCTCATCCATTAAACATCTAACAATCCAGTTTCCATTGTAATCACATCTAACAAAAATACTTCCTCTTTCATTTAGCCAATCTCTTGCCAATCTTAACCTATTTTCAAGAAGAGTGGCCCAAGTTGAATCTTTGTAGTTAGTTCTGTAAAGAAATTGATCTGAAGATTCTAAATTGAATGGTGGATCAATATAGATAGTTTGCACTTTTTCTTTAAACTTTGGCAATAGGGTATTTAAAGCCTGGTAGTTTTCACTTTTTATAAGCCAACCATCTAAAGAATTGTCTAAATCATCAAACAAACTTAAAATTTCTATCTCTAAATCTTTGAAATACTTAGTGTCAATTGGTAAAAATTTGTATCTTTTAGATAAACGTATACCTGATAAACCTATCTCTAAAATCTTATTG
>Ga0079997_117213_pt1 | contig 100631 bp, 119 predicted proteins | sample PerSpoCPS_CMetaG_FD_69200 | JGI IMG/M metagenome (GOLD analysis project Ga0079997, IMG submission 69200) | Archaeal communities from Yellowstone National Park, Wyoming, USA - Perpetual Spouter C (PS_C) MetaG (SPADES assembly) (version 2) | ecosystem: Environmental > Aquatic > Thermal springs >...
AGGGAAGTTCCAAGAGCCAGTAAAGTATTTCTAAAAGTTCTGGTTAAATCACTATCTCTAAATTGTTCATATCTTTCTTTCAATTTTTCAAAGATCATCTTTGGTTTTTCTGTTCTTAGTTATTTATATACCGATTTTATTGCGATTGAATGATCACCTGGTATCACTACGATCTGCATATTATCTTGTTTTGCTGGATCAATAACAAAAACCAATATTATAGCATCTACATAAAGACGTCTATAATCCTGATATTTTTTAAGCATTATATCTACCATCTTTTCTTCTATCTCATCAAATAATGGTTTAATAATAGAATATGTATTAGGATCTGTAGGATTTTGAGCAAGATCTATAAGACCTTTGAGCAATGGATCTTTTTGACCAGAATTTTTATCTATATCAAGTGATAATGTATAGGCATTTGATGAAATAGTGTTTCTTATTACTTGCTCTATAGATGATTTTAAATCACCCCGTATAGATTTATTTGGGTCGCTGCTCTGAAATAACAAATAACGACCATATTCAGCCGACTCCAATATACCTTTCTCATCTTTATAGTCAACAGTTTCTGGTACATAAGCGATAATTATTTTAACAGAATTTTGTTTTATTGGTTGCTTTGTTTCTAAAACATTCCCTATAATGTCGAAGTCAGCTCCTTGGTCCTCTATAAGATTAATATACTCTCCCTTAACATGAGCAGCAGTTTTGACATATAATTCAAATTCTAAAGGTTTAGTATATATATTAAAGAAATAATTATATGGTTCGATTGAGAAATAATGATTTAATTTTGTCATGTCTCTTTTCACAATCATCCTTCTGCAACTGAGACAAAAATAGATAGATAATTCTTTGAAATTGTCAAGTTTTTTTACTCTCTCTTTTTCCTCACCCACGCCTTCATTATAATGTAATATATGTAATGTATAATTGGGGCCTTTTAGTTCTACTCTCGAAAGTTTTTTTAAGTTTTCTTCGTCGAAAGGTAACATATTTTTATGCACGCTTCTTGTAAATCTTATAGAAGACGGTCCGAGATAAAGTGTTCGTGCAGTTGATACGGTTTCTTGAGATGTTTGTACGGCTGAGGTTTGTTTAGATGGTTCAACAGGTTTTGTTGGAGTTTGTTGAATTGTTGGAGCACAGGCAACATATAGGGAAGTTCCAAGAGCCAGTAAAGTATTTCTAAAAGTTCTGGTTAAATCACTATCTCTAAATTGTTCATATCTTTCTTTCAATTTTTCAAAGATCATCTTTGGTTTTTCTGTTCTTAGTTTTTCTGTTTTTTGAAATTCCAGTTGTTCGATTTTTGATTCCATATTTTATATTAAAAACTTTTTAAAAACTTTTCTTAATTTATATACTTTTTTAAGCCTAATTTATAATATCTTTATAAATTTTATTTCCTGCCTAAGATTTAATTTTGGTTCAACTTCAACATAATCAAAATCGTATCTAACGTTCGAAATTTCAATCGGATCAAATTTTCCAAAATATGGAAAATACTTCATCTGAGCAACATCTAAAATAATTACATCATCTAAAGATAGTAATTTTTTATAATAGAATCTTTTTATAAATCTCTCTGGCAATGATTTATAGCCAGGATTAGATTCTTTTCTATATCTTGTCTCTTTAACTAACCAATGATTTGTACTAGGATCTTGAAAATATACAGGTATATTAAGACTAAATAAATAATCATATATTTCATTTAAATGCTCTGACCAAAAACCAGGTTCAAAATTATTACCTTTTGCACCTTGGATAGTATGAACTAGTAAGGTTAATTTTCCATTCAGTTTAATAAAAGATGCTGGTATCCTGCTAGTATATTCAATCCATCCAATACCTCTCTCCCTAACTCCAAATAATATATCAAACATGCCTTCATAATGATTTAATGTAGTAGCTATTAAATTCATACGTCTAATCTGTTCAAATATTTCCAAAGCTTGTTCATACAAATCTAAAGCTTTTAGGTAAGAGAACCAAACAGCTAATCTATGATTATCATCTTTATGTATATACAATTTCCTAAAAAGATTTTCTGGAAGTATTCTTTTTGGGCTATTAAAATCTATATTAAAATCTATCCTTGCTTCCATAAAAAGATTAAATCTATTAAATAAGAAATAACAGTAACTAATATTCCAACAGATCCTAACAAAATTAAAGCAAACATAAGTTGCTTATAAAGCTTTTCTATATCTATTAGATTAGGCTTTCTAAGCTTTCTATATGTAGATATAGCTAAGTTATAACTATTTTTTAATGTTTCTATATAATTCATACTTTTTCAATTGGAAGTACCTCTTGTTTAAAGCTTGGAATATCCTCTTCTGTTTCTGTAACAGTAACTCCTGCCATTACAACTAAAACAGTTATAGATGATCTTTTCATCTCATTGTCTATTCTAGCTCCATATATTATATGAGCATTAGGATTTACTCTTTTCTTAGTTTCTGATACTATATAATTAACTTCATTCAAAGTTAAATCTTCTCCACCTATAATATTTATTAATACTCTATCTGCTGTAGATATGTCAACATCTAAAAGTGGATTAGCTAATGCAGTTTCTATAGCTAATTTAGCTCTCTCTTCTTTAGTTCCTTCTAATGCAGATTCTCCAACCGCAATAACTGCATATCCGCCATTCTTTAATATTGTGGTTAAATCTGCAAAATCAACATTTACTAATCCAGATTTTCTAGTCATTTCAGCTATATTTTTAACAGCTCTTGCAAGAACTTCATCGGCTATTTTAAAAGCTTTTTCTAATGGTAAATCTTTAGCTATGTCTAAAAGTTTATCATTTTTTATAACTATTAAGGTATCTACATTTTGTTTTAATTTTTTGATTCCACTTATTGCATTTTCATATCTAATTTTTCCTTCAGTTGACAATGGCAAAGTTACAACACCAACTGTCAAAGCACCTAGATCATGCTTTGCTATCTTTGCTATAATTGGTAAAGATCCTGTTCCTGTACCTCCGCCCATTCCACATGTAACAAAAACTAAATCAGATCCTGTTAAAATTTCTTTGATCTTTGGTGTTGATTCTTGAGCAGCTTTTTCTCCACATTCTGGATAGCTACCACATCCTCTTCCTTTTGTCAATTGTTGACCTAACAATATCTTTCTATGAGCTTTTATTTGAAGAAGATGTTTAGCATCAGTGTTTGCAGCTATTAAAGTAACACCTTCAGGATTCATTTGAAATAATCTATTTATTGTATTAGAACCACCACCACCAGCTCCAATAACCACTATCTTTTCCTGTTTTTCTTCTATAATCTTTAAAATTTCTTCTTCATCGGCCTTAAGCTGATCTTTTTGCAAATCTAATTCTTCAATATTTTCCATTTCATTTCACCTTAACAATTATAAAATAAATTTTTAAAATTATATGCTTTATTTTCGAATTCCATGTAGAATTCCTATTAAAGCTGGTACAATATATAATTGTTTATTAGTTTCTTCAAAATCATTTAATGCTTGCAATATTGAATTTAACATACTAAATCCAATCATAGATTGTATTTCATTTGACTGTAATAATTCTCGCCTTAGCTTTGGTTTAATAATAAAAAATTCCTTTTCAGAATCAATTAGATATTTTATGATCTCTTTTTTTAGTTTCATTAATTGTTTTTCCATATTTTTTTCTTCAATATCTATTAACTGTCTGTCTATCTTTAATAACAATTGCCCTAATTTCATAAAATAACCATTTGCTCTTTTCTTAAAATATTCATCTTTAAAAGCTTGATTAGCATAATAACCTATTATTCCAGTGCCAATTTCAAGATATTCAAAAAATGCTATGTCTAAAAAAACCCTACTTGTTAATTTTATCAACTTTTTTTGTAGATCGGAATTTTTTATATTAGATGAGCTCGAGTAATGATATAAAAAATTTAATACTTCTAAATGTGCTTTCAAATTGAAAACATCCAATTCACCATTTAACGAAATGTCCATTGAGCCAGTCCATTTTTGAAATGCATGAATAATATCTTTACTGCCATGTATTAAATTAATTAAATTATCTACATGTGTTGAAAATCTAGTATTACTATTTTTTAGTGTGTTACTTAAATCTTTTATTTCTATAAACAAATTATCATTATATGTCATTGTAAGATCACAAAGTTTTGACACTAATAAAGATACCTTCTCATATTTTGTATGGAATGATTGATGTATTCTTTCATTTATTCTCATAAGATTTGATATTGTATGAGCAAATGGCATTATTTTATTAAACATTTCTGTATCATAGTATGGTGTTTTTGATGGAATATATATTATTTCTAAATTTTTCAAATAACGTTTACTTAATTCTTTAAATAAGTTACGAGGAATTAAATGATGTATACTATTTTCATTTTTTTCATGAGTTTTTAGTAAATAAGCAATAGGTTTAGGTACCTTATCAGGTTTTTGAAATGATTCTTGATTTTTGAATTTCATATAAATTATTTTAAATGTTTTTTAAAAAATATGTGCGGAATTCTAGGATACATAGGAGATAGAGAGCCATATGAAGTAATATGTAATGGACTAAAAGCTGTAGAATATAGAGGTTATGATTCTGTAGGTGTCTATGCAGGAAAAATTCTTAAGAAGGTTGGTGATGTTGATAGCTTTTTGAAAAATCTTGACAGAAATCTATCCATGCCTATAATAGCACATACTAGATGGGCAACTCATGGAAAGGTAGAAGATAAAAATGCACACCCTCATGAATATGGAGATGTAATATTAGTTCATAATGGTACTGTTGATTTGCATCCATTTCCAAATTTGAAATCAGATACAGATTCAGAAAGAATAGCAGCATACTTAGATAGTATGGGAGGTTCTTTTTTAGATAGATTGAAAAATCTAAATCTAAATGGCACTTACGCTTTAGTAATATTCTATAAGAAAGATAAAGATAAACTTTATTTTGCAAAAAAAGATACTCCTCTGATAATAGGCATAGGAAATAATGAAATGTTTCTATCTTCAGATATAGCTGCTTTTATAGATTATACAACAAAGTATATAAGATTAGAAGATGGGGACTATGGATATATAACAAAAAACGAATATAAAATATACAACAAAGGCATAGAAGTTAAGAGAGAAATTAAAGAATATGATAAAAAACAAGACGCTAAAAAAGGAAATTTTCCACATTTCATGCTTAAAGAGATTCATGATCAATTAGAGTTATTACCTGAAATAATATCTCAAAAAATACCAGAAGATGTTTTTGATATATTAAAAAATAATAGAATAGATGTTATTGCTGCAGGTTCAAGCTACAATGCAGGTTTATTTATTAAATATCTAACAAACTATGATTTATCTGTTTATATATCTTCAGAATATTCATATTTGATGAGGAATCCAGAATATCTCCTAGCTATAAGTCAAAGTGGAGAGACCTTAGATACGATAAAAGCAGTTAAATTAGCTAAATCTAAAGGAGCAAAAATAATTTCTATAACAAATTACCTAGGTTCAACTTTAGCTTCTTTATCTGATTTTATAATACCTCTTGGAGTTGGCATAGAGAAAGGGGTTGCAGCTACAAAGACATTTTTCTCAACAATATTGATAGGTTATAAGCTAATAAATAAGATAAATATAGAAAAAATTAAAGCTGCTATACTAGAAGGAATGAATAAAAATGTTGAAATTATAGATCAAGATAGTAAAATATTCTTTTTAGGAAAAGGAATAAATTATCCGATAGCTTTAGAAGGGGCTTTGAAATTCAAAGAATTAGTTTATTGTCATGCAGAAGGTTTACCAGCTGGAGAAATGAAGCATGGTCCGTTAAGTTTATTTGATAAACAAGCTTATGTTCTATTCATTAAAAGCGAAGATAGCATCTATAACTATGAAGAAATTAAAGCTAGAGGAGCTAGAGTGAATTTAATAGATTTCTCTAATGAATATCCACAAATATCAACATTAGTCTATTTTCAAAGATTAGCATATCAAAATGCCGTTTATAGAAACCAAGATCCAGATAAGCCAAGATTTTTAGCCAAATCTGTTACAGTAGAGTAAATGTTAAAAGTTATAACATTTTTCATAATGCTTTTTCTTTTTATAATTGCTTTAGTTCTTTATTATCTAGATTTTAATAATAAAATTAGTGTAAAAGGGTTTAGAGCTATTGATGGAGATACCATAGAGTATAATGGAGTAAAATATAGAGCTTACTTAATGGATACTCCAGAAAAAAACGTTCAAAAATATTATAGATACGAGATAAAAAATCATACCTGTTTAGCTAAATATGCTATAGTGGCTGAAGAATATTTAAATAATAGCTTAACACATATTAAGCCTATAGGAAAAAATGATAAATACGGTAGAAAATTAGCTTTATTTTATCAAAATGATAAAATTCTAGATTATGAAATGGTTAGATTAGGATTGGCTTTCTGTTATTATAGAGAAAGATCTTTTCCAGAAGCTTCTAAATGTTTAGATTATGAAGAAAAAGCTAAAGAAGAAAAGCTTGGATTATGGTCATGCAATTATAATTAAAAGTTTTTGTTATTTTATATATATGAGATCTATAAGAGGATGGGTGTATAGGATTAGAAAATTAGGAAATGATAAGATCTTTGTAGTAGTTAGAAATTCTAGAGAGATAATACAATGTGTTATATTAAATTCCAATTCTGAATTATGGAATAAAGCAGAAAAGCTTTATATAGAAAGCTCTGTTGAGATATTTGGTGAAGAAAAAAAAGACGAAAGAGCTCCTGGTGGAATAGAAATACAAGCTACAGATATTAAAATCTACAGTATAGGTGAACCATTTCCTATAAGTAAAGATCACAGTGAAGAATTTTTATTGGACAATAGACATCTTTGGATTAGGTCTACTAAATTAACCAATATATTCAAAGCCAGACATTATCTAATAAGATATTTAGAAGAATATTTAATTCAAAATGGATTCTATAGATTTGATCCTCCTATAATAACTAAATCTGGTGCTGAAGGCGGTTCTGATATGTTTGAATTAGATTACTTTGGAGAAAAAGCTTATTTAACTCAAAGCTCTCAAATGTATGGTGAAGCTGGAATATTTAGCTTAGAAAGAGTATATACATTCGCTCCATCTTTCAGAGCTGAAAAAAGCAGGACAAGAAGACATTTAGCAGAGTATTGGCACTTGGAACCTGAAGCTGCATTTGTAGATTTTGAAGAGAATATTAAAATTCAAGAAGGATTAGTTTCATATGCTATAAATAAATTCATTCAGAATCATAAAGATTTGGTAGAATATTTTAAGATTGAAGGTTTACATGATGAAGTTAAGCCTCCATTTCCAAGATTGACTTACTATCAAGCTGTTGATTTAGTAAACAAATTAGGAGGAAAAATGGAATACGGTGAAGATTTTGGAGCAGATGAAGAAGCTTTAATATCATCAAGATATAAGAAACCAGTATTCATAACTAATTATCCTAAGAAGATAAAAGCTTTTTATATGAGAGAAGATCCAAATAACCCAGAGCTAGTTTTAAATGATGATCTAATAGCACCTTATGGACATGGAGAAATAATAGGAGGAAGCGAAAGAATATGGGATTTAGAAGAATTAAAAAACAGGATGAGAGAATCTAATCTAAATGAAGAAAATTACAAATGGTATCTTGATTTAAGAAGATTTGGTAGTGTTCCTCATTCAGGTTTTGGATTAGGCATAGAAAGATTTATAAAATACGTTTTAAACTTAGATCATATAAGAGATGCAATACCATTCCCTAGAACTGTAAACAGAAGTTATCCATAACCTTTTTAAATACTTTTTTACATTATATATGCATGCTCTGTTTAACCATAGATTATAATAAGCATATATATAACCCAATAATATTTAAGATATATAATAAGATATGTAATAATTTTTTTATATTTGTTGTTTATATGTTTTTTGGTTTTTTAATTTTTGATTTGATTTTTAAGGTGATAAAATGGATGTAATTTATGGAACTGGAAAGGATTTGAAAGTTGGAAAATACGTTGTTATTGACAATGTGCCATGCAGAGTGGTTGAATTAGATGTTTCAAAACCTGGAAAGCATGGAGCAGCAAAGATGAGAGTAACTGGAATCGGAATTTTCAATGGAGAAAAGAAAGTATTATTGATTCCAGCAGATGCTGAAGTTGTTATACCTGTTATAAAGAAGATAACAGGGCAGATTATAAGCGTTGTTGGAGAAACTGCTCAGATTATGAATAAAGAAACTTATGAGGTGTTTGAAGTTCCTGTTCCTGAAGAATTAAAAGATAAGATTCAAGAAGGAAAAGAAGTTGAAGTTATAGAGGCTATGGGCCAAAGAGCCATTTCAATGGTGTATAATAAATAATACTTAAGGTGGGGAAAATGATAAAAAAGACCGAACTTTTGTTTAAAAAATTGAATCTTGCTCTATCTAGAGTAGAATACTCTATAAAGATAGAATATGATGGAGTAACACCATCTGTAAGTGAAGTTAGAGATTCTATAGTTAGGACATTAGGATTAAGTCCGAATAGGCTTGTCATAAAGAAGATAGATCAAGTATATGGTTCCTATATTTTAAGAGTTTTATGTAATTATTATGAAAATGAAGATGTTTTGAAGCAGCTCGAACCTATTTTTGTTTTGAAGAGAAATAATCTAGTATCATAATGGACGAATTTGATCTACATAAAAAAGGCAAGCTAGATATTAAATCTAAGATTGAAATCTCCAAAGAAACATTGCCTTATATATACACGCCTAAAGTAGCTAATATAGTCAAATCTATTGCAGAAAATCCAGAATTAGTATATGAATATACAATAAAATCTAGAACAGTTGCTATAGTAAATGACGGTACTAGAGTTTTAGGTTTAGGAAAAGTTGGACCAGAGGCAGGATTACCTGTAATGGAAGGAAAAGCTGCTATACTGTCAGAATTAGCAGGAATAAATGCATTCCCAATATCTATAAAAGAAACTAATTTAGAAAAGATGGTTGAGGTAATAAAAGCCATAACGCCGCCATTTGGAGCAATAAATTTGGAAGATATAGAAACTCCAAAAGTTTTTTATCTATATGATATACTAACGAAAGAAATAGATATACCTGTATTTCATGATGATAGACATGGAACTGGAATGGCCGTATTAGTAGCTTTGATAAATGCATTAGCTAAAGCAAATATTCAAAAACCACGTGTGGTTTTAATTGGAGCTGGAGCTGCATCTAGAGGAATAATGGAGCTTTTGTTAGAGTATGGCATAAAAGATATCACTGTTCTTGATTCTAAAGGAGTATTAGATTACAATAGAAAAGATATACAAGAATATAAGAAATGGTTTATAGAGAACTCTAATCCTATAGGTGACAATATAGATGAAGCTTTAAAAGAGGCAGATGTATTAATAGCTGCATCATCGCCAAATATCTTAAAGAGAGAACAAATTCTAAAAATGAACTATCCTAGGGTAGTTTTCACTTTATCTAATCCAATTCCAGAAATTCCATATGAAGAAATAAAAGATATTGCTATTGTAGGAACTGCAAGATCTGATTATCCTAATCAAATAAATAATTTTCTAATATTCCCAGGTGTGTTTAAAGGAATATTAGAAGGAAGATTAAAGAAATTAACTCTTAAAGATATGGTCTATGCATCTGTATGTTTAAGCAAATTAGCTAAAGAATCATTAACTCCTGATCCATTAGATAAAAAGACAGTAGAAGTATTAGCAACTGCTATCTCTAAAAAAATATGTAAATGTGGTTAAAGTATTCTTTTTTAGGAGCCGAATATTCATTTAAAGAAGCCGATTTTATAGTTTTGCCAGTTTTATATGGAAAAGCATGCAGTTTTGAAACTCCATTCTATATAATTAAAGAATCTTTAAATCTACCTGGTTTCGATAATGAATTAAAAGTAAATTATAGAGATATAAAAATTCATACTATGGATTTTTTCTATCCTTCAATAGAGCCTAAAAAAGCAATTGAAGAGATATCTGAAGTAATTGATTATATTTTATCTTATAGGAAAATACCTGTTATTATAGGAGGAGATCATTCAATAACTATATCTACAAATTTCAAAAGATATTTGATAATAGATGCACATTATGATTTATATGATGAGTATGAAGGCTCAAAATATTCTCATGCATGTGTTGGAAAAAGATTGATTGAAAAAGGTGCAGAAGTATATTATTGGGGAGTAAGAGAAAAAGAATTGGAAGAAAATGATGGAAATTTGTATAATAACCAAGATGATTTTTATCTATCTATAGATATGGATGTTCTTGATGTCAAAACAAATGTTAAATCTTTATACGGCAAAAGCTTAAGAGAATTAATAGATTTTATAAAGACTTTAAAAGGTAAAAATGTTCAAGGAATCGATCTAGTGGAAGGTTGTCCAGAATCTGCATATATAGGAGCAAGTATATTAGCAAAAACTTTAGCTATACTAAATAAAAAACTTTTATAACATTTTATGGACTATGAAAAAGAAATTTTAGAGATATGGAATAAAGAAAAATATGAAGAAGATTATAACAAACCAAAATATTTTATAACAGCAGCTTTTCCTTATCCAAATAGTCCACAGCATATAGGTCATGCTAGAACTTATACATTAGCAGATGTATATGCTAGATTTTACAGAATACAAGGATATAATGTGATATTTCCTATGGGCTTTCATGTAACTGGAACCCCAATAATATCAATGGCCGATAGAATAAAAGAGAAGGACCCAGAATTAAAAGAGATATTTGAGAAGATCTATGATATTCCTGAGGAAGTTTATTCAAAATTAACAGATCCTAAAGAACTTGTTATGTTTTTTGCTAAAGAAATAGAGGAAGGTATGAAAAGAATGGGCTATTCAATAGATTGGAGTAGAAAATTTTATACCTCTGATGAAAGATTTGAGAAATTTATACAATGGCAATTTATGAAACTATATAAAAAAGGTTATTTAATAAAAGGAAAACATGCTATTCCGTATAGTATAAAGCTAAATTCTTCTATTGGAGCTCATGATACTAAAGGAGATATAGATCCAGAAATTGATGAATATGTTGGAATATTTTTTCCTAGCAAGATTGGAGATTTACTGGTAGCAACAGTTAGACCAGAAACTATCTATGGAGTAACTAATCTGTGGATTAATAAAAATCATCCATATATTATTGCAAAATTAAATGATAAAAAAGTTATAATATCAAAATCTTCTTATGAAGTTCTGCAGCATCAATTGGAGTTAGAATATATTCAAGATATTTCAACAAATGAATTGTTGAATTTAAAGGTAACAGTTCCTTTATTAAATAAAGAAATTCCTATCTTTCATGGAGATTATGTAGATCCAAAAGAAGGTACTGGAATAGTAATGAGTGTACCTGCACATTCTATATTTGACTATGTTATGTATATGAATATTTCTTCAGAATATCCTATAATAATCTCTATAGATGGTAAACCTAGTGAAGCTAAAAACTACTTAAATTCAAATCTAAAAGAAGCTAATGAAAAGCTATATAGTGATGAATTCAATAAAGGTTTTCATATAATTTTAAATAAATCTGTTAAAGAAGCTAGGGAAGAAGTAAAAAAATTGTTAGATTGGATAAAAATCTATAGAATAGCAAACAGACCTGTTTATACTAGAGCTGGAGATGAGGTAATAGTTAAAATAATACCAGATCAATGGTTTATAAATTATGGTGATCCAGCATGGAAAGAAGATGTTAGAAAAGCAATGAATGAAATTTTAATAATTCCAGAGGAATTTAAAGCTAGATATCTAAACACGATAGAATGGCTAGATAAAAAAGCTTGTACAAGATCGAAAGGTTTAGGAACTAAGTTTATATTTGATAATAAACTAATAGTAGAATCTTTAAGCGATTCAACAATATATATGGCTTATTATCTTTTACTTCCTGAAATAAATAATTATAGCTTAGAACAATTAGATGAAAAGTTTTTTGACTATATTTTTTATGGGCTAGGAAATCCTATAGATGAAACCCATATTAAGCTAAGAAGAAGATTTGAATATTATTATGGAGTAGATGCTAGACATAGTGGTGTAGATTTGATTAATAATCATTTAACATTTTATATATTCAATCATGTAGCTATATTTCCAACAAAATTGCCAAAAGCAATAATAACTAATGGAAGTGTACTGATGGAAGGTAAAAAAATGAGTAAAAGTTTGGGTAATATAATTCCTATAAAAAAAGCTGTAGAAAAGTATGGGGCAGATTCAATAAGATTGACTGTATTATCTACAGATATAGGTTCAGATTCTAATTTCTCTGACAGTGCTGCTAGAGGCGTAAAAGATAGATTGAATGAATATATAAATAGATTCAAGAACATTGGGGAAGGAAAAATGGCAAGCTGGTTAAGATATAGGCTATATACATATGCTAAAGATTGGGTTGAAAATTATAAACAATATAAGATAAAAAATATAATAGACAACATTTTCTATAAATTCTACAACGATCTAAAATGGGCAGAAATTAGAGGGGACAATTCAATTCCAGAAGATGTTGCAAAGAGTTGGTTAGTAATAATGTCTCCTATAATTCCATTCACAACTGAATATATATCTAGGAATATTTTCAAAATTCCTGTTAAAGATTTAAAAGTTGATTTAAAACAAATCAATAATCATATCGAAGATTATCTTATTCAAATAATAGAAGATATGGTTATTGTTAGTTCAAAGGGCGGAACTAAACTATATATAGGAATAGCAAAAAAATGGAAATTTGATGCTTATAATTTAATATCTGAAAAAGGTTTAGAAGAAGCTATAAAATTAATGCCAGAAGCAAAAGAATTGGTGTCAAAGTTGAAAAACAAAATTTACAATCTGAATTTTAATTATAAATATGAAGATGTATTGAATTATCTTAAAGAAAATAAATCCTTTTTAGAAAGCTATTTGAAAATATCTATAGAGATAGGGGAAGAAAAATCAAAATATGCACTTCCGGATAGACCTGAATTGATATTAGAATGATATATTTTATAGGGCTAGGATTGTATTTTAAGATTCCTAATCAAATATTAGAAGAAATCAAAGACTTTGATATAGTTATAGATGGATATACAATACCTTTACCAAGATTAGACCTTCCTGGAAGAGTTGTTGGAAGAGAATATTTAGAAGGTCAAATATATAAAGATATGCTTGAAAAGGATATTGCTTTATTAGTTGGTGGAGACCCATTTTTTGCTACCACTCATATTTCATTATATGCATATGCTATTAAAAATAATATAAAAACAAAGGTATTTCATAACTCTTCAATTATAAATGTTATAGGTAGAACAGGATTGAGTCCATATAAATTTGGAAGAGTAGTTAGTGTAATAAAATGGAGTGAAAATTACAAACCAACATCATACATAGATTACATAGAACAAAATATCTCAATAGGATTACACACTTTAGTACTTCCAGATCCGGAATTCAAAGATACAGAAGAATTTTTTAATCAATTTAAGATAAATTATCCATATATTCTTTTAGGAAGAATAGGATATGATGATGAGATAATAACAACTAAAAAAGTATTTATAAAAAGACCATTTTCTTTGATAGTAATGGGGCCTCTTAGTCATTATGAGCAAGAGCATTTACAAATTTTTAATAAAGATAATTTTTAAATAAATTTTTATATTATATATGATATTTGTTATACCTATAATAAGCAGAGATGCTTTGATAATATTAAAATCTATAGAGAGAAATATAAGAATAAAAAATCTGAGTGTAAAATCTCTATATCTAGATCCAGATATGAAAAATTATATATTTTTAGAAGCTGATGATGAAAATGTTTTAAAATCAGCAATAGCTGGAGTGAATGGAATAAAAGCTAGAGAAAGAAAAATAAGAACTATTTTAGATGTAGAATTACAACAATTATTAATGAAATTGATTATAAAACCGACTGAAGAATTTAATATTGGGGATATAGTTGAAATAGTTAAAGGTCCATTTGCTGGAGAAAAGGCTAAAATAGTTAATAAAACAAAAGATGGCTATACTGTTTTGCCATTAGAGCTGTCTGTTGTTGTTCCAGTTTCTGTAGATACAAAAGCAATAAAGCTTTTAAAGAGTTCTAAAAAATAAATATGGGATTAAGACCTGCTAGAACGATTAGAGAAAAAATATTTAAGCAATCTTGGAGTCGATGGAGTAAAAAAAATATGTCTAAGAGTTATGTTAAAGCACTTCCCCATAATGATTTAAAGCAAATAATGAGTGGAACTGGAAAGCCAGAAGATTATACATATAAATATGATCTTGTAGCAAATGAAAGTTATCTTCATAGAGATAATGCTATTGAAGCTGCAAGACAAACTATAATAAAAACTTTAGAAAAAAAGATACCTGGTCAGTTTTTATTGATGGTTAGAAAATATCCTCATGAAGTAATAAGAGAAAACAAAATGGTTGCTGGTGCCGGTGCTGATAGAATACAAAAAGGTATGAGAAGATCGTTTGGAAAACCTACAGATAGAGGTGCAAAAGTTAAAGAAGGAGAACCTATATTCACTTTATATCTAAAAAATGAAAATGATGAGTTAGCAGAAATGGTTCTGCAGAAAGGCGCTAAAAAATTGTCCGGAAGTTGGAAAGTTAAAAAATGGTAGAAGTTAATACTAAATTAGATGAAATTCTTGAAATATTAAGATCTAGAAAAAAAGTTGAATTGTCCGAATTAGTTATTCAGGTGAAAGAAGATCCAGATAAAATAAAAGATTGGATGTCTGTATTGGAAAATGAAGGTATTATTAAATCATCATATAATAGAATAACTAATAGAGTTTACTATGAGCTTATAAAGGATATAAAGGAACAGAAACAAGAAGAAAAACCAAAAGAAAAAAAAGAAGAAAAACAAAAAATAGAGAGTAAAGAAGAAACAAAGAAAGAAATTAAAGAACCTCCTAAAGAAACTAGTGAAGAAAAAAAGAAAAAAAGTAAAGATTCTGGAGGCGTTTTGAAAAAAATAATAGAAATAAGAAAACAGATAGCTGAATTGGAATCTCAAAAGCAGTATATATTATCTGAAAAAGCTAATCTTCTTAAAGAAGAAATTACTGAATCAATAGATGTTTTAGCTGACTATATTATAAAACTTCAGGAATCTATATTAAAAATATCTGATTCTAGTCCAGAGATAATAGATAAAATAAATCAAAAGTTAGATGAAATTTATAACGAAATATCCTTATATAAGCAGAGAGTAGAATCAATAAAATCAGATTTAAGTTCAATGAATAAACTTTATTCAGAGATACAAAAAGAAAGCGAATCTATAAGAAAAGATTATATATATAGCATAAGAGAAGTAGAAGATCTTATAGAAGAATTAAATGATATAAATGAGATGAGAAAAAAGCTTCAAGATAAGAAAAAGGAAGTTGAATCAAAACTAGAATCTCTAAAAATGGATCTTGAAAGCATAGAACAAAATCTATCAAAGCTAGATGGAAGAAGAGCTAAAATTGAAAGTAAATTAACAGAAGTTGAAATGGCCGGCAAAAGACTAGATGAAAGTTTCTTTAACATAAAAAGAAAAGAAACGGAATATACAAAATTAATAGAAGAATTTTTAAGTAAACAAAAAGAACTAGAGGAAAAATATAACTCTATACTAACTGATTTCGAATCTATATATGATCATATAGAAGATCTAAAACAAAATGCTTCAAAGAAAGTTTTAGATAAGTATATTTCTGAACTCCAATCTATTTTAGATAAAGCTGAAGAAGATTTGAAAGAAATATTTAAACAAGAAGAAAGTATAGAGCAACAAAAAAACAAGCTTAAAGAAGAATTATATAATCTAATAAATGAAGGAAAAAAACTTAATAAATGAATTTTTGAATCTGTTAGAGAAGCTTTCTATCTTAGAAAGAGAAGCTAAAGATGAAATAGCTGAAATTCCTAAAGATATTTACAGCAATATAAACAAATATAAACAAAGTCTAAAAAATGATATTGGTTTAGACAGTTATTTCCAATTGCAAACTTTGGAAAAATTAGAGAAAAATCTCAAATTGCAAAGATTAAAAAAATTGCTTTTGTATACAGTTTCAGATATAGATATAAGTCATAAATTAACAGATGAAGAACTAAAGCTATATCAAAATATTAAAGCTTTAATAAATCAATTTTTAGAATATGATCAAAAACCTATTGAAGATAATAAGCCAGAAGAAGATAACAGGCCAAAGGAAATAGATAAGCCAAAAGATATGACTGAGGTTAGAAATGAAGTTGAAAATGAGACAGTGCAAATTTTAATAGATCTAGAAGAATATTATAGTATTGATGGTAAAAAATATGGGCCATTTAAAGCAGGAGAAATAATTAAAATAGATAAGAATGAAGCTAAATGGTTAATAGAATCTGGATATGCTAAAAAATTAGATTAATTTTAAAAAGATTATGATAATATTAAGGTGAATTATATGGCAAAGAAACAACACTTGAATATCGTTTTTGTAGGACATGTAGATGCAGGAAAAAGTACTACTGTAGGTAGAATATTGTATGAATCTGGAAAAGTTCCAGAGCAGCTATTAAATAAGTTGAAGGAAGAAGCACAGAGATTAGGTAAAGCTACTTTTGAATTTGCTTTTGTAATGGATAAAATGAAAGAAGAGAGAGAAAGAGGAGTTACTATAGATATTTCTCATGAAGAGTTTGAAACAAATAAATATCACTTTACTATTATAGATGCTCCAGGACATAAGGATTTTGTTAAAAACATGATTACTGGAGCTTCTCAAGCAGATGCTGCTGTATTAGTTGTTTCTGGAAAAGATGGAATACAACCTCAAACTATAGAACATGTTGCATTGTTAAAGGTTTTAGGTGTTAACCAGCTTATAGTTTTAGTTTCTAAAATGGATGCTGTTAATTATGATAAAACAGTTTATGAAAAGTTAAAACCTGAAATAGTAAATCTATTAACTAAATATAGATATGATGCAAGTAAAATACCTATAATACCTGCTTCTTCATATAATGGAGATAATTTAATTAAAAAATCTGATAAGATGCCATGGTATACAGGGCCAACTTTATTTGAAGCATTAGATATGTTAACTCCAACTCAAAAACCTGTTGACAAACCTTTCAGAATGCCTATACAAGATGTTTATAATATACAAGGATTCGGAGTTGTTGTTGTTGGAAAAGTTGAAGCTGGTGTTATAAAACCAGGAACTAAAGGTGTTATAAATCCTGGAAATTTTGTAGTTGAAATTAAGAAAATAGAAACTCACCATAAAGAAATTCCTGAAGCTGTTCCTGGAGACAATGTAGGAATAAATGTTAAAGGTGTGGAAAAAACTCAGATAAAAAGAGGATATGTTTTAGGAGATTCAAACAATCCACCAACTGTAGCTAAAGCATTTACTGCTCAAGTTATAGTTTTAAATCACCCTTCTGCAATAGGAGTTGGATATACACCTGTTTTCCATGCACATACAACACACTTCCCTGCTAGACTAGTAGAAATAAAGTATAAAGTAGATCCTAAGACAGGACAGAAAATGGAAGAAAAGGTAGATTTCCTAAAAAACGGAGATATTGCTGTTTGCAGATTTGAATTGTTAAAACCAAATGTAGTAGAGAAAGCTTCAGATTATTCTGGACTAGGAAGATTTGCAATTAGAGATATGAATCAAACAGTTGCTGCAGGAATAGTGTTAGATGTAGAAAAAGCATGAAGAAGGAAATAAAAATAAAATTACAATCTGATAATTTACAATCTATAACAGAAGTTATAAACCAGCTTTCCCAAGTAAGCCAAATGTATAATTTAGAATTAGTAGGACCAATACCATTGCCAACTAAAGAACTTAAAGTAACTGTAAGAAGAACCCCTTGTGGAGACGGATCTGATACATATGAAACCTGGAGAAGAAGGATTCACAAAAGATATATAATAGTAAAAGGTAATGAAAAAGAGCTTAGAAATATACTAAAGATAAAGATACCAACCGACATCCAAATCCAGGTGAAATTATGAATCTTTGGAAAGATTTAGGGGCAGGAGAACCAAATAAAGCAAATATAGTTATAGAAATTCCTAAAGGAAGTAGAAATAAATATGAATACGATAAGGAATTAGGTATAATATCTTTAGATAGAGTATTATTCAGTTCAATGTTTTATCCAACAGACTATGGATTTGTTCCAGGAACATTTTATGATGATGACGATCCATTAGATGCATTATTTATATCAAGATATCCTTTAAATCCAGGCACAGTTGTAAAAGGTAGATTAATAGGCGGTTTTAGAATGGAAGATGAAAAAGGTCTAGATGATAAACTAATATTTGTTCCACTAGAAAAGATTGATCCGTATTTTTCAAACATTAAAACTATAGATGATTTAAGCAAAGATTTTAAGAAAGAAATAGAGTACTTTTTTTCTAGATATAAAGATTTAGAAAATAAAAAAGCAGAATTTAAAGGATGGTTATACCTTGATGAAAGTATAGAAATATTTAATAAAGGAAAGGAATTATTTAGAAAGCTCAGAAAGTAAAGCATCTAATTGCATCTTAGGATTAGATCCTAAAGAAATTCTATATTCATATTCTGCTAATAATTTCAAATATTTTATTCTTTCTTCTAAACTATAATTTTCAGATATTACAGCTTTATAGATAGATTTAATTATATCATCTGCTGTAAAACCAGCATTTAGAAAATCAAAAACCTTATCTCTAGCTTTGTTGTAATCTTTTTTAACTAAATTTAGTATCTCTAAACCTTTTTTATATGAAACACCAGAAGTTATGTTTTCAATCTCTTTAACAGTTATCTTTTTAGATAAATAAGAAGAACTTTGCAATATATTTATAGCTTTTCTTAAATCACCTTCGCTAATTTCAATAATTAAATCTAAAGCTTCCTCATCTATTTTTAAGTTCTCTTTTTCAGAGATTTCATACAATATATTTTTAATCGACTGATTGTCTAATGCAGAAAATCTTATTATTGCAACTCTACTTTGAATAGGAGAAATTATTGCAGATAGATCATTACAGCTTAATATAAATCTAGTATATTTAGAATAATTTTCCATCATTCTTCTCAATGCTTGTTGAGCTTCTTCTGTTAAAGCATCAGCTTCATCTAGAAATATTATCTTAAATCCAATATCTGTAGTTGGTATCATCTTAGCAAATTCTTTTACTCTTTCTCTTATTGTATCTATACCTCTTTCATCACTAGCATTTAGCTCTAGAAGATTAGAATGAACATTATCTCCATATAAAGCTCTTGCTATAGCTAAAGCTGTTGTAGTTTTACCAGTACCTGGAGGACCAACGAACAATAAATGTGGCATATTCTTTTTTCTAATTAAATTTTCCAATAGCAATTTTTTATCTTCTGGCAATGCAATTTTAGAAATTTCTTTTGGTCTGTATTTTTCTACCCAAGGTAAAATCTCCATATATTAAATAAAATTATTTAAATATTTCTTAATAATATTAAGCCCTGGTAGCTCAGAGGTAGAGCGTCCGGCTGTTAACCGGAAGGTCGTAGGTTCGAATCCTACCCAGGGCGTTATAATTTCACTTCTTGCAACAACAAAAGAAGCAATTTTTCTTCTATATCTTTTTGTTTTTCCATCTCATTTGCTTTTGATATCGTAGCATTTAATGCTTCTAGTGTTTCAGCTTCATTTTTAGTTACAGATGCTTGAAATAAGCTATTCATCTCTAAATTTAGCTCTGCAAGTATTTTATCAGAATCTAATACAATTGCCTTTTCCATAATAAATATTATATAAAAGTGTTTTTAAATTTATCATTATGATAAAAAAAGGAGTTAGATCAAAAGAAGCTTTATACCTACCGCCTCACTGGAGTTTAAAAAGAAGAATAGAAAATGAAGATGAAAGTCAAACTATAGGACTATTACCTTTAGAAGAGTTAATTGATCATATATTTCCATCAAAATATCAGCCAAAATATAATCAAATATCTTTAGAACTGATAAAATTGTTAATAAACAATAAAGGGAAATTAGGTCCTGGAGAAGTAGCATATTTATTGAAACAAGGTATTTCCAAAGCTACTCTATATAATAGAATTATACCAAAATTGAGAGCATTTGGATTAATAAAAATAGAAAGAGAAGTATCAGATAGAAAATCAAAAAGAATGATGATTAGATTAAGTAAAACATTTTCAAATTATTTATACAAAATAGCTAATAGCTGGATAGCAATTTTAGAAGAGTTAAAATGAAGATTGTATTTTTTATCCCAACATATTACCCAGAGAAAAATGGAATAGCTATCCATTGCTATAATTTAATAAAGCATTTAAAAGGAGATATAACTGTATTAAGTCCGGTCCAAAAACCATTTATAAAGATTCCAGGTTTTTCATCAGTTTCTATTCCTCACCCTCTTCACATTTTATATTTGTTAAAAGAGCAATATGATATAATTCATATTCATGGTTATGGAAATTTGCATTCTTTAATAGGTGGATTTATAGGAATTTTAAGAAGAAAAAAAGTCGTTTGGACTATTCATGGAATTCCTAAAAAAGGAATATTTCTAAAAATTTATAATATTTTTGGAAAATTTTTAATTAAAAGGTCTATTGTTCTAAGTGTTAGTGACATTTCAGAGATAACTAAAAACTTTATATTGATAGATAACGGTGTTGACATTAGAGATTGTTCTGATTATAGAGAAGCTAAATATGTATGTTATATTGGTAGATTAGACAGAGATAAAGGTTTGGAAAGACTTAAAGAAGTAAAAATGAAAGTTCTTCTAGTAGGTCCAAAAGAAGATTTTGAACCGACAGGTATGGAACATATAGAAGTTGATTATGAAAAAATTTCTGAAATATATTGCAAATGTAGATATGTTATTTTGCCATCAAAATATGAGGGATTACCTTTAGTAATGCTTGAAGCGATAGCTCATAAAAGACCTTTTATAGCAACTCCAGTAGGAAGAATTCCAGAATATTTGAAAAAATTGTTTCCGAATTATGAAAAATATATAATAAAAGGCAATATTCAAGATACAATAGATAATTTAGAGAAAGAGGATTTAAATGAAGAATTAGAAAACGCTAGAAAAAAGCTACCAACCTGGCAAGATGTTGCAAATAAGGTGATGGAGATATATGGAAAGGAAAGTGGAAAATGAAGATTTTGATCCTAGAACTATAAAAAATATTGGAATCTCAATAAAGAAAAATATCATAACTAAAATAGTTGGGAAAATATCTCAAGGTAAAGAAGCTTCAATACTTCTATGCGAATCTGATTTTGGTTATAGAGTTATGAAAATATATAGAATAGAAACTTCTCATTTTAAAAGAGGCAGAAAAGAATATATAAATAAACAAACAAAAAATGAATATGAACTTGGCGTTTCATATGCTAGCAAAGAATTTAAGCATTTAATGATAGCTTCTAAAGTTATAAATGCTCCAACACCATATTATCAAGTAGGAAATATTATCATAATGGAATTTCTAGGGAAGGATGGCAAACCATTTGACAAATTGAAGGATATAGAAAATTTTGATATTGATGATTATAATACTATTATGAAAATGATAGATGATTTATACAATGCTGGATTGGTGCATGGGGATCTAAGCGAATTTAATATACTTTATGATAATAAAAAATTTTATTTTATTGATTTTGGACAATCAGTTTCATCTAAAAATCCTAAAGCAAAAGAGCTTTTGGAGAGAGATAAGCAGAATATAAAAAATTTTGCAAATAGGTTCTTAAAAAATCTCTAACTATTAGAATTTTCAGGAACTTAAGGAAAAAATCCATGAAGTGATAAAAACAAAAACTTTTTAATTTTTTTATTATTAAATATGAAAGGAATTGTATTATTAGCACTATTTTTTCTATCTGGTTGTATAGACTATTTTAGTAACTCTAGTTCTCCAATGGCAATAATAGAAAGTGGAAAGACTATAGAATGTTCTTATAAGATAAAACTTGAAAACATTAGTGAATCAGTTTCATCAGAGACAGAGTTAAAAATAGCAATAGCAAAAAATAAAGTAATGCTGGAGACTATCATTCTTTTTATTCCAATAAAAATAACAGAAGATTATAAAGGTGATTATACAGAATTTACTTATGAATATTTTGGACAAAAATTATCTAAAAAAGAACCTGTAGAAAAGTCTGTATATCTAAAATTAATAACAGAAATTAATTCTAAGAAGAAAGTGGAAGATTTAGATCCATTATCTTATATAGGAAGTTCATTAAATGAAACATCTTCTTTAGAAAATATCACTATTATAGATAAGCGTTGTTATGTTAAATGACAGAATTAAAACAAGTAATAGTTATTAGAACAGATATAAGAATGAGCATAGGAAAAATGATTGCTCAGGGAGCTCATGCATCTTTACTATCTTACAAAAAAGCTAATTTTTTTAAAAAAATAAGTTGGGAAAATACTGGACAAAAGAAAGTTGTATTGAAAGTTAATTCTGAAAAAGAGTTATTAGATTTATACGAAAATTGTAATAAAGAAAAAATTCCATGCGCTATAGTGAAAGATGCTGGTAAAACGGAATTGTCTCCAGGAACAATAACTGCATTAGGTATAGGTCCAGATGACAGTACAAAGATAGATAAAATTACTGGGCATCTAAAGCTGTTATGAATTATGATGAAAAAATAAAAGCTCTAGAAGAAGAAATAGTTAGAACTCAAAAAAATAAAGCTACAGAAAAGCATATAGGTTTATTAATGGCTAAAATAGCAAAGCTAAGAAGAGAAAAGATTAAAGAACAACTAAAATCATCAAAATCTGGTGGAGGTTTTGATATTCCAAAAACTGGGGATGCTAGGGTAGCTTTATTAGGCTTTCCTTCTGTAGGTAAATCTTCGCTATTAAATGCATTAACAGGAAAAGAATCTAAAGTTTCATATTATGCTTTTACAACAGTGACGGTAGTTCCATCTATTTTAGAGGTTAATGGTGCAAAGATTCAGTTATTAGATTTGCCTGGAATTTTGGAAGATGCTAGTAAAGGGAGGGGAAGAGGTAAAGAAGTTTTATCTGTAATTAGAACATCTGATGTTATAGCTATGGTAGTTGAAGCAACAAATCCAATGGCTCAATACAAAGCTTTAATTAAAGAACTAGAAGAATTTAACATAAGAGTAAATACCGAACCACCTAAGATTAGACTAAGCAAAAGATTAAACGGACCTCTAAAAATTTATAATTACTCTAATTTAGACGAAGAATTTATCAAAGCTGTGCTAGCTGAAAATAAAATAAATTCTGCCGATATATATATTCCAGAAGGTACTACAGAACAGAATTTTATAGATTTCTTTAATGATTCTATAGTATATAAAAAGATGATATTAATCATAAACAAAATAGATCTTGTAAATGATTTAGAAGCTCTGAAAAATCAATTTCCTGAAGCTATTTTAGTATCAACATTTTTCCCAGATACATTAGAAAAACTAAAAATCAATATATACAATAGTTTTAATTTCATAAAAATATACACTAAATCTGATAAAATATCGGAAGATCCTTTAGTAATGAAAAAAGGGGCTACAGTTGGAGATGTTTGTTTAAGAATTCATAAAGATCTTTATAGAAATTTCAAATATGCACTTATATGGGGAAAATCTGCAAAATTTCCTGGACAAAGAGTTGGATTAGATCATATTATGGAAGATGGAGATATAATTCAAATATTTACAAAATAAGCTTCAGTAAGTATAGAAATTATACCTATAAACATAACATATAAAGTACCTTTTCTTATTGATTCTGAAATAAGTTTAAATTCTTTAAAAACTAGATCAAAGCTTATTTTAAAGCTTAATACTATTAAAGCTCCTAATATTATCTTGGATAAAAGAGATTCAGACAGGAGTATTAAAACAAATAATATGAAAATATAGGAAGATAATAGCACATTAATTAATTCTATGGTACTATCTAGACCATATACTATCGGATAGGTATTACTATGTCTAATTAATTTATCTCCTTCCATATCTTGAGCAGATTTCAATAGTTCTCTAGCGATTCCAAATATAAAAACAGCTATTATAAAAACTTTTAAAAATAAAGTTATTTTATCAAAATATAAGCTAACGTATAAAAATGGGGCTGTCATTGTTAATCCTATTGCTATATTTCCTAATAGTAATTTATCTTTAAGCCATCTGTTATATGCAATGCTCAATAAAAAGAATAGTATTACAAATATTGCTATATTTAATGGAACAAATAGTAGCAGAATTATTGATAGAAAACTTAGAAAGAATGCTAAGTTAGTGGCAAAATTCTTTGAAATTATATTGCTAACTAAAGGTCTGTCTAACCTTTTGTTTATTAAATCTGTCTTATAATCTAGAATATCATTCATTACAAAAACTACTGCTTGAACCAACAATGGAAGAACTATAACTGGAATAGGTGGAATTTCTCTTGCTAGATAAATTGAAGTTATGACTATACTTAATAAAGTTATTAGTATATGATCAAATCTAATTAAGCTATATATCCCTTTTATTTTTTTCCAAATATTTTGCATATTAAGTTACTAATCTTTTCGATTGTTTCTCAATCTCTGAATAATCGCCAGTTTCTGTTAAAACTAAATTTGTATTTTTTTTATTCTCTTTTGGAAAAAGTTTCATATATATTGTTAAAAAGTTTTAAATATATATTTAAGGTATAAATTATGGAGATAAAAAATTTACCTGATTTATTAGATGATCAAGGTCAAGTATTTTCTTTCAAAGATAAGAAAGATATTGTAATCTATTTTTATCCAAAAGATGATACTCCTGGTTGTACCATAGAGAATAATGATTTTTCAATGCTTTATCAAGAATTTCGAAAATTAAATTTAGAAGTGGTGGGGGTTTCTAGAGATAGTGTACAATCTCATTCAAAGTTTAGAACTAAATATAATTTATCCGTAAAACTATTATCTGATCCAGATGAAAAACTTTATAAAATTCTAAATCCAGAAAAATCTAGATCAACATTTCTTTTTCTAGATCAAAAATTAGTGAAAAAATGGGAAAAAGTAAATCCAATAGGACATGCAAAAGAGGTACTGGATTATGTTAAGTCTATCAGAAATAGTAAATGAAATTAAAGGTCAAAAGAAAAATGATCATGCCATAATAATAGTATTTTATAATGAATTTGAATATATCCCAAAGCATCTGGATAAATTATCTAATTCATATGATTTTATTCTTGTAATAGGAAATGAAGCTGATGAAAATAAATTAACTAAATATATTTCTAATTATCAAGATTATAATTTTATTATAATAAGAAGAAAATACAATGATGGGCCTGCTGGTGGATTTTATATTGGCTATACATATGCTGTTCAAAACGGTTATAAATGGATAACTTTCGTAGAATCTGATTGCATTCCTATAGATTATGATATACCAAAAAAGATGGTAGAAAGAAATGAAAACAAAACTATGGATATTAATTATGTTAATATTCTCCCCTACTCCTTTGGAGCTTGGCGATATATGACAATACCTAGTACTATAAAAATGCATATCTGTCCTAGCTTGTTTTTCTATTATGAGGATAAGTTTTCACTTGATTTTATTAAAGATCAATTAAATAATGGGCAAAGTTGTTTTGTAGAGCATGAATTATGGTACAAAAAATCTGATAAAAGTATATTGAATAACATATCTAGAATTAGATTATCTGTTAGAAATGATATAATCGTTAATAATCTTTTATTTCATGCAAAAAAGATGCCTTTTAGCTTATTACTCAGATATAATATCTTACATACTTTTTCCTATCTATTATTTGGCTTTTCAGAGTTATTATCTAATCCAAAAATATTAAAAAATACATTATTAGGAATTCTAGATGCCATAACTGTTAATTCTAAACCTAGTCTTGATAAATTAGATGAATTCTTTCATATAAAAGAAACTCCAAACAATTACATTGTTATTAATGATTTAACAACTAAAGAAGGAATAAAAAGTTTGGTTAAAGCTGCTATTGATAGAAAAGACATAGTAGTAGATAATAATTTTTATGGAATAAAAATGTTAGCTCTTATTCCGTTTTTCAAAGTATATGTTAGATATCAAGATAATTATTATTTAATAAATCCTAAAAGACATCCTATAATGGGACTTATTGGAATTATACCTTCTATATTATTGTCTATTTCTGCTACATTTATCTCATTAATAACAACTAAAATAAGAAAATTTGATTGTTTTAGCGTCTATAAACATTAAACAATTTAATTCCATTTATTAGCATAGCTACAACTCTATTTATATTATCTATATGCAGTGGAGTCATAGATAAAAACAATAAGCTTTCTATTAATCTGACTTCTTCATCAAATTTGTAATTGATTTCTATAGGAAAAGTTAGATTATAATCATCTAATTTATACAAATCGTTTATTATAAATTCATACTTTCCATTTATGGAATGAGATAATTTTGCTAAATCATATTTCGGATCTCCATAGATAATGTGAGATCCAAACTTTCCTCTTGGATCTATTAACTTTATATCATCTTTAGTTTTTGAAAACAATATATTGCTAAAGCACAAATCTCCATGGATAATCGTTCCTTCTTTACTATATAGAAATTTAATTTGATCTTTTATTTCTTTCTTTATCTTTGGTATTCCATCATATTCTTCTCCGTTTATTGTAATTTTTTTTGCTTTTAAAATCTTATTTATCTTTTCTATACCATAATTTTCTAATGTATTTAATCTCTTTATGGTTTTTGTATAGTACATGTCTACATAATCTTCATAACTTAATTCCTTTTTAAATTTACTAAATAAATCCAATATCTCGTTTAATTTTTTATTCATGAAATATTTTATAATGTCAATTTTTCCTTTAATAAAAAAATTTTCAAGTTTTCTATAAGGTATGTATTCCATTAAGATATATGGTTCATTAAGATCGTATTCCAAAATCTTTGGAGTATATTTTTTTATTGATTCTGGTATATTAATATACCAGTTTATTTGATTTATTAAACTTTCCTTATCTAAACTAGTTTTCTTTACTGTTTTGTTTTTTCTATCAATTGATATTTTATTAAAAAACCTAGATTTCATTAAAAACCCTAATCTCTTCTTCAGTACCAAGAGGATAGCATAATTCTGCTATATCATAAGTTATTTTAAGTCTGTCCATAATCATATATTTATAGATAGGTGCAATATATAATTCCCCTTTTGCTTCAGATGCATATTTTAGATAATATTTGTCATATAATTGAAAGCTTCTAAATCCATAAAGACCTGTACTAGCAATATCTGAAATAACTTTCTTTTCTTCAATTTCAACAACTAAATCTCCATTTACTTTAAAATAGCTCATATTAGGATTATTAGATATAAATCCACCTAAAAAACCGTCATATTCATTAAAGAATGTTAATAATCTTGATTTTATATAATAAGATTCAAAGTAAGTATCTATATTATATATTACTATTGGAATATCTTGATCTATTTCAGATTTTACTGCATAAGCTGTTTCAGCTTGCCCGGCTGTTTTTTGCTTTAGTTTAATAGAAATTAACTTATCTTTTATAAATTCATCGTTATAATATTTTTTCAAAATTTCAACAAATTTCTTTTCAATTTCATCATCTTTATACAAAAAGTAAATTTTATTAGATATATCTAAAGGCAATGAAGATACAGCCCATTCCATTATAGTCTTTCCTTTTAAATTAATTAAAGGTTTTTTCCCAATGTGACTTAACCTTTTTCCTTCTCCAGCTGCTGTTATTATAAAGTTAGGTAAAAATTTTTCTTTATATATAGAATAATCAAATCTAACAGCTTTATCATCTATATATATATCAGCATTTGGCTTACCTAATATTAATTCATCAAAAGGAATATTTTTAGATTTTAACATTTCATAAATTTCAACATAATTTTTTGTATAAACTTTTCCTAAATCATTATTATTTGATCTCATACCTCTTGCAGTATGTATTACTATATAATCTCCATAAGATTTTCTTTTTCTAAGCCATTTAACCATCTCTTCATTTACTCTTACTTCTTTGTCTTTTTTAAATAATGGAAGTCCTATTATTACTCCATCTAGATCTACAACGATCTTCATAAATTTTGTATAGATATTTATAAAAAATAATTTTAAACAAAATAAAAAATATTTAAATACATATCTGAATAGATATTTATGAAATTTGATGTTATAATAGTAGGTGCTGGTCCTGGTGGATCCGGAACAGCTTTACATCTAAAGGATACAAATCTAAATATTGCTCTGATAGACAAAGAATCATTTCCTAGAGACAAAACTTGCGGGGATGGAGTCAGTGGAAAAGGTTCAAAAATTTTAAAAGAATTAGGACTATTTGATAAATTATTTGAATTGCCTCATGGACCTGGTTATGGTGTCTGGATGAGCTCACCTAAAGGAGTGGATATAATAATAGATTCTAGAACTATGAATCCTAATGCAAAACCTCATGGAGCTGTAGTTAGAAGATATGATTTTGATAATTTTTTATTTCAAAATGCAAAATCTTTACCAAATGTAAAAACCTTTGAAAAAACAACAGTTGTAGATTTGATAAAAGAAGGGGATCAATATACAGGAGTAAAGATGAAATTAGAAAATGGAGAAATAATTACTGCAAATGCAAAGATAATTGTAGGCGCTGATGGAGCTAATTCAGTTGTAGCTAACAAATTAGGAGTTGCATTTAGAGATCCTGCACATCATGTCACTGCAATTAGAGCTTACTATGATGGAGTAGAAGGTATGAGAGAGGTTATAGAGATACATTTTGTAGAAGATGTTTTACCTGGATACTTTTGGATATTCCCATTAGAAGGCAAAAAAGCAAATGTTGGAATTGGTATGTTAGATAAAGATATTAGAAATAAAAAAGTTAATTTGCAAAAAGTTATGGAGAAAGTTATAAACGAACATCCAAAGTTTAAAGATAGATTTAAAAACGCAAAGATGATTTCGCCAATAAAAGGATGGTCTTTACCATTAGGAAGTAAAAGAAGAAAACCTTATTTCAATGGGGTTCTATTGGTAGGAGATGCTGCCGGATTGATAGATCCATTAACTGGAGAAGGTATAGGAAATGCTTTATTATCATCTAAATTAGCTGCCCAAACTATAAAGAGAGCTTTTGAAGTAAATGATTTTACCGAAAAAACCTTATCATTTTATAATGAATTATTAAAAAAAGAATTAGATCCTGAACTTAAAACAATGTATAGAATACAAAGATTAGGTTCTATAAAGTTCTTGCTCAATATGTTTTTTGATAAAGCTACAAAAAAGAGAGAATTATCTGAATTATTGACATCCACTATAGTCAGTGAAGATACTTTACAATATAAAAAGAAATTAACAGATCCAATATTTTTGATAAAGAATCTATTATTCTAAAATGGACAAAAGAAAAAAATTTTTAGAAAAGCTTCAACATGAATTAAACCAGCCATCTGAAGAGCAATACCTCATTAATGCTATAAGAGCTTATTATGATCTAAAAGAAACAAAAGCTTTATTTAAAGAAAGATTAGAAGATTGGGTAAGAAATAGTTTATTTATAAAAGATTTTAAGCTAGAGGAATTAGATAGTTTGTATAAAAAACATAATATTGACCCTAAAATGATATTAAGATTTTACCAAGTATATAATGATATCTCTAAAGCTGAAGAGAATCTAAAAACTTATATAGAAAAAGAAATAGAATCAAAATTTCCAAATTCATCCTATATTGTAGGACCTTTTTTATTTGCTATGATATTGGAAAAAATTGGTAGTGTAGATAAACTATCTAAATTGCCAGCTTCTACCATACAAGTAATAGGTGCAGAAAGAGCCTTATTCAAACATCTAAGAAGCAAAGGAAAGATAAAACCACCTAAGCACGGAATTCTTTATTTACATCCTTTAGTAAATGGATTACCAAAAAAGCTAAGAGGTAAAATGGCTAGAACTATAGCTGCTAAATTAGCAATTGCCATAAAAGCTGATTTGTCTAAAGTAGATATGAAAGAAAAATTACTGGAATATATTAAAAAAAGAGAACAAGAATTGAAAAAATAGAAAAAGTTTATTTTGAAGATACCACTATTTCTATAGCTGAAACTCTAACTGTTTTTCCATCTTTTGACTGTAATTCCTCTGAAGATGTTGTTATAGACTTAACTTTTATGTCTGGTCTATATTTTCTTTTTAATAGTTCTAAAACAGTTACTGCTCTGGATATTTGTTTTCCTCTGGCTCTTATTATAACTTCAGGGACATTCTGGCTTAACTGTGTCAAAACAGCTAAAACATAGCCGATTGTTGGCTTTTTTCCTACATAAATTACATTGTCTAGTTTATTTTCTTCTGCCATACTAAACCACCTAATTATAACAATATATTTTAAAATATTATTTATATTATGGAAGAAGAAAATATGGAAGAAAATAAAGAAGAAGTTCAAACTATAGAAGAAAATATCGAAGAAATTGAAATCAATAAAGAAGAGAATAAAAAGCCTGATTTTAGAGTTGTTCAGCCATCTACAGATAAAGATGGAAAGCCGATTCTAATAAGTATAGGAGGAATGTGGAAAAAAACAAGTAAAACAGGAAATGTCTTCTATATTCTTAGAATAGGAAAGCTAAAATTATTAGTTTTTGAAAATAAACCATGATAGATTTAGAAGAATTAAAAGGTGTTGGTCCTGCAACTGCATCTAAGTTAAGAGAAGCCGGGTATTTAGATATTGAAATAATAGCTACTAGTAGTCCATATGAAATGGCAGAAAAGACAGGATTATCAATTGAATTGTGTAAAGAAATAATCAATCAAGCCAAAGATAAAATAACTGTAGATATGAAAACAGGATTAGAAATCTTAAAACAAAGACAATCTGTTGGAAAACTTACCACAGGTTCATCAAAATTAGATGAGCTTCTAGGAGGAGGTATAGAAACTCAATCAACATATGAATTTTATGGAAAATTCTCTAGTGGAAAAAGTCAGATAGGATTCCAATTAGCGGTTAATGTTCAATTACCTAAAAATAAAGGTGGATTAGAAGGTAAAGTTATATTTATAGATACAGAAGGAACATTTAGGCCAGATAGAATAGCAGAATTAGCTAAGTATAAAAAACTAGATCCAGAACAAGTTTTAAACAATATTCTTGTAATAAAGCCGTCTAACTCTGAAGAGCAGATAGTAGCAACTGAAAAGATAGAATATATATTAAAATCTGGAGAATTTAAGCTTATAATAGTAGACTCTTTAACTTCACATTTTAGAGCTGATTATATAGGAAGAGGTAGTTTAAGCGAAAGACAGCAGAAATTGAACAAACATTTACACGCTTTACAAAAATATTCTGAAAAATACAATTTAGCAGTTTATTATACTAATCAAGTTATGGATAATCCAGGTATAATGTATGGAGATCCTGTAACTGCAATAGGTGGAAATGTATTAGCACATGCCGCCACCTATAGAGTTTATATTAGAAAAAGTAAAGATGAAAAGAGAATTGCCAGATTAATAGATTCTCCTAATTTACCAGAAAGAGAAGTTGTATTTAAGATAACTCCAGAAGGTGTTACAGATTGATTTGTATAATTTGTGGTAAACCAGCTGTTATAGATCTTTATTGCAAAGATTGCTATAAAAAAAAGATAAATCAAAATATATTTAACTTTAGCTATTCTGTTTGTAGAAACTGTGGAAAAGCTAGAATAGAAGGAGTTTGGAGAAATCCTGATTTGATATGGAAAAATATGGAAAAAAAACTTCTAAGCAAGTTTGAAAATGCAAGCATTGATCCAAAAGAATTAATTGCATATATATATGTAAAAGATGTAGAATTAGATTTTCCTATTAAAATAAATATATATGAAGAGTTATGTCCAGAATGCTCCAAGATTAAAGGTGGCTATTACGAAGGAGAGATACAACTCAGAGGACAAAAAATAAAGAAGTATCTAAAGATAATAACAAGCTTATTTGATAAAACAGATAATCCATATTCAATTCAAGAGCTAAAAGAAGGGATAAATATAAGATTTTTTTCTTCTAAAAAAGCTTTAGAATCTATTAAATCTTTAAATATTCCATATAAAGTAACTACAAAGCTCCATACTCAAATTCAAGGAAAACGAAGGTATAGATTAACAATTTTAATAAGAACATGAAAAATATAATTAGATTAAGCTCTACATTATTCTTACTGTCTATGCTATTTCTAGATTCTCCAAAAGAATTGATTTTAATGTTTTTCACTTCAATTCTATCATTAAGCTCTATTGTAGCTATAATAGCTAAGTATAAAGACTTTACTAGTGAATATAAAGAAACATATTTAGGAAATTATATATCTTCGATAATTATATATTTTATATTCTATATTGTCTTTCAATCTAAAATACTATTTTATATGATAATTTATACAATAGTATGCTACCTTGTAGAACGAATATATATGAGGGTGTATGAATTGATCTATGAAAACCAAACAAAAGGGGACAAGAGCAGAATATAAACTTAAAAAGATTCTAGAAGCACAAGGTTATTTAATTGTTAGAGCTGCTGGATCAGGTCATGATACGCCGGATATATTTGCTTTTAGAAATGGAGAAGTATTGATTTTTGAAGTTAAAAGTTCTAAAAAAGATATATATTTTAGAGAAGAACAATATACTGCATTGAAAAAATTTTATGAAAATGGGTTCAAAGTATATATAGCTGTTTACAACAATGGGTTTAAGTTCTATCCATTTACAGAAATAGAAAAAACATCTAAAGCTGCAAAACTAAAACTAGATAAATTTCACTTAACATGGCTATTTTGATATTAATTAATTCTTTAAATATAGGTGGTGCTGAGAAAGTTGCCAAATTTCTAAACGATCAAATTCCTTCAAAGATAATAACTCTAGAAGGAGATTTATCAAAAGATTCAATGCAAACACATATTATAATTAAATTTTTACATATTCCTTATTATGTTTATAAGCTAGTTCCTTTATTAAAAGATGGTGACATTATAATATCTCATCTTGAAAGAGCTAATTTTGTAGCCATATTGGCTAAACTTTTTAGAAAGGTAAAAGTAATCTCAACAGTTCATACAGATGTTGATAGATATTATAGAGGAATTTTTGGATTTGGTATAAAATTTGTATGGAAAGTATTAAGCAAATTTTCAGATAAAATTGTTGTAGTATCGAATGGAATAAATAAGTATAACGGAATAGTAATATACCCTCCTATTGATATCCCAGAATATAAAAATGATATAGATCCAGAAATGAAGAAATTGTTACAAGAATCTGTAATAAATGTTGGAAGAACAGTATTTGAAAAAGGCCAGTGGTTTCTTATTAGAATGATTAAGTATCTAGATAAAAAGCTAGTTATAGTTGGATCTGGAAATTTATATGAATATTTAAGTAAATTAAGCTCGAGTTTAGGTTTAAAGACATATACTCCAGATAAAGAATTTAATCTAGATTATGATGTATATTTATTGGGAAAAGTCGATAATCCTTTTCCTTTGCTATATAATTCAAAAATATTTATATCTACATCTCTAGTAGAAGGATTACCTATCTCTTTGATAGAAGCTTTAGGAACTGGAAATTTAGTTATATCGTCTGATTGCAAAAGCGGTCCTAGAGAAATATTAGCTCCAAACACAGATTATCTAGAAATAACTAAACCAGAATTTGCTGAATATGGCATACTAATGCCTGTATTACCATCTAAACTTCTTTCTAATGAACCTATTACAGAAAGAGAAAAGCTTTGGATAGATTCTTTAAAAGAGATATTGCAAGATCAAAATCTAATAGAGAAATATAGAAAAAAAGCTCCAATTAGAGCTAAAGATTTTAGTAAAGAGAAAATTACACAAAAATGGAAAGAAGTTATCTACTCTTAAATTTTAATATAGTTTGAATTATATCTGTTTTCTTATCTGTAAGATCTCTAGCAGGCTTTAGTATCTCTATCAATTTTTCAGATACAAAATTTTTCATATCGTATGGATGAATATTTCCTGCTAAATACTCTCTCTCAAACTCTGGTAATGTAAGCTCTATATCTCCGCCATATTTCATATCTCTCTCTATTTTAAATACAGTTTTATCATCTTTAATTATAAACCATTTCAATATTTCATACACAGGATTAGATTCTAAGCTTTTTGGAGGAGATATAGCTTTGGATATTTTTTGCCTTATCTGATCTTCGCTATCATGGATAAATATTGCAGAATTATCTCTACTCTTGCTCATCTTTGACTCTAGTATATCCATTCTACCATCATAATCAAGAGCTGGTAATATATGTGTATGTAAAGCTATTGGTTTTTTTAATTTAAGCTCATTACTTAAATCTATAGCTAACATATGGACTTTTCTCTGATCCATACCTGCATGAGCTATATCTACGTTTAACTTAAATATATCTGCAGCTTGCATTAAAGGGTATATGATAAAAGAAGCTGGATTAGATTCTGACTCTTTTCTACCCATTATAGTTAAACTTCTCTTGACTCTTGATAGAGTAGATTTATTTCCTAACTCTAAAACTAACTTCCAATATTCATTATCATAGATTTCAGAAGCCAAGATGTAATTAGCTTTTAAACCAAAGCATTCAACAAAAGGAATAAAATATTCTTTTCCTACTGTCTTTATTAATTCAAGATCACCACCTAGTTTTTTATTTATCCAACTATGATAATCAGCTATAAAAATATTTATTTCAACACCTGCCTCTTGCAGATCTTTAGCTTTAAGCAATGTTCCTATACTTCCTAAATGCAATAGTCCAGAAATTTCATATCCTATATAATGCTTTAATTTTCTTTTTTCTGCTAATAGTTGCTTAAGTCTTTCTAGAGATATTAGCTCTTCAGTTGGTCTTCTAAGGAATAATTGTATTATTTGCTCTTCGTTCATATTTTAAATATAAATTTAGCTAATATTATTAAAATTATTAGTAATACTAATGCTGAAATGATGTAGATAACTATAGGGTTAATGTCTAAATTTATTTGTTGGTTTATTTTTTGAATGTCAAATTCTAAATTAGAATAATTAACCATCTTACCTAATGAATATAATTTGAATTGAAGATTATACTTTCCGGGACCTAATTCTAAAGTTTCTGTGAACAAAATCTTGTTTTTAACAGAAATATTTCTTAATAGAGTATCATTTAGATAAATTTCTAGATAATCTCCTTTAGCTCCTACAAGAGCAGATATATTTTCTTTATCTCTAGTTTGTAAAGACGTGGGACCATTGTAAGTTATATTTAGATAATGCTCTAAAATTTCTTGATATTTGATAATTTTTCTAAATCTATATGATTGATTATTAGAATAGAATAATATGACTAATTCATTTATATCCTTTGACAAATATAATTCAAACGTTCTTGTTCTATTTGGTAAAGCTTTATCCGATTTTATTAGCATTCCATTTAAGTAAATTTCATAGTTAGTAGAGATATTTAATGTTTGTATGCTTAAAGATATGTTTTTAGATGTAGATGAATCTGGAACCTTTATTATAATATTTCTTTCAAAATCTACACTAACATTCTGAGTTATGTTAGTTTGATTTGAAGTATTTTGAGATATATTTGACATGTTTTTTGAACCAGATGTATTCACTACAAATAGTATTGATTTAGATACTTCTCTACCTCTAGAATTATAGACACTTATTGTTAAATTATACAATCCATCAGACAACACAACTCTTTTCTCATATCTTCCATCTAAATATCCCCCATCTATTGCAAACCTATTCAAATATACGACAAATCTATATCCATCTGATTCAAATATAATATCTACACTTGAATTCCTAACTTCTCGACTAGGACTTATTATATTTATATATGGTTCTATATCTGGTGAACCTCTGTTTCTCTCCCTTACTAATTCAAATCTTACTGATCTTTGAGTTGATCCTACAGAATCATATGCAATAACTGTCAATGTATGATTTCCAGGCAATACTCTCACATATGAACTATAATTTCCACTTGTAGATATAGATCTATTTTCAACTAAATTTCCATTCAAATATACTTCATATCTTCTAGGATCATTGTCAATTATTTCAAATCTAGGATATAGATCCAACGAATCTCCATAGAATCTTTGACCATCCAATGGATATTGTATTGTCAATTGTGGAGGTCTATTGGATCCAATTAATTCAAATCTTACTGATCTTTGAGTTGATCCTACAGAATCATATGCAATAACTGTCAATGTATGATTGCCTGGAAGTACTCTAACATATGAACTATAATTTCCACTTGTAGATATAGATCTATTTTCAACTAAATTTCCATTCAAATATACTTCATATCTTCTAGGATCATTGTCAATTATTTCAAATCTAGGATATAGATCCAACGAATCTCCATAGAATCTTTGACCATCCAATGGATATTGTATTGTCAATTGTGGAGGTCTATTGGATCCAATTAATTCAAATCTTACTGATCTTTGAGTTGATCCTACAGAATCATATGCAATAACTGTCAATGTATGATTGCCTGGAAGTACTCTAACATATGAACTATAATTTCCACTTGCAGATATAGATCTATTTTCAACTAAATTTCCATTCAAATATACTTCATATCTTCTAGGATCATTGTCAATTATTTCAAATCTAGGATATAGATCCAATGAATCTCCATAGAATCTTTGACCATCCAATGGATATTGTATTGTCAATTGTGGAGGTCTATTAGATCCAATTAATTCAAATCTTACTGATCTTTGAGTTGACCCTACAGAATCATATGCAATAACTGTCAATGTATGATTTCCAGGCAATACTCTCACATATGAACTATAATTTCCACTTGTAGATATAGATCTATTTTCAACTAAATTTCCATTCAAATATACTTCATATCTTCTAGGATCATTGTCAATTATTTCAAATCTAGGATATAGATCCAACGAATCTCCATAGAATCTTTGACCATCCAATGGATATTGTATTGTCAATTGTGGAGGTCTATTGGATCCAATTAATTCAAATCTTACTGATCTTTGAGTTGATCCTACAGAATCATATGCAATAACTGTCAATGTATGATTGCCTGGAAGTACTCTAACATATGAACTATAATTTCCACTTGCAGATATAGATCTATTTTCAACTAAATTTCCATTCAAATATACTTCATATCTTCTAGGATCATTGTCAATTATTTCAAATCTAGGATATAGATCCAATGAATCTCCATAGAATCTTTGACCATTCAATGGATATTGTATTGTCAATTGTGGAGGATTATTTCTAGAGACAACAGTAAAATTTACACTGTCAGATGAGAAATAGTAATCATTCTCATTTTTTGCCGATACAAAAACATAAAGTACATGTTTACCAGGCGAAACATTATTAAAAGTTCTTGTAATATAGAAATAATTTGAATATGATGTTCCATTTAAAATCTCTACAACATTTAAATCCACATTATAAAGAACTGCCTGATAAAAAGCTTCTGTAATATAATAATTTCTATAATCAACAAGTGCGGTGAATGTAAGCTGAGAATTATTGATATACACTGTCTCTCCAAATTTAGGATATAAAATAGATACTGTTGCATTTACTAAGCTAATTAAAGCAAGGAACAATAGGAGTGTCACAATTATTTAACAAAAACATTTTTAAAAATATATGTTGTCTTTCAAGATGTTTGAATAAAAGTCGAATAATAAAAATTTTAAAAAATTATCGTTTATATTTTAAAACGGGTGAGAAAATGACTCAACAAAAAATTTCTCAAGATGTAATGCCTGAAGGTTCTCAAAGAGTTATAGGAAGAGATGCAATGAGATTAAATATAGCAATAGCTTACGCAATAGCTCAAATATTAAAAACAACCTTAGGTCCTAAAGGAATGGATAAGATGTTAGTTAGTGACTTAGGGGATATAATAATTACAAATGATGGAGCTACTATAATGCAGGAAATGAATGTAGATCATCCAACAGCAAAGCTTTTGATAGAGGTTGCAAAAACTCAAGATAAAGAAGTTGGAGATGGAACTACATCATCTGTAGTTATAGCTGGAAATCTATTGAAAAATGCAGGACAATTAATAGATAAGAATATTCATCCAACAACAATAGTAAAAGGATATGAATTGGCAGAAAAGAAGATTCAAGAAGAACTTTTAAAAGTTTCATACAAGATACAAGAAAATAATAGAGAAGATTTAATAAAAATAGCTAAAGTAGCTTTAGGAAGTAAGGGAATAGGTACAGATTTAGATAAGCAATATATAGCTTCATTGGTAGTAGATGCTGTATCAGATGTTAAAGAAGTTCAAGATGGTAAAGTGCATATAGATTTAGATCTTATTAAAATAGAGAAAAAAGCTGGTGGATCAGTAAATGAAACTAAATTAATTAAAGGAATTGTTATTGATAAAGAAGTTGTGCATGGAGGTATGCCTAAATCAATTAAGAAAGCAAAAATTGCTCTATTAGATGCACCTTTGGAAATAGAAAAACCAGAAACAGATGCTAGAATTTCAATAACATCTCCAGATCAATTAGAAGCATTTTTAAAGAAAGAAGAAGAATTACTTAAGAAAATGGTAAATAAAATTGTCTCTATTGGAGCAAATGTAGTATTTGTTCAGAAGGGAATTGATGATATAGCACAATATTATTTAGCAAAAAATGGAATATTAGCAGCTAGAAGAGTTAAGAAATCAGATATGGATAAATTAGCTAGAGCTACTGGAGCAAGAATAGCAACATCTATAGATGATCTATCACCTTCAGATCTAGGTGAAGCTGAGTTGGTAGAAGAAAGAAAAATAGGAGGAGATGCAATGATATTTGTAGAAGGAGCTAAAGTTTCAAAGAGCGTAACAATATTTGTCAGAGGAGGTACAGAACATGTTGTTAATGAAGTTGAGAGAGCAATAAAGGATTCAATAGGAGCTGTATCATCTGTATTGAAAGACGGATATTATGTTGTTGGAGGAGGAGCTATAGAAATAGAATTAGCTCAGAGATTAAGAGATTATGCAAAGACATTAAGCGGAAGAGAACAATTGGCAGTTGAAGCATATGCAGATGCATTAGAAAGTATACCTGCAGCTCTAGCAGAAAATGCTGGTTTAGATCCTATAGACATTATTGTAGAATTAAGATCTAAGCATTCAAATAATGGTATAAATTATGGAGTAAATGTTTTAGAAGGAAAGGTTGATGATATGTATAAGATAGGAGTTCTAGAACCTTATAGAGTTAAAAAGCAAGCATTAGCATCAGCAACAGAAGTAGCTAGATTAATATTAAGAATAGATGATATAATAGCTTCAAAAGGATCATCAAGTAGCAAGAAAAGTAACGAAGACACACCAGATCTAGACTAAACTATTTTTTGTTTTTGTATTTTATATATACTCTTTTTTCTTCAATATCTCTCAACAAGATGTGCTATTAAAAGAACAAGTAATATTAGAGCTGCTCTATATATTATTTCAGAATCTAGACTAAAAGTAGATAATATAATCAATATTGCAGATATTGCTGTTAATCGCTTTGTAGCTTCTGTTTTTCTAAGTGTAGCTTCTATTTTTCTAAGATTTACTAAAAGAAACGTTGTTGATATAACATTTTGCATATTTTGCTCTATTTTATATAACTCATCATCAAATTCTTCTTTTATATCAAATAGTTTATTATAACATTCAGATGTTTCCCTAAACAATGGTTGAATCTCTCTTAAAACTTCTTTCATGGATGTTAGATATAATCTTAGTTCAAGTACTAAATCTTTTATCTCAATTAAGTTTTTTATAAGATTAGTTTCAATTTCTTCATCCGTGGGTTTTGATATATCCTTGGGTTTTGATGTTTTTGATATAATATGCTCGAGTTTTTCTTGATGCTTGAGTTGTAGTATTTTACTCCAATACTCAAATAGTATTGTTCTACTTTGTTTAGAATAGTGATAAATTACCTTATATAAATCTTTTAACATTAAATTAAGCTCTGACATTAAACCAAATATAACATTGTATACAAATATAGATCCTAAAACTTTTTTCTCTTGTTTAAATTTATCAACAACTCTATTTATCCAATCAATAAGCTTATCATCTGCAAATACATAAAATTCTTTTTCAAAAATTACAATTGCTATATTAATCATTTTTTGTGTCATTAAGCTAGTAAAATCTAAATGACTTACAATTCTATTTAATACAATTCTATTTAATAATTTGTTTGTTAATGTATAAAAGTAATAACTGTTAAATATATTTAACGATATATATTGATAATCATCATATTTAGTAATAGTATTTATATTCTTTATGGCAGAATCAGATATATTCTTTATGATAGAATCAGATACTTTGTTCTTGAGTATATCTGCTTCAGATTTATTGCAAATAAAAATAGCTAGATCATAATCTTCTGGAGGGTCTTTCGGATTTCGCAACCAATGACCATTTGTATAATATTCTTTTATCATATATATTTGTATTCTAATTTTTTTATATATACTCCTTTTTCTTCATTATATAGTAAGAACCTACTCCCATGATTAGAAGTAATATTAATACTAAATAATAGCCTAATGGATTCTCTAATTCTGGAATATTGTCAAAATTCATTCCATATATACCAACTAAAATAGACATTGGAAGAAATATTGCAGATATTGCTGTTAATAGCTTTGTAGCTTCTGTTTGTCTAAGATCTGCTAAAAGAAATGTTGTTGATATAGTATTTTGTATATCCTGCTCTATTCTATATAAGTTATCACTATAGTTTTCTTTTCTATCTGACAATTCATTATAGTATTGAAGCGTTTTTCTAAACAATGGTCGTATATCTGTTAAAACTTCTTTTATATCTGTTAAATATAATCTTAGTTCAAGTACTAAATCTTTTATTTCAATTAAGTTTTTTATGTAAGTTTTTTGATCTTCAAATTTTGTTGTTTCATATATTTTTTTAGAAATATAATAAACTTTATTATCCAGATATTTTAACATTAAATTAAGCTCTGACATTAAAGCAAATATAACATTGTATACAAATATAGATCTTGAAACTTTTTTCTCTTTTTTAAAGATATCAACAACTCTATTTATCCAATCAATAAGTTTATCATCTGCAAATACATACAATTCTTTTTCAAAAATTACAATTGCTATATTACTCCTGTTTAATGTCATTGAGGTAATATCTAATTCAAATCTATTTAATGATATATACCAATAATTGTCAAAAAACCCTACCTTAACAATATTATCAGATTTTATATCATCTATAGTAAAATCTGATACTTTATTTTTAACTATATTGGCTTCAGATTTACGATAGATGAAAATAGCTAGATCATAATCTTCTGCTTGATCTTGCCAAATACCATTTTTATAATACATCAATACTGCTTTGCTATATATACAACATGATTAGCTTTTCTATTACAAACAATGCAATTTCCTTCAGGTTGTTCTTGTATATCTATTCTATAACCTCTAACTTCTGCTTTTAATTCTTGTTTTATCTTATTATAGCAATCTATTCCATCTTTTTCAACTGAACAAAAACAAGCTCTAGCAATAACTTTTTGATCAAGAGCTTTTTTTAATTCTTCAAATGATGATACAGTAATTATTTTCAATGGTTTAAATAAGTTATTATCAAAATCTTGAATTATATTTTCAAGTTCTTTTAGATCTTTTATATTATATTTTTTTCCATCTCTTCTATAAACAGATATAAAGTTTTGCTCAATTTCTTTTTTTCCTACAACTAATTTATATGGAACTCCTTTTCTATCCCAATAATAAAATCTTTCTCCAGGTGTTTTGCTAAAATCTAAATCTAATTTTAAATTTGCTTTTTCTGCAATCTCTTTAGCTTTTTCGACAGCATCTTCAGATATTGGAATTACTACTCCATCTGCTAAAGCACTTGGATAAACAATCCCAATATTATCAGAATGAATATGAATAACAGAAGCTAATATTCTGTTTATTCCAATACCGAAACACGTTTGATGAACATGCTTTTCTTTCATATCAGAATCAACATACTTTATGTTAAAAACTTTTGCAAAATTTTCTCCTAAATAGTGGGTTGTAGCTATTTGAAGAACTTTTCCATCTGGCAATAGCGTGTCTATAGCAAATGTTTCTTGTGCACCAGCAAATGTATCCCATCTTGGTCTTCTAACCATTATGAAATCTATCTTCAATTTATCTCTTATTATCTTTTTTGCTATAGATAGATCTTCACTTATCTGTTTATATGCATCTTCTTTATTTTTAAATGCACAATGGGTTTCTATCCATAGAAATTCTCTTCCTCTTATTAAAGGTCTTGTTGATTTAGTTTCATATCTCCAAACAGTTCCAGAGATATAATATTTTAAAGGTAAATCTCTATAGCTTTTTATCCATAAAGAATACATCGGATAGATTGCAGTTTCCGAAGTTGGTCTTAATATTAGCTTTTCATTTAATTCATTTAATCCAGCCTTAGTTATCCAAAAAACCTCGGATTCAAAACCTTTAAAATGTTCTTCTTCTTTTCTTAGATTCTGTTCTGGAATAACTGCTGGAAAATGAACAGGCTCATGGTTATTTTTTTCTAACTCATTTTCAAATAGATTATAAAGCTTTTTTATTGCTTTCATTCCAACAGGCTTTATAACTATAAATCCTTTAACAGGGTATCTTATATCTACTATTTCTTCCATTATATCATCCTTAATACAACACTAGTAACTTCATATAAAGAATTTTCTATTAGAATAGAGACAACTACTATATATATTCCTACTAACAAAGCTAAAGATATATTTCTTGACTTTAATCCTTCTGTTAAATTAATTTTATTTATTTTTAACAAAAATTTCATTATTTGAATAGATATAAATATTGATAAGATTCCAATTACAGAAGCTATTAAAAATTTTATGAGATCTATGAAAACCAGGTCTACAATATTAGATTTTATCATTAAAGATTGACTAACTGTTTTAGAAATTAATATTGCAAACCCTAGCAATATAGAGCTTAAATATATTGCAACACTGACATTTCCCTTAGAAATCTCTTCCATTTCATCTATATCTTTAGTTAAAATATCGAATAATTTTATAGATATAAACGAAACTAATACACCGTATATAATAGTTATAAATAATTTAAACACCAAAAATGGTATATCAATATATTCCATATTTTTTTTAAAAGTTATTTTTAAAAAAATAACTATGGAGTTTAGATTCTTCAAAAAAAGTATAGATGATAAACAAGAATATGATGTAATAGTTATAGGTGCAGGTATTGCTGGTTTAAGTGCTTCTATATATCTTGGTAGAGCTGGTAAATCTACTCTGGTTTTAGAAAAAAATGCTTTTCCAGGTGGAGCAATAGCAACTACAGAATATGTTGAAAATTATCCTGGTTTTGAGAAAATAGAAGGAATTAAGCTTGCAGAATTATTTGCAAATCATGCTACAAAATTTGGAGCAAAGATATCATATAATGAATACGTAAAAGAAATTAAAGAGAATTATGTAATAACTGATAAAAAAACATATAAAGCTAAAGCAATTCTAATAGCTACTGGAACTAAGCCTAGAAAACTAGGTGTCGAAGGTGAGGATAAATTTTTTGGAAAAGGAGTAAGTGTATGTGCATTGTGTGATGGGATGTTTTATAAAGATAAAACTATAGCTGTAGTTGGTGGTGGAAATACAGCCTTTCAAGAATCTATATATCTTTCCAACATAGTAAAGAAAATATATTTAATACATAGAAGAGATAGTTTTAGAGCAGAAAAGATATTAATTGATAGATTAAAGGAAAAGAATAATGTAGAGTTTGTTTTGAATTCTGTAGTAAAGAGCATAAATGGAAATGAGAAAGTTGAATCAGTAACAATTGAAAAAGAAGGTAAAATAGAAAATATTAAAGTTGATGGTGTATTTGTTTTCATAGGATACCAACCAGATGATTCCTTATATAAAGATCTGGTGGAAACAAAAGATGGATATATAATAGTCAATCAAAATATGGAAACATCTAAAAAAAGTATCTATGCAGCTGGGGATGTACTTTATGGAAGTAAAAAGCAAGCTATAATTAGCGCTGCACAAGGAGCTTTAGCAGCTATACATATTATAGAATATTTAAATTCACTCCAATGATATATCTAAATCAACAGTGTCTCTAACTATTTTTTTAGCTGTTTTTATCATTTTATCACTAATTGAAACATTGATTACAGGATACTCTCCTTCTATCATTTTTGCATAGTAAAGATTATGTTTGTAATTACTAACTGTTATTACAATCTTCTTTTCCCCACAGAAGCAAATACTTTCATTTATGTATATATGATCAATACATTCTTTATATTTTTCTCCTATTAGTAGATTTGAAACACTTGGAATATCTTTAGCGCAACTTATAGTATAAGTTGTATATCCACCAATACAATATTTATAATTTTCATATAATTCATTATAAGATATTATTAAAGCTTCTAAATAGATCTCCTTTTTTATTTGTTCTAAAACTTTGCTATATGTATAATCATCTTTGAATATTTCTCTCAATATTATAGATATTTTATCTACTATTAGTTTAGCTTCTGAAAAACGCTTTATTAAAATATCCTTAAAAGCTATTTCTAAATGAACAGAACAAAATTTCATCTTTGATATAATTATAGAATCTGTATAGTAATCTATTGTAGGTCTTATTTGGATTAATAGCAAAAAAATAGCAAATAAAATAATCATATTTTTAAAATGTTTTTTTAAATATGATAACCCCAAAATATGAAAAATGTAACTATTGTGGAAAAATAATTTCTATTGCAGATATTAAAGCTCAAAAAAGAGTTAAAAACCCTATGATAGATAAAATAACGATCTGTAAATTATGTTGGAGTAACATTGAAAAAAGAAAGATATTTAAGAAATCAGACTTTGTAGTATTATGAATCATAAACTGATTTTAGCTATAGGAACCATAGTGTTTGTATATTTCCTTGTAACAGAATTTAGTATATTTTATCAACCTGATAAAGATAAGCTTTCTTGCATGAAAAATGTATCTCCTTGGTTGTATTATGATGAAGCTTTAAAAGAAAAAGTAAATTCTGTACCGTTCTTTATAATAAATTCAGAAGTTGTTAAAGGTTATGCTAGATTAGAAGATTTTTATAGATGGTTAGATAATCCAATAGGAACGCCTAGATATGATTTATACAATTCTGAAATAGATATAAGCTTAGGGAACAAAGATGCATCTGTTTGGGTAATAGAATTCTCTACCCCTGAATGCAAATATTGTAAAGATTTTCATAAATATAATTTTAAAAGTATAAAAGAAAAATACATAGATACTGGTAAAGTTTTTTGGATAATTAAACCAATTCCAGTATTTAAGACAGAAAAAGAATATCAAAAAATTAAAGAAATAATCTGCAGCAGAGATAATATATATGAAACATTAGAAAAAGTGTACCAATGATAATAGATCCAAGAGAAGCTTTAAATATAATTAAACCTGTTTTATCTGATCAAATACAACAAGCAGGCATAGATTTGACTTTAGATATAATATACAGATTTAAAGGATCTGGTGTATTAGATTTTGATAATTCAAAAAGAAAGATTGCCGAAACTGAAATAATTGAATTTAAAGAATATGTAGATTTAAATCCTGGGCCATACAAAATAAGATTTACTGAATATTTTGAGATTCCAAATGACACTATTGGGATATTATTTCCTAGAAGTACTTTACTTAGAAACGGTTGTACTATAAATAGCGGTTTATTTGATCCTGGTTTTAAAGGCTATGGAGAGGTTTTACTAATAGCATTTAATCCAATAAGATTATACAAAAAAGCCAGAATTGCTCAGATAGTACTTTTCAAAAATGATAAATCTTTTCAAGAATATTCTGGAATTTACAAAAAAAATATTTAAAAAGATATATTAAAATATGATAGAAATAATAATAATTCTAATAATTGCTCTTTTAGTTTTTAGGCCAGTTAAAGTAATCCAGCAATATGAAATAGGTCTACTATTTGAATTAGGAAAATACGCAGGAAAACTAGGGCCAGGTGTTCATATTGTAATGCCTTTGATTCAGAAAGTTCAGCGAGTTGATATAAGAGAAAAATTGATTGATATACCTGCTCAGGAAGTTATAACTAAAGATAACGGTACTGTAGTAGTTGATGGTGTTGTTTATTATAAGATAGTAGATGCAGAAAAGGCTATTTTGAATATATATGATTATGAAGAAGCCATATCTCAGTTGGCTCAAACTTATCTAAGAGCAACTATAGGAAAATTAGAGTTAGATGAACTACTATCTGCAAGAGAAAAATTGAATGCAGAGTTAAGAGATAGATTAGATAGTGAAACAGATGCATGGGGTATAAAGGTAACTAAACTAGAAATAAAGAAGATAGATCCGCCTAAATCAATTCAACAAGCCATGGCACAACAATTAACAGCAGAAAGAGAGAAGAGAGCAAGATTAACTGCTGCAGAAGCTGAAAAACAAGAACAAATAACTAAAGCAGAAGGATATAAACAATCAAATATATTGAGGGCAGAAGCTGATGCTAAAGTTTTAGAAATAGATGTTATGGCTAAAAGTCAAGCAAAGATTAGAGATGCAGAGGCAGAAGCTAGAAAAATAGAATTACTTGCAGAGGCAGAAGCTAAAAAAATAAAGTTAATAACAGAAGCTGAAATTGAAAGAGTTAATAAATTAAGCAAGTATATAAATGATGATTATTTGAAATATCTATATATAGAAAATTTACCAAAGTTATCATCAAATTCAAAATCAATAGTAGTGCCTTATGAAGCTTTGAATATAACAACATTGGCAGAAATATTCAAAAATAAAGAATGATAAATGAAATAGGAGCAATAGGTTTTATTATAATAGCTTTAATACTAGGAATATTAGATATTTTTATTTTTAATACATTTTTCATTGGATTTTTATCTGTAATGGCTTTAATTGCAGCAATAGTTTTCTTATTTACAGGAAATCTATTTCTATCTTTGTTATTTTCGTTAATTGGAGGATATATTTACTATCTCTACGTTTACAAAAGATATAAAGGGGATTATACTGTTAGGCAATACTCGGAGGATAAAATTCTGAATATAAAAAACACTGGTGTAATAAAAGAAATAAAAGATGGAAGATACATTGTTGAGATAGATGGAGAGCTTTGGGCAGCAAGATCTGATGAAAATTTGAATGTTGGAGATAAAGTTGAAATTCAAGACAAAGGTGCTGTTTTAAAAGTAAGAAAGATAAAGTAATTTAAAATTATTTATAAAATAAAGGTGAACGCATGGGGGCAATTCCTAGAAAATGGAAGAAAAAAAATAGAATGAGATGGAAATGGATAAAAAAGAGAAGAAAAAGAATAAAAAGATTGATAAAAAGAAGAGTTGGAGATTTATAATCAGAGCTCCAGATTTTCATCACTAATCAGAAAACCTGTGTTTCATCATCTAATTTTAAATAAATTTTTATATAATTATGTTTGAGGATATAGAAAAGAAATGGCAAAAGATTTGGGAAAACAAAAAAAGAGATTATGATGGAGATATTTTAGTTATTGATACTCCACCTCCATTTACCTCTGGAACTCTTCATATGGGCCATATTTTAAGCTATTCATACATAGATTTCATAGCAAGATATAAGAGCCTTAAAGGATATAAGGTTTATTATCCTCAAGGATGGGACGCTCAAGGTTTTCCTACTGAAATAAAAGTTGAAAAAAAATATGGAAAGCTACCTAAAGAAGAATTTAGAAAGAAATGTATAGAATGGAGCTATGAAATGCTATCCAATATGAGAGAGCAAATGAAGAGAATGGGGTATATGGTAGATTGGAATAACCAATATATTACAATGGAACCAGAATATCATAGAAAAGTTCAAGAATCAATAATTGAGATGTGGAAAAAAGGAGATATTTATAGAGCTAATCATCCTGTATTATGGTGCACTAATTGTAAATCAGCTGTTGCTAAAGCAGAGCTGGAAGATTTAGAAATTAACTCTATATTGTATGATATAGACTTTCAAACTATAACCATATCAACAACTAGGCCGGAGCTAATTCATGCATGTGTTGCTGTTGTTGTTAATCCTAATGATGACAGATATAAACATCTAATAGGGAAAAAAGCTGTAGTTCCATTATATAATAAAGAAGTTCCAATAATAGCTGATAAAGAAGTTCTAACAGATTTTGGAACTGGAGCGGTTATGGTTTGTACTTATGGAGATAAGCAAGATTTAGAATGGCAAAAGAGATATAATCTACCAGTCATAGAAGGGATTGACAAAGATGGAAAGCTTATAAATAGCAAATATGATGGAAAAAATATTGAAGAAGCCAGAAAGCTAATATTGAATGATTTAAAGCCTTATATAAAAGGTTCTAAAGAATATAAAAAAATAGTTAAAGTTCATGATAGATGTAAAACACCTGTAGAACTAATAAACTCTTATGAATGGTTTTGTAAAGTAAAAGATTACAAAAACGAATTAATAGAAATAGCTAGAAAGATAAAATGGATTCCTGATTTTGGAATATACCATTATATAGATTGGTTAAATAATCTTGATTGGGATTGGGTGATAAGTAGAGATAGAGTCTTTGGAACGCCAATTCCATTCTATATTTGTGAGAGATGTGGTAAAATTGAGCCTGCCGATCAATTGCCATTTTATCCAAAAGGTGAAAAATTGTGTGAATGTGGGGGCACAATGAAACCAGAACAAAAAGTTCTAGATGTTTGGGTAGATTCAAGTATAACACCTTTAGTAATATCAAAATATTGGGAAGATAAAGAATTCTTTTCTAAAGCATTTCCAAATTGGATTAGAATTCAAGGTGTTGAGATAATAAGAACATGGGCATTGTATACTATATACAGAACTTATAGATTAACTGGAAAAATCCCATGGAAAGAAATATTACTGAATGGAAATGTTCTAGCTCCTGACGGAAGAAAAATGAGTAAAAGCTTAGGAAATGTAATATCACCAGATCAATTGCTTAAAGAATATCCTGTAGATGCTTTAAGACAATGGGCAGCTATGTCAGGAGCTTTAGCTAAAGATAGACCTTTTTCTTACGAAGATATTAAATATGCTAAATCATTTTTAATAAAATACTGGAATGCTTCTAAATTTGTACTTTCAAAATTAAGACCTATAAAAAACTATCAATTAAGAAAAGTTGATAGATGGATATTGCATAAATTATCTATTTTAGTTAAAGAAGTTACAGAAGCTATGGAAAATTATGAGTTTAGAGAAGCTGTAACTAAATTACAGCAATTTTATTGGAATTCCTTTTGCGATTATTACATAGAATATGTTAAATGGAGATTCAACAATAATGAGTATGTTGATGGTGCTGTTTATACACTTAAAACAGTTCAAGAAGTATTTTCACAGATGTTTTCAGTATTTGCCCCACATTTATCATATGAGGTTTATTATCAGATTACAGGAAAGGAGATAGATAAATGGCCAGAATTTAGCTTCAAAGATATTGAAGCTTATAATGAAGTAGAAAGATTCAATAAAATAGTTTCAGAAGTAAGAACCTATAAAATAAAAAATAGAATGTCTATCAAGCAAGAATTAGATGAATGGAAAGCTGATTTATCAGAAGAATTAAAAGAAGAGTTATCTAAAACATTGAATATAAAAAGAGTTATCTAAATATATATTATAGTATTTGTATTGCTATTTCCTACCGGATAACCAAATACAAATATTGCTTTATCTACTTTTAATTTTTGCTTTATTTCATCAAATCTATTAAATATAGGCTCATACTCCATCTCTACAGGTATAACTCCATAAAACATATTCAAATATTTTAAAACCTTTTTATTTGGACTTATAGCATATATAGGAACTCTTGGTTTAAATGAAGAAAGTTTCTTTGGTGTGGTGCCATATAATGTCGGAGCTATCAAAGGTGAATCAACTGTTTTGGAAATATCGATAGCACTTTTTGCTATTCTATCTTTATAATCTATTGGAGATCTTTCTATATTTTGATGTTTTTCAGATTCTTCCAATATTCTATTCAGAGTTTCTAGTGTTTCGTTAGGATAATTTCCTGCAGAAGTCTCTTCAGATAGCATAACACAATCAAATCCATTTATTACAGCATTATAGATATCAGATATTTCTGCTCTTCTAGGAAAAGGAGAATCTGTCATAGAAGAGAGAAGCTGAGTTGCTAAAATTACTGGTTTTTCTTTAACAACTTTAGCTATGTGATATTGTAAAGAAGGTAGTTTCTGCTCAGGAATAGAAAGGGCTAGATCTCCTCTAGCAACCATAATTCCATCAGAATGTTTGATTATCTCATCTAAATTAATTATTCCAGAATACGTTTCTATCTTTGCTATAACATACATTCCAGATAATTCTTTCATCTTCAGAATGTCTTCTTTAGATCTTACAAAAGATTGAGCTATAACATCAAAATCGTGCTTTTTCATAAAGTCTATATCTTTAATATCCTGATCTGTTATTGATGGAATCGGATATTCTTTTTCTCTTATTATAACAGATTTCTTTTTCTTTATAAAAGAGCTATTCAAAGCAATTAATTTATCTTTTGATATAGCTTTAAATAATGCCTTTCCATCGTCTATTAATACAATATCATCTTTATCAACAGTTTCAATAAATTCTTTTTCTTTAGATAATTGAAGATCAGTAACATTTATTATTTCTCCTTTATTAACTTTAATTTCTGCTCCTGTTCTAATCTCTGGTCCTTTTGTATCGCCTAATATAGTAATTTTTTTATCAAATTTTTCTTCAGCTTCATAAACTATTTTTAGCCATTCTTCTATTTTTTTATATTCTCCATGAGAGAAATTAAATCTAACAATATCAATATTCTTAAAAGATTCTATATCAAGATTTGATATACCTAATGTAGCAATTATTTTTGTTTTTCTCATTTTTAAAGAGAAAATTTTTAAAAAGTTAATATAAATATATGGTGAAAAAAATGCCAGAGCCTAAAAAACCAGATAAAGAAAAACCTGAAAAAGATTGGGAAGAAGATGAGGAAGAAGATTGGGAAGAGGAAGAAGATTGGGAAGAAGAATCTGATGAAGAAGAGGATTGGGGAGAAGAGGAAGAGGACGAAGAATAAATGAGGTTTTACTTTTCTTTTTTATATGAATATTTGCAAATTGGTTTAATTCCTACTATAATAGGAAGTTTTATTTTTTTCATTCCTGAAATATTATCAATTTATAAATTACAATTTTTACCAGATTATTTTTATATAGAAGAAAACCAATTTTATATTAGATTAGTTGCAGTTGGAGTAATATTAATGGCATTTATTCTTTCTTATTTAAGATATAGATTTAGTTATTTAGACTTAAATGATGCTGGATATCTTTACTACAGACATGGAATAATTAATGTAGTTAAGAAAGAGATTCCTATTCAAAACATAACTGATTTTAAATTTACTCAAAATATAATTGAGAAAATTCTTGGAGTAGAAACTTTAATTGTAAATACTTCTGGAACATCATCATATGAATTATTTATATCAGGAGTGCCATCTAGAGATGCACAATATATTTTAGAATTCATTAGAAAGAAAAAATACTATAATAAATGAAAATAGGCATAACAGGAGTCCCTGGTTCCGGTAAAACAACTTTAGCAAAACTTTTATCTAAAGCATTTAACTATCCTCTGATAAATGTTAAACATATTGTAAAAAAATATAAGCTTGGAAATGAAGTTGATTTAAAAAGATTAGAAAAAATAATTAAATTGCCAAAAAACTGTATTATAGAGAGTCATTTATTAATAGATATGAACCTCAAACTAGATATAATGATAGTTTTGCATAAATCCCCTAAAGAGCTTGAAGATGTATACAAGAAAAGAAAATATGACAACGAAAAAATAGCTGAAAATATAGCTGCAGAACTTCAAGATTATTTTTTCTTAAAAAGAAAATCATGGAAAAAGATTTTTCATATAGATACTACATCTACAAAACCAAAAGACCTATTGATTAAAACATTGTCATATATAATTTTAAATAAGCAAGATGTAATAGACTATTCTAAAGAATTAATTGATTACGCTTTAAAGCAAAAAATATAAAAAAATATGCTTATTATTAATATGTGATTTCTTATGATAGAAAAGCTAAAGGAATTACTAGAAGATAAAAAACAAACAATCAACAAGTTAAGAGAAGTTGAATCTAGTATAAATTATTTAGAAAAAGAAAAGCTCTATTTAGAAGAAAATGTGAAAAAAGCTCAAGAACTAAAGGTTCTTGAAATAAGAAATAAATTGAAAAAATTAGAATTCAAACTTGTAACTAGTGCTAAAGATGCTAGACTAGAAAGAAAGTATCTTAATAAAATTAAAGAATTAGAACAGAAGCTTAAAGAATATGAGCCATATTTCTATGCTTTAAAAAGATATAAGCAAGTTTTACCTCAAATTGATGCTTTAAAAGCTCAAAAAGAAGAATTACAATCAAAGTTGGATCTTTTAGAAAAGCAGATAAAAGAATTGTCTAAGAAAGTAAGAAAAAATGGTGCAAAAGTAGATAAACCTGATAAGGAATATACTACTTTAGAAGATTTGCTAGAACCTAAATGAAAGGACAGGTTGCTCTTGAATTTCTTTACACTAATGCTTTAATAATATTAATTGCTTTAGTGGTTATTTCTTTGATAATGCTGTATTTTTCAAATCTTTTTAGTTTTGTTGAAAGTTGTAATACGTCATATTTCTTGAATTGTGAAAGCTTTTATGTTTCTAGAGATCAAAATAATGTAAATATAACAATGAATATTGCAAATAATTTTGATTATAATGTTACCATAAAAAATATAGAAATTGATCAAAGAAATTATTCTATAAATAAAAATATACCTGCAAGACAAAATGAAACTATTAAATTTCAAATCTTAAATTATACAGATAATACTATAGATAAAAAATTTATCATACATTATAGTCCACAGAATACTAATCTAGATGGATTAATTAATGGAAGATTAAAAGCTTTAGTAAATCAGTAATAGTCATGGATTTACTAAAACAAAGAACGTTAAAAAAATAAATAAAATATCTTTACTGAGACAAAGGATACCTCGAGTCGTTAAATTGAATTGAAAGATAACCTGGTACCACTACAATCTGTATATTATCTTGTTTTGTCGAATCAATAACAAAAACTAATATTCTAGCGCCTACATAAAGATATCTATAATCTTGATATTTTTTAAGCATTATATCTACCATCTGTTTTTCTATCTCATCAAATAATGGTTTAATAATAGAATATGTATTAGGATCCTTAGGGTTTTGAGCAAGATGTATAATACCTTTGGGCAATGGATTTTTTTGATCAGAGTTTTTATCTATATTTGATGATAAAACATAACGATTTGATAGAATAGTATTGCTGATTATTTCATCTATAGATTTTTTTAAATCTCTGTTTTTTATAAGTTTATTTGGGTCATTAGTTCGAAAATTTAATAATCTAGCTGCTGTGAATGTAGTTCCATTTATAGCCAAGTCGAATATACCTTTTTTATCTTCATATCGAACATATTCCGGTAAATAAGAAATGATTACTTTAATAGAATTTTGTTTTATTGGTTCCTTTTTTCCTAAAACATTTCCTATAACGTCGAAGTGAATTCCTAGTTCTTCTATACGATTAATATACATCCCTTTACCATCAATTTTAACATATAGTTGAAATTCTAAAGGCTTAGTATATATATTAAAGAAATAGTTATATGCTCCGATTGAGAAATAATGGTTTGATTTGGTCATATCCCTTTCCACAACCATCCTTCTGCAACTGAGACAAAAATAGGTAGATAATTCTTTGAAATTGTCAAGTTTTTTTACTCTCTCTTTTTCCTCACCCACGCCTTCATTATAATGTAATATATGTAATGTATAATTGGGGCCTTTTAGTTCTACTCTCGAAAGTTTTTTTAAGTTTTCTTTGTCAAAAGGTAGCATCTGTGAGTCAACATCTCTTGTATATGCTGAATTAGATGGTCCAAGATAAAGTGTTTGTACAGTTAAGGTTTGTTTAGACGTTGGTTCAATAAGTTTTGTTTGAGTTTGTTGAATTGTTGTAGCACTGGAAACAAATTGTTCATATCTTTCTTTCAATTTATCAAAAACTGTCATTGGTTTTTCTGTTTCTTGAAATTGGGTTTGTTTAATTTTTGATTGCATATTTCAATATAAAAACTTTTTTTAAAAAATTTTATAATATTCAAAAACAATGGATCTGTAGCTCAGTTTGGATAGAGCGTCCGGCTTCGGACCGGAAGGTCAGGGGTTCAAATCCCCTCAGATCCGCATTACTTTTTTTCCATTCTTTTGAGGAATTATCATTAATTTTCCTGTGTAATTTTCTGGAGGTCTAATACTATATAAAAATATTCCCAAAGCAGATATTTCACTATGAGGCTGATTGGTAATAGCCAAATTGTAGTCAGCTATCTTATAAACTTCATTAGGAACTTTGCTAGCACCCACAACTATAACCATATTTTTTATCTTTTTAACCTCTTCTATATATTCTTCAAATCTAATCCCATACATAGTTAAATGAATAATAACATTGTCTTTTTTTAAATTTTTTAAAGTTTTTAAAGAATTTTTACAATATTCGATTTCGACTGAACCGCCCCATTCATCATAAACTTTTTTTATACTTTTTTCTAGAGATTCATCCTTGTCGCCACTATATATAAATTTCTTCATTCCAAATAATCTTCCTACTAAAGCTACATGAGTAGAAGTTCTTTTGTCTCTTTCTATTCTATGCCCTAATCTAAATATAATCATAATTTTTAAAAATATACTATAAATATATGCATGTAGCTTTTATACCTGATGGAAATAGAAGATGGGCTAAAAAAAATAATATTAACCTAAGAGATGCTTATAAAAAAGGAATTGAGCATTTTTCAAAAGTTTTACAATGGTCTAAAGAATTAGGAGTTAATGAAGTATCAATTTGGGCAATTAGCTATGATAATTATTTCAATAGACCAAAAGAAGAAATTGATATATTATTTTCATTATTTGAAGAGTATTATCAAACATATAAAGATAAGACTGAAGAAATAATAAAAAAATATCCAGAAATAGAAAATACTAGAATATATATAGGGGGGTATATAGAAGTTTTAGAAGAAAAGTATAGAAAATATGCTGAAGAAATAAACAATAGAATAGTTAAAGATGAAAAGTATAGAGTAAACTTTTTAGTAATATATAATGGAAGAATAGAAATAATAAAAGCTTTAGAAAAAATGAAAAACGGATTTTCTCTTGAAGATTCTTTAATGCTAAATAGATATCCAGACATAATAATAAGGACAGGGGGAAGAGTAAGAACTTCAGGATTTCTGCCTATACAATCAGAATATTCTGAATGGTACTTTCTAGAAAAATTATGGCCAGAGTTTGATAAAGAAGATTACATAAAGATACTAGAAGATTTTCAAACTAGACAAAGAAATTTTGGAAAATGAAGATAGAAATTTCACCTAAACTATCCGTATATGAAAATGCAAATGTATATTTCGAAAAAGCTAAATTGCTTAAAAAGAAGTTAGAAGGTAGCTATAAAGCTTTAGAATTAATAGAAAAAAAGATTAAAGAGGAAGAGGAAAAATTGAAACAAGAACAGATTAATTTTGAAAGATCTAAAAAAATAGTAGAAAAGCTAGAATGGTATGAAAAATTTAATTGGTCATTTAGTTCAAAAGATAGATTAATTTTAATTGGAAAAAATCAGTCTCAAAATGAATTCTTAGTGAGAAATCATTTGAATGATAAGGATCTATTTTTCCATGCAGATATTCAAGGAGCAGCAACTGTAATATTGAAAAATGGTATAGAAGCAGATATAAATGAAAAATTAGAAGCTGCTCAATTAGCTGCTAGTTATAGTAAAGCTTGGAAAGAAGGATATGCTAGTGTAAATGTTTATTCTGTAAAAAAAGATCAAGTTTCTAAATCATCGGAATCTGGATATCTATCTACAGGAGGATTCTTAATTAAAGGAGAAAGAGAGTGGTTTAAAAACATGCCATTAGGTCTAAAAATAGGATTAAAAAACGGAAAATTATTTATAATAGCTGCTTTATCTAAATTAGAATTAGATAATTATTTTTTTCTTTATCCTGGAGGAAAATTCAAAAAGTCAGATATTGCAAATAAGCTTAGCAAAATTTACAATATTCATCCAGACATATTCCTAAGCAGATTACCTACAGGCTTTTTTAATCTAAAAAAGTAAACTATCTCTCCAGTTATCCATAGATCTTTCATTTTTAAAATGTTCTAAATCATAGCCATGCTTAATTAATTGAAATTCATTAAATCCAATCCTATCTAATTTACTGAAGAAGTTTTTTACGAAATTATCTATATCTTCATTCATCTGTTCTACAATATATATCTTATCGTTCTTTAGGAATATTTCTTTATCTATTTTTTTATAGCTTTCAATATTTGGACCTTCTTTTACTATTTTCATTTCGATTTTGTTATTTATTGGAAATATACCTATATAAGCAATGTTATCTTTTGAATAAATTCTAACTTTTTTAGTATATATATGTTTAATTTCCAAATTATTAACAAAAATATTGGATAATCTTCTAAGTCTACCATATAATTTATCTTCTATTTCTATATTGTGGTGCAGAACTATTCCATATTCTCCAGTTTGATCAAAAGGCTTTGGATAAAAGAAATTTTTATAATCATTTTTTAAAAAGTTTCTAGAGTATAAGATAAATTTTGATAAATTTTCCAAAGAAACTGCTGCTGCTACATTTCTTTTTCCATCAGTTGGATCAACAACTACAAAATCTTCTTCAAAATCTTTTTCTTTATTATCCTCTAAATCTATAATTATAGGTCTTTTCCATTCAGAGGCATTTTTTATTAGGTTTAAAAAATTCTTATATTTTATTATCAGAAGTTCGCATAAATATCCAGAAAACCCTCTAACTTTTATATCTGCCCCATATAATCCTAAAATTTTTAGAAAATATTTCAACAATCTAACTTGGTCCTTTTGTTCTGGCTTTAAATGAGTTATTATATATTCAAAATGTTTAGGTGTTCTATCTACAGATGTTTTATATTTGCTTGATATAGGCACCAAATCGGCATTAATTCCTTTGTACGATATTCTAATATAAGGGTGCTCAGAATATTTGATAGTATATGGTATATTATTAGCTTTTGTTATATCTAGTAGTTTGTTAAAAGCATGCTCTTTTGTTTCTTCTGTATGATAGAAAATATCTAAATCATACTCATTTTTTATATTTGTTCCTTTAGCTACTGATCCATATAATCTCAAATCAAGCTTATATATATCTTTTATTTCTTCAAAAATTTTTAAAGCTAAGTTATTATCTGGTCTTAACTGGTTTATTATCTCATCCATTTTACCAATATTCAAATTTCTTATTTGAAAATATTTTTGCAAAATTCAACACAAATTCTTTATTTCCACATAAATAAGCTTTGTAATCTTTAAATTCGTTAAAATCTTCTAAAGAAAATCTACTATCTCCTTCTTGAGTATATCTTACATTCACTTTGATATGTTTAATAGACTTTAATTCGCTTGAATATAGATTATCATCCAGATATTTAAAGCTTGCAAATAAGTGATAATCTCCAGAATTTTTTATACTTCTAATCATAGACATTATTGGAGATATGCCACTTCCAGAGCTTATGAATATAGCTCTTTCTTCTCCATCAAAGGTAAAATTTCCATAAGGTCCAATTACCTCTATTTCTTTATCATATAGATCATCTAATTTAGATGTAAACATGCCCTCAACATTTGTTATAAAAAATTCTAAATAATCAAAATCTGGTGCTGAAGATATAGAATAAGGCCTTTTTATATCTCCATATTTTAACATAACAAACTGTCCTGGCTTGTAATCTAACTTTGGACCTTTTAGCTTTAGTATATAGTTTCTTCTAGATCTAACTATTGATGAAACTTTGTATATCATTTTTTAGTCTTTTTAGATTTATATACTTCTATATCATCAAAAGTTAATATTTCTAAATTATTCTGGCAATGAGGGCATTTGAACTTATATAATTCAGAATCTTCAAAGTTATAAACTCCATTCGATATACCACATATATTGCAGAAATATAATTCTTCTCCAAATTCTAATCTTTTCTCGTATTCTTTATATATTTTAGTTTTTTCATTTTCAATCCATTCTAACAGTCTTTCTGGTCTTAAATACCATCTGTAAGAAATCCAACCTTTTGAATCAACTTCTTTTACAAATCCAACTATTTTGTGCATATTCATTAATTCTAAAGCATTATTTACATGATTTGTTTTAACATTTAGCTTTATTGATAGATCTTTATCGGAGATTGCTTCTTTCTCAGATTTAGGAAGAAGTTTTAATATTTCTAACGCCATTTCGCCGAATTCTCTTACTAACAATTTTCTATTTTCTAATTCTTCAAAGATGCCACCAATTTTCATATATATATTTAATAAGTTTTTTTAAATAAATATGAAATTTTAAACTAAGACTATGAACACCACTGTATTAAGTAATATTGTAGTTGATTATAGAGAAGAATCAATAATCCAGAAACTTAAAGGAAAGATAAGATTTACGGTTTCAAATATTCCAGTTGACATTATAGTTGGGGAATATGCTATTGAAATAAAAAGAGGTAATGATTTTGAAAACTCTATAATAGATGGTAGATATATAAATCAAATTAGCGTTTTAAAGCAATATGAAAAAAGGATTTTAGCATTAGTAGATGATTCATTTAATAGAGTAAAACCATCTAGCTATTATGGAGCTATAGCGAGCTTGCTAAAGTCAGATATAAATGTATTAAGAGTTAATGAAGATGAATTAATAGAAATAATATTAAGATTATCAATGAATACAAACAATTCAGCAAAAATTGTTCATCCAAAAAAAGAACCAGATATTCTTTACATTTTATCTTCATTTCCTGGAATAGGTTATAAAAGGTCAGTTATGTTGGCAGAGCATTTCAACACTATAAGAAATTTTGCAAATTCTGAACAAGATGAGTTATCTAAGCTCCTAGGAAAATCTATTGGAGAAAGAGTTTTTAAAATATTAAATGAAAAATATATTAAGTGATGAACACTGGATATTCTGATTAGTGATGAGAAATTTGAGTTCTGATTTGCCGAAGGAGGGATTTGAACCCTCGACCTCCAGGTAGCACCGGATATTTATAAATCCTTATGAGTCTGGCGCTCTACCGACTGAGCTACTTCGGCATCTATTTTTTGCTAAGCAATTTATTTAAAACTAATTTTTCCAGATAAAGTTATAGTTTGACCTGCAGAAAGGTTTAATATCTTAGTTAATTTGTCTTTATTTAGATTCAAATCTCCTATATGATTTTCTACTTCATAATCAGATGGAATATTTATTTCTATATATACAGATTCAGAAACATTATTGTAGTTTGTTATTATTAAATCATATTTCAACATTTCGACTTTATAGGTATTATTTCTATACGAATGTGTTAATGTTGGAGAGTATTCATATTCGATATATTGATTAGGGAATAAATTTAATATTACTTCCTGATTTTTTGTATGTGTGGGTAAAGTCATTATACTAGCTGGTGAGCCATCTTCTTCAACAATACTAATTTTTCCAGATGGAATGTCAGCAGGAGCTTTAAAAATTAAATTTATAGTTGGATTGGATTTTATTTTATAAAAAATTGATGGTGAAATATAACTAGTTTTATTTACATTTAATTGATATTGATCAATCCAGATAGATTTTTCTTCCATAGGAGAAAGGTCTATTTGTGCTTTATAACTAACTCTTGATAAAAGTCCTTGATATTGAGTTATTTCATCTGTTTCTGCAGATCTGAATGCTAAAGCCTTAAAATAGCTATTAAATCTAAATCTATTTATATTAGAATCAATTAAAGCAGCTACTCCTTTAATAGCAAAGTTATTTTTATTATATATTTTATATCCTATTTCTAAAATAGACTTATCTTTATTAAATACTAAAATATGATTACCTTCCCATCTTAAATTGTTATTTAAATACATTATAGGACCGTCAGGAATTATTTTATATGTTGGTTTAGGTAATTTTTCATAAGCGATATTTGAACTAAAAGGATAATAAAAGCCATCATCACCTTTTATATAAATTATATTATTTTCTTTAACTAATGTACCTGTAAGCTCTTTATTATTCCAAATAAATTTTACTTTAAGATTTTCTATATCATCATTTTCTTTTATAGAATATCTCCCTATAATTTCATCCGGCTTCTCCGACAGATATATCTCTTTATCAGTAATCAAAAATGCCCCATCTCTCATTATATACATGTTTATATTATTAGAACCTATTAAATTAAAAGATATTGCTAAAAAAGGCATCAAGATTGCTAGAAATAGTAATATAATTTTTTTCATAATTTAATATATATGTTTTTATATATATAATATATCATCATCTGGATGTCTATATAAAGGTTGTTTTAATCTTTTCTGGTCAATAGCATGTCCTATAATACCAATTGATCTAGCTAATGCAAATAATCCATTGCCAATTCCTAATTCTACAAACTCATCTATTTCTTGATCAGAGAAATTTGATTCAATAAATAGATCTAGCAATGCTGCAGCTATCGCCCCATCAACATTAAGAATCAATTTTTCAGATTTCTTTAAAGTTTCTTTTTCAACTTCTAAAGCAAAATTCATATGAATTCCTGTAATGTAAGATTTTATTATTTCAACCCTTTTGTCAGGATTGAATTTAGATTTAACTCTATGTCCGATTCCAGGTATAATCTTATACATAGAAATAAAATCTTTAGCAGAAACATTGTTTTTAACAGCATATCTCCAATTTCTCATAGCGTCGTCTATAGCACCTCCAAATCTAGGTCCTATAGTCAATAATCCTGAAGCTAGAGAAGAAATTATATCTTTACCAGCTCTAGAAGCAACTATAGCATTATGTGCTCCTGAAACATTAGGACCATGATCAGCTAAAACAACTATAACGAGCTCCAAAAATTTCTCTAATCTTTTTGGAATATCTTTTTTAAACCATAAATATCCTATAACTTTTCCTATGCCTTCTTGATTAGAGATTATGTCTGTAATCTTTTTACCATTATATGCAATTTCACCATCTATTTCTTTTGATATAGAGCTAACAATTGATGCTGGTCTTCTGAAATTCTTATTAAAGGTTAAAGGAATTTGGTTATATCCATATTTAGGCTCTATAGGTATATTCATTTTTTTAACCAATTTTCTTACTTCTAAAGCTATTTCAGAAAAACTATTAGGTACAATAACTCCTGCTTCTTTCAAAGCATGCATTTTATTGAATGCCTTTTCTTCATCTTTAGATACTCTAGCTGCTGCATGTCCAAATTGAGCATTTTGAGGAAATATCTCAGCCACTGCTCCGGTTACCCACATTATTAAAGGTTTTGTTAATATTTTTTCTTTATATAATTCAGCTATTTTATATTCATCTGTCCCACCTATCTCTGAAACCGATACGATAAATTTTATATTTGGATTTTTATTCATTCTCTCTATATGATCAATTAAAGTGGATCCTGGAAATACTTCACCACCAATAGCTATTCCTTCATAAACACCATCGCTTTCTTTAGCTATTATTCTAAAAACTTCATTCAGTAATCCACCAGATCTAGTAACTACCCCTATCGAACCAATATTATAAAGCTTTGATTTTATTATATTGTTCTCATCACCTCCTATCACACCAGCTCTAAGTTTTCTAGGAGATATAGCTCCAAAAGTTGCTGGTCCTATTATTATCTTATTTTTATTTTTTGAGATAATATCTTTCATATCTCTTTCTGGAACCCCTTCTGCAACTATGACAATAACTCTAATGTTCTCATCTTCTAAAAGAGGTATCGTTGTATTCTTAACAGATCTAAAAGAAGACAAATTAATTGCAACAGTTGGCCTATGATTTAAAGCTTTATTTATATCTTTATATATAGGGATTAATATTTCATTTGATCCATAGAATAATTTTTGATATCCGTCTTCTGATCCCACTATAGCAACTACACTTGGCTCTCTATCTACCATATAATCATAGTCTAATATTCTCTGAATGTATTCTGGCTTATTGTTTATAACGATTATCTTATCAGATTGGTTAAATAAGTCCATATTTTATAAGAAAGATATTAAAAAAGCAATTTTATATTTTAGCAAAAATATGAAATTGGGACAAGTTTTTTTGAAAAATGAGAAAATTCTAAAGTGGATGGGAAGTTTGGTAGAAGGTAAAATATTAGAGATAGGCGGTGGCGATGGAAGATTGACAAAATATTTAAAAGGCGACATAACTGTTATAGAAATAGATAAAAGATTTCAAGAATATTTAAAAAATTATAAGGTTATATGGAAAGATTTTCTGGAAGTAGAACCTTTTGAAGTAGATTATATAATAGGAAACGTTCCTTATTATATATCTTCTCTAATACTATTTAAGCTATTGGATTGGAATTTCAAGAAAGCTATATTAATGTTTCAAAAAGAATTTGTTATGAAAATGATGATGAATGCTGGGGATAGAGATTATGGTAGATTATCTGTTATGAGTCAATACTATTTTAAAGTAAGATTAATGAAAATAATATCAAAGTATAATTTTACCCCTATTCCAAAAGTCGATTCTGCAATAATTGAAATTGAAAAAATTAGAAATAAAGATGAAGATTTTGAGAAATTTGTAAGGAAGATATTTTCTCATAAAAATAAGAAACTAAGGAATATAATAAATGTAAGCGATGAATATAAAGATATAAGACCAGATCAAATGACATTAGATGAAATAATAAAGCTATATAATTCTCTTAAAGGTCCAAATAATGCATAAGGTTTTTTTCTTAATTCCTCTACATTTCTAGCACCTAATAAAAACATTGTTCCTTTTAATTGTTTTGCAATTTCAGGAAAGATATCTTTTTTTCCTATAACACTATCTAGGAAAGGCTTTGCCATTCCAAATGCTCTAGCTCCAAGCACTAAAGCCTTAGCTCCATCAATTCCAGATCTAATTCCACCACTTGCCAATATATTGTCAAAATCTTTTGCCATAAGAAGAGCTAATGGAGTTGGAATTCCCCATTCTTCAAATCCTTTTGGTGCATCAGAATTTCTAAGATACTCAATTTTGGTCCAACTTGTTCCACCAGTTCCAGAAATGTCTATATATTTTACTTTAGTATTTTTAAATTTTTGAGCAATCTCTTTAGAAATTCCATTACCAACTTCTTTGACAATAGTTGGAAATTCATCTGCAATCTCTATAATTCTATCATATACACCTTCCCAATTCAAATCTCCTTCTCTTTGTATTAATTCCTGGGCCGGATTAAGATGAATAGCAAGGGCATCTGCCTGCAACTTATAAACTACATCTAAAATCTCTTTATTTTTATATTCTTTTAATTGTACACCTCCTAAATTAGCTATCAAAAAAACATCATAATATTTTTTAACATCATAAGTTTCTATTAAAGATTCAGATTTAAATATTGCCCTAATACTACCTATACCCATTGGAATATTGTTTTCATAAGCTATTTTAGCTAAGCCTAGATTTATATCTTTAGCATCTTTAAAACCTCCGGTCATTCCAGATATGTAAATAGGATAATCAAAATATCTCTCAAATAGTTTGGTTTTTGTATCTATTTTATAGTAATCTATATCTGGTAAAGAATTATGGAATAAAAAAACATAGTTAAACCAATTATCAGAAAATTGAGATTCTGGCTTAAGAGAGTTTAAAATATGTTCTTTTTTTCTATCTTGAATAGACATAACGGGTCTGGTGGGATTTGAACCCACGACCTACGGCTTAGAAGGCCGTCGCTCTATCCAAACTGAGCTACAGACCCTATTTAATGATTGAGAAATTTATTTAAATGCTTTTGAAATTAGATAAGATTAAATAATTTTGTTAAAAATATAAGGAGGGCCTGTAGCTCAGCTAGGCAGAGCGCTCGACTGATAATCGGGAGGTCAGGGGTTCAAATCCCCTCAGGCCCATTGGTGAGTAATATGGGAAAGCTTCCTGAAGCTAATTTAGAATTTATGCAATATAAAATATGTTTAGATTGTAAGACTAAAAATAAAATAACAGTAGAAAGATGTAGAAAATGTGGAGGCACAAATTTCAGAAAAAGAGATTTATCTCCAAGAGTGAAGAAAGGATGATAGAAGAAAGAATTAAGAAACTTTTGCAGATAGAAGAAGAAATAAAAAAATTAGAAAAAGAGTACAGTGAAAAGATAGAGTCTTTAGAAAAAGAATATCTATCTAAAAAAGAGCAATTGAGAAAACAGTATGAAGAAAAATTAAATTCAGCAAAGAAGGAATTAGAAGAAAAATACAAGATAGAAGCTAATAAAAAACTTCAGGAATTAGAATATTATTATTCTTCAATTAACTTTAATAAGCCTGATATTGACCAGCTTGCAGAACTGTTTTTCTTTATGTTTAAACGTGAATTAGATGATACCAGAAAAAATCTATAATCTTTATATAATATTTCCAAATAGAAAAAAAGATGAATTGATAGCAAAATTACATGAATTAGGTACTACTGAAATAAAAGCTCCAAACATAAATTTTGAATATTCTTTAGAAAATTTATCCGAACTTCATTCTACATTAAGTCAAATTTCATATGATTTAACACCTATAAAGCCTGGAGAAAAACTATTGTCTTTAGATGAAATAACTAAAAATCTGAGAAATTACCAAGAGAAATTAGATAAATTAAAATATCTATACAAGGAAAAGAAAGACCTAATATCTAAAAAGAAAGAATTAGAAGATAAAATAAATGATGCTAAGCTAATATTTAATTATATAAATTACGATAAGCTTCCTACTCTATTTAAGTTGAAAGCATTCATAACAAAAAGTCCTACTGGTGAATGTTTTAAACTCAAAGATAAGTATTTATGCTTTAGTTTTGACAAACATCCTGAAGATGCTATATTTCTTACATTACCAAATTCTAAAAAAGAATTAGATGATTGGCTGACCCAGCATTCAAATATTGAAAATCAGATAAAAATAATTGATGATGAGATACAAAAGATACAGGAGGATGAAGAATTGAGGAATCTTAGATATTCCATAGATATATATTTAGATAGAGAATTTGTAAAATCCAATATAGCTAATTTCAAAAACTTTTCTATTCTAGAAGTATACACTCCAGAATCTTTTTTAGATAAAACAATTCAGGAATTAAAAAAAATGAATGTTGAAGTAATAGTTAAAGAATCAAAAGATAATGTATTCTTTTATAAGGACTCTATTTTTAAAGATGGACAAATAGTTAGCTACAATTACATGGGCATTCCTTCCAGAAAAGATATAGATCCCGGGTTTTTTAACTGGCTAATTTTTCCAATATTATTTGGATTTATAGTAGGGGATGTTGGTTATGGTATATTAATAATGATATTATCTAAAATTATAAAATTCAAAGATAACATTTTTCAATCTATGGCTAAATTATGGTTTATAGGAGGAATATGGAGCGTTATATTTGGGGCATTATATGATGAGTGGATGGGGTTTCATATATTAAAATCATATAAATTAGGACCATTAATAAATAGAGCGCATGATGTGGAATTTTACATAGCTCTATCATTAGCAATAGGATTTGTAATGCTTACTTTAGGTTATCTAATAGCAATTGCTAATTACTATAGAATAAAAGATTTTAAACATCTTAAATCTTCAATTGGGTCTATATTAATATTATTATCTATAGGAGCAATTTTTGTAAATCAACAGATAGCAATCATAATGTTTATATTAGGATTGTTACTATTAATTTCGTCAGAAGGACCGATAGCAATATTAGAACTAACTTCTTTTATTAGCAATCTATTATCATTTTTAAGATTGTCTATACTAGGATCTGTAGGGGTTATCTTAGCATCTCTAATAAATTCAACTATTGGTTTGCCTGTAATAGGGATTATTATATTTTCAATTCTACATTTGCTACATACTTTATTAATAATATTAGAAGGATCTATACAAGCTGGAAGATTGCAGATTCTTGAGTTCGGAACAAAGTTTTTTAAAGGAGGTGGTAGATTTTTTAAACCTTTCTCTATAATTAAATCAAGGTGAAAAAGAATATGGAAGGAAAAGATTTATTAGCAGCCGGAGATTCAGCTGGTTTGATTGGGCTTGGTGTTGGAATATTAGTTGGGGCAGCAGCTATAGCTACAGGATATTCTCAAGGAAAGATCGGAAGTGCCTTGATGGCAGCAATAGCTGAAAGACCAGAATTAGAGAAACAAGCTTTACTCTATATGGTTTTACCAGAATCTATATTGATAATATCTGTTGGTATAGCATATTTATTACTGAGCAAAATATAAATGATAGAAGATCAAATCTTAGCTGATAAGAGAAAGGAGCTAGAGATAAAGTTAAAAGATAAACAAGCTCAACTAGAATTAGAGCTATACAATCTTAATAGAGAATTAGAAGAAGCCTATACAAAAGAGATAGAAAGATTAAAAACTGAATTAGAACAAAAAATAATGGAAATAATTATAGAAAGAGAGACTGAGTTTAAAAAAGAATATAACTTAAAAAAATTAAATTATATTAAAAAAATAATTGAAGAAATAATTCAAAAGATTAATGAGAAATATGGAAATGAAATAAAGAAAATAAAGCTTGATGGAGAAGTTGTATATACACAAGCAGGTTTGATTTTTAAGCCCAAAGATAAAAATTATTGGATAAACTTAGATATAAAGAATATTATAGAGAAAAATATAAATCTCATAGCTAAAGAAATATGAATGAATTTTCAGCTTATTTAAGTGCTTTGAAATCTAATCTTTTGGATAGATCTACTTTAGATCAGATAAAAAAATCAAAAATAGAAGATATATATGATATTCTAAAGAGAACGCCGTATGGTAAGCATTTTAGTTATAGAGATACTTTAAAAATTAGCTTAGAGGTAGCTATAGATAAAAGATTTCGAGAGATATTAGAAAAAATCTCAAAAAGACAAGATATTAAAGAATTGATACTAGAATATGAGATAGAGAATGCTATCCATAATCTAGATCAGAAGATTAGAAATGTGGAAAAACCTCATTTAATATCATATTTTGATAATAAAGAAAAATTAATGAGATTGTATAAAAATTCTACAGTGCAAGGCTTTTTAATGGGAATGAAGATATATAGATATACTAAAGCAAGTGATATTTTAGAGCTAGATAAATTCTATCTATTCTGGAAAAGAAAATTAGCTAATATGTTTCCAAATATTAGAAGAGCTTTGTTATTTGAGTATAATATTAGGAATTATCTGATTCAAAGATTGAATGGTAATCCACCTAATATAGATGTTCCAAAGGAAATAAAGGAAGAAGAATTGTATAGGGCAGAAATAGTAGCAGATAACTTAATTGTTAACAAATATTTATCTTTATATAGCTATACCTGGGAAACTGTTGAAAAAGCATATATAGTTATAAAAGCTTACTATATAGAGAAAAGATTCTTATTAGGTGTTATAAATGAAAGTCCTGGTTATAGGAACTAAAGATTTTACACTAGGATTTTATGCTGCCGGATTAGATATTATTGTAGTAGATAATGAAAAAGAATTCAATCTAAAGCTGCAGGAGCAATTAGATAAAGAATATGGATTGATAATATGTGATGATAGATTTTCTATAGAACAAAAAGTTTATAAAAAATATTTATCTAAGCAATTTCCAATATTAGTATATTTAAAAGATGTTTCTAACATTAATGAAGAAATTAAAAAATCTCTTGGTATTGAGGTGTTAAAATGAAAGGTAAAATATTGAGAATATCTGGACCATTGGTTGTTGCAGATATAAAAACATCAATGTACGAAATAGTTAGAGTAGGTGAAGAAAATTTAATAGGGGAAGTTATAAAAATAGATGGGAATAAAGCATATATACAGGTTTATGAAGATACGGTCGGTTTAAAAATAGGTGAGCCAGTTGAAGGAACAGGTAAACCTCTTTCTGTAGAGCTAGGTCCTGGATTGTTAGGATCTATATATGATGGATTACAAAGGCCATTATCTGAAGTATACAATATAGACAAGAATGTGTTTATAAAGAGAGGTGTAATGGTGCCTTCTCTAAATAGAAGTAAAAAATGGGAATTTGTAAAACAAGCAAAAAGTGAAGTTAAAGTAGGTGAGATAATAGGATATGTTCAAGAAACACCTTCTCTTAAGCATTATATAATATCCCCATATAGTGGAAAGCTAGAATTACAAGAAGGGAAATTTACTGTTGAAGATATTATAGGTTATATTGATAATAAACCAATAAAATTATATTCTACTTGGCCTGTTAGAATTCCTAGACCTGTAGAGAAAAAATACCCTGCAACTTTGCCTCTAAAAACAGGTATAAGAATTATAGATACATTTTTTCCTATATCAAAAGGTGGTGTTGTAGCTATACCAGGACCATTTGGATCTGGAAAAACCGTAACTCAACAAAGCTTGGCCAAATATTCTGATGCTGATGTAGTTGTTTATATAGGATGTGGTGAAAGAGGTAATGAAATGACAGAAGTTCTTGTAGAATTTCCTCATTTAAAAGACCCTAAAACTGGGGGACCTTTAATGGATAGAACTACACTAATAGCCAATACTTCTAACATGCCGGTAGCTGCAAGAGAAGCTAGTATATATGTAGGAATAACTATAGCTGAATATTTTAGAGATATGGGATATGATGTTGCTTTAATGGCAGATTCGACAAGTAGATGGGCAGAAGCTTTAAGAGAAATATCTGGAAGATTAGAGGAAATGCCTGGAGAAGAAGGATATCCATCATATTTATCAAAAAAAATTGCTGAATTCTATGAAAGAGCTGGAAAAGTAAAAACTTTATCTGGTAAAGATGGCAGTATAACAATAATAGGTGCAGTTTCACCACCAGGAGGTGATTTATCTGAACCTGTATCACAAAACACTTTAAGAGTTGTAAAAGGATTTCTAGCCTTAGATGCTTCATTAGCTCAAAGAAGACATTTTCCAGCTATAAATTGGCTTACTAGTTATTCATTATACAAAGATGTAGTATATGAATACTATAAAGCTATAGATCCAGATTATCCTGAAAACGCTAAACTAGCTCTTTATATTCTCCAAAAAGAATCTGAATTGCAACAAATTGTTCAATTAGTTGGACCTGATGCGTTGCCAGAGAAAGAGCAATTTATATTGTTAATAGGGAAAATGCTAAGAGAAGATTTTCTTCAACAAAATGCATTTGACGAAATAGATGCATATTGTAGTTTAGAAAAGCAAGCTTTAATGCTTAAGATAATAATAACTTTCTATAGAAGAGGTTTAGATATTGTTGAAAAAGAAGGAATTGAATATGTTAGAAAAAGCAAATTTATATCTGAAATTGCTAGAATGAAGTTTTATGATATTGAAAAATTAAATGAATTATTAAAAGAGGTGGAACAATGATAGAATATAGAGAGATATCTGAAATTTCTGGACCTTTAATATTTGTTAAGGTTGATCATCCTGTTAGATATGGAGAAATAGTTGAGATTATAAAAGAAAATGGAGAAATAGTTAATGGACAAGTTTTAGAAGCTAGACAAGATATTGCTGTAGTGCAAGTATTTGGAAATACAATAGGTTTAAACACATCTGGAACTGTTAGATTTACTGGAGAACCTATGACGTTTGGAGTTTCAGAAAATATGCTTGGAGGTATTTTTGATGGTTTCGGAAGATCTTTAAGAAATGAAATATACAATATTGAAACTAAGCTAAATGTAAATGGATATCCTATAAATCCATATGCAAGACAACCTCCTAGAGATTTTATAGAAACAGGAATATCTACTATAGATGTAATGAATACTCTTGTTAGGGGACAAAAATTACCTATATTTTCTGGATCTGGGTTACCACATAATCAGCTAGCTGCTCAAATAGCTAGACAAGCTAATGTTAAAGGAGAACAGTTTGCAGTAGTGTTTGCAGCTATGGGAATTACATATGATGAAGCATTGTTTTTTATAAAAGATTTTGAAAAAACTGGTGCTATAAAAAGATCTGTATTGTTTCTAAATCTTGCAAACGACCCTTCTATAGAAAGAATATTAACTCCAAGATTAGCTCTAACAGTTGCAGAATATTTAGCTTTTGAGAAAGATATGCATGTTTTAGTTATATTGACTGACATGACCAATTATGCAGAAGCTTTAAGAGAGATATCTGGAGCTAGAAAAGAAATACCAGGAAGAAGAGGATATCCAGGATATATGTATACAGATTTGGCAAATATATATGAAAGAGCTGGAAGTGTTTTAGGAAGAAAAGGAACTGTAACTCAAATACCAATATTGACAATGCCTTCAGATGACAGAACACATCCAATACCAGATCTAACTGGATATATTACAGAAGGGCAAATAGTTCTAGCCAGAGATCTTCATAGAAAAGGCATATATCCTCCTATAGATCCTTTACCAAGCTTATCTAGATTAATGAACAATGGAATAGGAAAAGGAAAAACTAGAGAAGATCATAAAAACTTAAGTAACCAGCTTTATTCTGCATATGCATATGGAAAAGATTTAAGAAATCTTGCAGCTGTTGTTGGAGAGGACTCATTGACAGAGATAGATAGAAAATATTTAAAATTTGCAGATGAATTTGAGAAGAGATTTATAAAACAAGATTACTATGAAGCTAGAGATATTGAGAAAAGTTTGAACATAGGTTGGGAATTATTATCTATATTGCCTGAGTCAGAGCTTAAGAAGGTCAAACCTGAAGAAATCCAGAAATATATGAAAAAATGAGCGAACTACAATATACTCGAATGGAGCTATTAAGATTAAAAAATAGACTAAATTTAGCTAATAAAGGTTATAATATATTGAAGAAAAAATTAGATGTTTTAATAATAAATCTGTTTGATTTGATAAAAAAACTTAAACAAAGACAAGGCAAGCTTCTGGAAAAACTAAACAAAGCAGAGTATATATCAAAATTAGCTAAAGAGAAATTTACCTTAAGTGAAATAGATATAATAGCAAATTATAATAAATTAGATTATAATTTAGATATAAATACAAAAAATGTTATGGGAGTAAAAGTTCCTATATTCAAGTTTCAGATTAAATCTGATAAAGTTTATTACCCTTATTATAGAAGTATAATTTTAGGAGAAATGGTCAAAAATTATAGAGAAATAATATTGGAAATGATAGAGCTTGCAGAAATAGAATCTTCTGTAAAAAATTTATTAAGAGAGATAAAAAAAACTAAGAGAAGGGTGAATTCTTTAGAATATATTATAATACCAAAATTAAAGCAGGATATTAGATTAGTTTTATCAAAATTAGAAGAAATGGAAAGAGAAAATTTTGTAAAGCTTAAGGTCATTAAAGATGCTCAATTATAAGATAGTAAAAATATTCTTTTTGTTTATAATATTTTTTAGTTTATTGGCAATTTATTTCGGTATTGGAAAATACGTTAAAGATTTATTAGGATGGATGTCTTTTTTCATCTTAAATACTATAGTAATAACTTTTATAATAATGCTCTATTTGAATAAGGAATATATATTTAGAAAAAGTCGAGAAAGTGAAAAATTTAAAGTGTCTGTAGTTGTACCTGTCTACAATGAAGGAGAAAATATAATCCAAACTATAGAAAGCCTATTGAATGTTAACTATCCTAAAGATAAATTAGAACTTATTTTTGTTGATGACGGATCTACAGATAATACAGGAGAGATAGTAAAGAGATATCCTGTAAAATATTTTAGAAAGCAAAATGGCGGTGCAGCTTCTGCAAAGAATTATGGAATAGTAAAATCTACAGGAGAAATAATAATAACAATGGATTCTGATTCAGTAATAGATAAAAATGCAATAAGAAGAATAGTTTCATATTTTGAAGATGAATCTGTTGGGGCTGTAGCAGGGACTATAAGGGCAAGAGCTCCAAAAAATCTAATTCAAAAATGGCAATCTGTAGAATATGATCTAATACTAATTTATAGAAGGATATTAGAAGCTTACGATAGTGTATATGTAACACCTGGTGGATTAAGTGCATTTAGAAAATCTGCTTTAGAAGAAGTTGGGTATTTTGATGAAAAAAGCTTAACAGAAGATCAAGAGATAGCAATGGCTTTGCAAAAGAAAGGGTATAAAGTTTTATGCAGTCTTGATGCATATGTCTATACAACAGTTCCAGAAAGTTTACCTAAATTAATAAAACAAAGAGTGAGATGGATAAGAGGCGGAATCTATAATAGAATAAAGCATCAAGATCTGTTAAATCTGAAATGGGGTAATTTATTTATATTTGGTTATCTTCTAGATATCTTATTTTTTATACCATTTGTAACAGTTTTTATTGGAACCATATTGCTCTTAATGGAGCAATACTTTTGGGTTGAAAGATTAGGATTGGATGTAATTGTTTTAATGATAGATCAATTCTTTGTAACTTCATTAATTTTCTGGTTAGTTTCACTACCTTGGCAGCTTTATATGCTTAACTATTTCAAAGATTTTTTAAATGAGACTAGATATAGTATATTAGATTTCTTAGGATTTATGTTTATATTTGGATTTGGTTGGTTTTTTGTCTGGTTTGTTGTAATGATAAAAGAAATTAAAGGTGAAAGAAACCTATGGGAGACCAGATAAAAAAAATAGATTACCCTTTTTTTATTTCTGCATTAATAATAACTATAGTAATATTTTCGTCTGGATATATGATTGGTTGGTATTTCTCGGAAAAAAATAACAATGAAATAATAGATGAAATAAACAATATAAATTCTCTATTGAGCGTTTTGCAAATACTACATGCTGAAGAATTCTGTAAATTCTATCCATATATAATATCAAAGATAGAAACAAATAGCTGGAAATTAGGTGAAAAGTTACAATATATAGAAAATCAAGGTAGAACAGAAGATAGATTAAAGAACTTATATTTTGAATTTCAATATAGAGATATGACAATAGTTAAAAAAGCAATTTCAGAGTGTAAATTTGAAACTAAAATTGTAATCTATTTCTATACAAATAAACCTAATCTTTGTCAAACCTGTAATGCTCAAGGTTTTGAATTAAGCAGAGTTAGAAATATTTTAAAAGAACAAAATCAATCTATAAGAATATATTCATTTGATGGAGAATTAGAAGGTATGGGAAAACTATTAGCAAACATATATAATGTTACTTCTTATCCAACTATAATTTACAATAATAAAAAATATGGGTTCTTGTCTAAAGATGAACTATTAAATATATTGAAATGAGCTTTGACCTTAAGAAAAAAGCTACTTTAAAAAAGCTTGATTATTATTTGAAAAATCAAGAAGTAGATCCTCCTGCCATTCCAATAATACAATATATCAATATGCATCCAGATTTGTTTACCACTTCTAGCTGCTCAGGTAGAGTTTTAGTTCTAATAGATAGAGGAAAGAAAATAGATAGTGAAAAATATTTAACATTTCATAGAAAAATATCTGTAGAAGACCTTAAAGATTTACCGGAAGATTCAATATTGAGAGTGGAACCATTTATATTTCATATTGAAGCTAGAGATATAGATGTTGCTTCAGAATTTCTACAAAGAGCTAGATTAGTTGGCATAAAAAGAGGCGGCATGACAAAAGTAAAGATAGGGTATTTTATAGAAATAATGGGCAATGTATGCTTTTCATCACCTGTAAAAAATCTTATTATAGATGAAAGCTTAATTAAACATATCAACATGTTAATGACTAGAAATGAAAAAATGTTAAATAGATTTTATAATTCAATAAGAATTTGGATTGAGAATTTGGTAAAAAATGCTAATAAAAGCTTGAAGTAAGTAATTATAGTGATAATAAACTAAAATCCCGTAATTTATAGCTTGAAAATCTTTAAATATATTGTCATAAACTTCAGTTTGTATGACATGAATTTCAGCCAAATTTTCTGCATACTTTGGATAAACTTTAATAGTTGTGTTGAAGTTAGCAGGATATGGATAAATTAGTTCTATAGTTTGTATATATCTATCTTTTATAAAAATCTCCTTTTTAAAGAAATTATTATAGCTAGAAACTTCTATAACATACACTGCTGGTTCTTTAGATAATATTTCTAACTGAAATCTTATTGGCTGCTTATAATTTCCAGATATTTTCTTTGGAAAATTTAAGCTAAACACATCTCTTTTGATTGTAATATTTAGAAATATAGTTGTATTAGGCAAATTTGGATAATCAGGATCATAAAATGTTACTGGTATAATGTAATTTCCTATTGATGTAGGACTAGGTGAGATTATAACTCTTATAGGATTTGAATAGAATATTTTTTCATCTGTTTTCCAACCATCAGGTAAAATAGCTTTAAATGTTTTATAGCTTCCTTCAGGAATATCTCTTTTGAAATCTAAAGTTATTACTGATATAGGATAACCTTGAATATTTATAAAACTTCCATTTGGAAAATCTCTATTATAATCATAGTTAAATATAGCATATGATAACATAAAAAAAAGTATAATTATCATAATTATTTAAAAACTTTTTAAAAATATGATGGGCGTATCTACAGTAGTTGTTTTAATATTATTAGGTTTTATTATTCAATTAATTGATCAATTTGCTACAAGTCGATTCTCTTTTATACCTTCTAGAGCTTTAACTGAACCATGGCGATTTGTTACTAGCATGTTTTTACATGGTGGCTTTTTTCATTTAATTATAAATTTATATGTATTGATTCAATTTGGAACTTTAATTGAAAGAAGAATAGGCACAAATAATTTTTTAATACTATATTTTGGTTCTGGCATATTAGGAAATCTTCTTTTTTATCTAGCTGCATATTATGGATTAATAAGCATGAATTCCTTAGGTGTTGGAGCTAGTGGTGCTATAGCTGGGTTATTGGGGGCCTCTGTGATTTTCTTTCCTTATTTGCAAGTACTTCTATTTTTTGCAATACCAATGCCTATGGCAGTGTTTGCAGTAGTATATTTGATAATCGAATTATTAGGAACATTTAATATGCAATATACTGGAATAGGGTCTGCTGCTCATTTAGGAGGATTTATATTTGGATTACTTTACGGGTTTATGTTTGAAGAGAATTATTGAATCTTAATCTAAGAATACATCTACTGTTGGAGGTTCTGCAGGTAATCCTTTTCTTTCTCTTATTTGTCTTACAACCTTATTAATAAGCTCTTTAGGAATTTCTTCAAAGCCCCAATACTCAGGGTACCATAGAGCTCTTCCCTGAGAAGCTCCTCTAACTTCATTACTAAATCCAAACATCTCAGCTACAGGAATAATAGCTGTTATATATGATATTTCATCTTCTTGCTGCATTTCCAACAAAACGCCTCTTTTACCATTAATTATATTTAATATGGCTCCAGCATAATCATGGGGAACCTGGAATAAAACTTTTTGTTTAGGTTCTAACAAAGTAACTCCTGCCATCAACATTGCTGCATATATTCCTCTTTTTACTGCTGGGATTATCTGAGCAGGACCTCTATGAACATGATCTTCATGTAACATTGCATCAACTAATTTAACCTTAACACCAATAACTTTCTCTTGAGCTAATGGTCCTTTTTGCATAGCTTCGATAAAACCTTGAATAGCTAATTCTTGCACTTCATTTAGATACTGTATTCCTTTAGTTGCATTGACAAACATATTCCCATTATAAAGCATCCAAACATTTTTTGCTTCTTCTCTATCAACACCTAACTCTATCAATTTTTCAGCTACATATTTTGGATTTTTTATCTTCTGACCAGAAAATCCTTCTTCTTCTATCCATTTTCTAACTTGCTCTGGCAATCTTTCTACAACAATATAAAACCTATTATGTTTATTTGGACTTTTTGATTCTACAGGACTTGGAGTAACGTCTTTTACTGTTTCTGCATAAACTACCAATGGAGAGGAAACGATAATGTCAATTCCCATCTCATTTTTTATCTTATGTTCAATAATTTCTAGATGAAGTTCTCCCATTCCAGAAATTATATATTCGCCAGTTTCATGATTAATTTCAACTTTTAGAGTTGGATCTTCTCTAGATAATTTTTGTAGAACTTCAATGAGCTTTGACAAATCTTTACTATTTTTAGGTTCAATAGATTTATTAACAACAGGTTCAGAATAGTGTTTTATTTGTTCAAAAGGATCAATAACAACCGAACTTACAGTTTCACCAATATAAGTATCTTTCAATCCAATAACTGCAGCTATATTTCCAGCTATAATTGATTCAACATTTACTCTATCTGGGCCCATGTATATTGCTACTTGTTGTATCTTAGCCGGTTCATTTTTTGATATAGCATAAACATCTTGTCCTTTATAAACTTTACCTGAGAATAATCTTAAAATTGCAACTTCTCCAGCATGTTTATCATGAACAACACCTATAACTGCACCTACCATAGGTCCATTTGGATCACAACTAAGCATTGATTTACCTACATCACTTTCTAAATCACCATGCCACAGATGTTTTATTCTATATTCTTGTGCTTTTTTTGGATTTGGAAGATGATTAATAACCATTTCAAGAATTACTTCATCTAATGGAGCTAATTCTATAGCTTCTTTTTTCTTTTCTTGCTTAACTAATTCATACAATTTTTGAAATGATATACCTTTTTTCTTTATATATGGTAAACTTATAGCCCATTTATTGAAAGCTGATCCTACAGAAACAGTTCCAGCTTCAACAGAAACTTTCCAAGGTTGTTTAAATTCAGGAGGTGCGGCACTTTCTATTATCTTATTTATATTTGATATTATTTTTCCAACTTTTTCCATCATCTGTTTAGAATCTAATTTCAATTCATTTATTAATCTATCGACTTTATTTATAAAAACTACTGGTTTAGCTCTTTCTTTTAATGCTTGTCTAAGAACAGTTTCCGTCTGTGGCATTACTCCTTCAACAGAATCAACAACCAATATAACTCCATCTACAGCTCTTAAAGCTCTAGTAACATGTCCTCCAAAATCTACATGTCCTGGAGTGTCTATTAGATTTATAACATAATCTTCTCCATTATAATTAAATCCTAAACTTATGTTTGCTGATTTAATTGTTATTCCTCTTTTTTGTTCTAATTCTTCAAAATCTAATATTCTCTGCTCTCCAGCCAATTCTTTGCTTATCAAACCTGCTCTAGCTACTAGACTATCTGTTAAAGTTGATTTTCCATGATCTACATGAGCTATTATAGCTATATTTCTAACTTTTTCTATATTATGCATTATCTTAACTACTTCTTCAACAACATACTCTTTCTTTGCCATGTTTATTTATATAGATATTAATAAAAAAACTGAGGTCAAAAATCCTTTTTAATTATTGCAAAAGCATCTTTATGGTAGAAATTTATTGTAAATAATCTGCCAGGAACTTTTGTTAGATCTGAATTCTCTACAATATAATCTTTAAATCCAGGAATAACATCTTTAGATTCTTTAACCAATATTCCTTTGTATATATCTTTATTTTTGAAAATTCCATTTACCGCTATTAGTCTAACATTAAAATCTAGTAAATCTAGTAATTCAGGTATTTCTTTATGTATTTCAACTTGTACATGCATTTTATAAGTTAAATTATCATAAACATCTTTGTTCTTTAAGGCACCTTTGTTAAGATCAAGATCTAAAATATGGAGTAATTTAACATTGTCTATAGCAATACGTTGCATTTTATAATTGTAGAATTGTTTATCCTTTAAAATTACGTATATCCCTTCTATCATTCCTCTTTATAGAAAATGAGAGAATCTGATACCTTGAACATTTTTATATTCGAATGTTCGAAAAATTTTTTAATCATTTCTTCATTTTTTTCAACAATTGAATAAATATTACTTTGTTTTGGTATCTCTACCAATCTAGAAAATTTTAAAGCTATTTCGATATTTTTATATAAATTTTCTAAATCATGGGGGAAAAAATCTAACAAAACAGCTTTGTAACTTTTATAATTTTCAAAATTGAATTTTGAGTTTTCTGAATTGAATTTTGAATTTTCTGTTTTCCTCTTTTGCTTACACATAGTAATACACCTCTGCAGGACCAGGTATCTTCATAACTCTACCTTCACCAGACAAGCCGCCTTTAATTAACTTAGATACAAAATTTCCAGAATATGGTTGAACAAATTCAATTTCATAGTAAGGCCTGTTGGTTGCTACAAAATGATCTTCATCTAAATACATATACTCCCCTTTTTCTAATTCTTTCTTTACAATGGATCCCTGACTCTCTAAAAATATAGTTCCTGTTCCATAATATCCAGCTATAAAAAAACCTGAACCCGAAGCCCAAGATTTTAATCCACCAAATATTAATTTATATTTTATATTTCCAATATGAGCTAGATAAGCACGGTCAGAGACAAATAATGAACCGTTTTTTAAATCATAAGAGAATATTTCTCCAGCTCCTGCAATATGAACTTCAGCAGGCACCTGTAAAGGAGATATTTTTATTTTAACAAATTCAACTCCAGATTGACTTTTAAATGCATTTAACATTTTATCAAATAAATCTTCTTGCTCATTACCAAATATTATATCCATTTTAATTTCTCCAGTGCTAGATACAAAACTTCCTGGCTGACAATATATGAAATCATCTGATTTGTCAAAATGTACTTCTAAAACTTTGGTCCTAAGCTGTTGTTTTAAATCCCAGTTCATATATAAAGAATCTTTTTAAAAAATTAATGTTTAAATAATTGCCTTAGTAGCTCAGTCTGGTAGAGCGCGTGCTTGGTAAGCACGAGGTCGCGGGTTCAAATCCCGCCTAAGGCTATATATGACTTTAGCTGAAAAAAGATTAGATGCTTTTGAATATCTATTTCAGGGCATACAAGACGACTATTTTAAAGGTTACGCATTTTGGAAATATGTAAAATCTAAAGGAATCGAAATGTTTCATATATATGATCCAGATCCAAAAGAAATGGTTAGAAAAATTTCAAAAATTAAAAACGATTTCATAGAATTTGCTTCCAAATTAGTTACAGAATATCATACACTGTTTAATTCTAAATATAAAGAAACATTGGAATACGTAAATAAATTGGAAAAAGCTACAGGTATAAAACTGAGTCAACAAATGAAAATTGCTTTGAATATAATAAGAATGGAAATTGGAGATTTACCTATAGTTACAAAAGCTGAAATGGACAAACTAAAAGAACATGTAAAAAATCTTATTGAATATTTAAAAACATTACCATCAGATAAACGATATATAGATGAGAGAACTAAAATATCTGATGAACTATTACTATCATTTATCATAATTGGAAAAAAGTTTGGATATGATCCATTATTGCTCTTAATTATTGGTGCTAGAGAATCTTCATTGAACAATAAAGCAAATAGTGGATATGCTATTGGAATTTCTCAACAAACATTTTTTGGAGCATTTCCTTACTATTTTCATCCAAAAAATAATATAAAAATTCCAATTCTATTGCCAACAATGTATTCAGATATTAAAAAAGATTTTCCAGATATATACTCAATATATGCTATGGCTTTAACTTTAGAAAATAAAAAGCTAGAGAAAAAAACAAACGATATATGGGAGGTGATATTTTATTATAAAAGCTCTAATACACCGACAAGTCAAGAATATGCTAATGAAATAAAAACTATCTATGAAAAACTATTAAAAAGAAATAAAAAAATATCTTAAATATGAGAAGAGTTGCAGTTATTGGGATAGGAATAACAAAATTTGGAGAACATTGGGATAAAAGCTTAAGAGATCTGGCTTTAGAAGCTGGAATTAAAGCTATAACCGATGCTAAAATAGAAGGAGAAAAGATAGAAGCAGGATATCTTGGCAACATGGCTGCTGGAAATTTTGCAATGCAAGAGCACCTTGGAGCATTATTAGCAGATCAAATGGGGTTAAATCCAATTCCAGCTGTTAAAATAGAAGCTGCATGTGCATCTGGTGCGGTTGCATTTAGACAAGCTTATTTAGCAGTAAAATCTGGAATGTATGATATAGTTGTTGCTGGAGGTGTAGAGAAAATGACAGATCTAGATACAGAAACCGTATCAAAGATATTATCAGCAGCTGGAGATCAAGAATGGGAAGCTTTTCAAGGAGCTACTTTTCCATCTTTATATGCTTTAATGATGAGAGCATATATGCAAAAATATGGAGCCAGTCAAGAGGATTTTGCTCATGTTGCAGTTAAAAATCATAAACATGCTTCTATGGTTGAATATGCTCAGTTTAGAAATGTAATAACTGTAGAAGATGTAATGAATTCTAAATATGTTGCTGAACCTATAAAAGTTCTAGATTCTTCTCCAATAACAGATGGTGCTGCTGCTGTTGTATTAGCATCAATGGATGTAGCATATTCTTACACATCTAATCCTATAGAAGTTATTGCATCAGCTCAAGCATCAGATACATTATCTTTAGCAGATAGAGAAGAGCTCTATTACACAAAAGCTTCAGAAATTGCAGCAAAACAAGCATATAAACAAGCCAATATAACAGCATCGCAAATAGATATTGCTGAAGTTCATGATGCATTTACTATTGGAGAAGTTCTTGCTATAGAAGCTTTAGGATTCTTTAAAAAAGGCGAAGGATACAAAGCTGCTGTAGAGGGACAAACTACTTTTGGTGGTAAAGTTGTAGTTAATACTAGTGGTGGATTAAAAGCTGCTGGACACCCTGTTGGAGCTACAGGAATAAAACAAATATATGAGATAGTAACACAATTAAGAGGAAAAGCTGGTAAAAGACAAGTTCCAAATGCTTTATATGGATTAACCCACAATGTCGGTGGATCTGGAGCTACTGCAGTTGTCCACATTTTCTCAAAGGTATAAGTTTTAAAAGAATTTTTATATAAATATGGATAAATTTACTAAGGCCAGAATTATAGGTGCTAGAGCTTTGTTATTAGCTAGGGGAGCTACCTATAAGCTTAAAACTATACCAAATTTTCCGGATGTTGTTAATATGGCTTATGAAGAATTCAAAAGATCAAAAATACCTTTAGAGGTGGTGAAATGAATTTAATTCCATTTTTACTTTTAGCTTTATTGAGTGGATGTGTAGATTTATCTACAAGTAGCCAAAAATCTTGCAAAGTGGATTCTGATTGTCAGATTTATGAAAAATGTTCAAATAATACATGTGTATTAAAGCCTGGTAGCTGCGTAAATGATAAAGATTGTCAATTTTATGAAATATGTAATAAAAAAGATAATAAATGTGTTGTTAAACAAGGTTATTGTGTAGATAATAATCAATGCAAAGTTATTGAATTTTGTAATTTCACTACAAAGAAATGTCAGCTTTTAGAAGGATATTGCAATTCTGATACAGATTGTAAAAATAATGAAGTTTGTAATAAAAAGACAAATATATGTGAACCTAAGAAAGGATATTGTTTAAATTCGTCTGACTGTAATGCTTGGGAATACTGTTCTGAATATAATAGATGTGAGCCATACCCAGGAAGATGTAATATTGATCAAGATTGTAAAAATTTTGAAGTTTGTGATAAAAAATTGAACAAATGTGTTCCAAAACCAGGATATTGCTATACTGATGGAGATTGCAAAAATTATGAATATTGTGTAGGAAATAAATGCGTTTTAAAGCCAGGAAAATGTGAAGTCAATTCTGATTGTCAATCTTGGCAAGTATGTTCTAAAAATACTTGTGTATCGGCACCAGGAAGATGTGAAAACAACAATGAATGTGCATCTCATGAATATTGTGATATATCTTCTAAACTATGCAAGCCACAACCAGGCAGATGCAATTCAAATGCAGATTGTAAATATGGAATTTGTGACCAGCAAACAAAAACATGCAGATAGTAAAACTATCTAAAAAGCATTTAGATGATATTTTTAAATTTCTTTCACCTTTAGATGAAGATTTAGAAGAATCTATAAAAGAAATTTTGCTAGATAATATGAGCTTTGGATATTATGAAAATAATCAAATTAAAGGAATAATACTAGGTTATGAAATATCCTTTGATGGAATGCAGATATTAGATGATGAAAAAAATTCTATATATATAGAAATACATGCTGATGATGAGGAAATTAGAAATAGATTAATATCTACTGTTGAATCTGAAGCTATTCAAAATGATTATGACTACATGATTGTTGAATTTAGCACTCCATTGTCAAAGATAATTCAAAATCCTCAAGGTTTGGCAAAAACATTACTGAAGAATGGATTTTATTTTATAAAACCTCCTAATTCTGACACTACAATAGCCTTTAAAAAGCTTGAAGATTAATCATACTTTAGTAGTAATTCATCTACATATTTTCCGTAATGATTTCTTCCTTTTTTCAAAACAGCTATTTCTTTGAATCCAAGCTTTTTGTATAAAGATATAGCTTCTTTATTCTTTTTACTAACATACAGATATATATTCTCATAACCTAGCTTTTTAGCTAATTTTATAGCTTTTTTAATCATTTTAGTTCCTAATCCTAAACCTCTATATTCTTTTCTAACAGAAACAGATAATTCGCAATTATGATCAAAAGGAAATTCATAAGGTATTAATTCTAGCATTCCAACTAATTTTTTACTCTTTTTATCTATAACAAATATCATAAATGCCTTTCCATTTCTTAATCTTTCTAATTTTTGATACATCCATTCAATTTCATCTCTAGGTTTAACTTTTTTCTGAACTGTTATATATGCCTTTTGCTTAACTAATTCATTAACATAATCTGCATATTCTTTAGGAGAAAAGCTAGCAAGCACATCTCCATTATAATCAACTACTATCTTTAAATTTCTAGATAGTAGTTTACGAGCTAAAAGAACCTGCTGCATAAAAATCTCAGCCCCAATATTTAATAATTATAAAAAAAGATTTTTAAATCCATCAGTTAATTAAGCTTATTATTCAATATCTTTAACTCTATTCATCATTTCATCCCACTTATTTCCTGCTTTAGATTCATATTTTTCATCTCTTTTCTTTATTTTAACCATTATAGGATATTTGGTATATCCGGATATTATAGCTTCACCAGGCAATAAATTAGGAATAATTTCTAAATAGTTTTTCTTTAAAGTCTCTGCACTAGATGATATATTTGATAGATCATTAGGATTAACAATTCTTAAAAACACTTGTACATTCATCTGAGACATTATGGTTTGATCTAAATAAGCTGGTCTTTGAGAAACTATTATCAAAAATACTCCAAATTTTCTACCTTCTCTAGCCATTCTAGCCAATATCCTTTTAGCTATAGTTTGATCATAAGAAGCTAATATATGAGCCTCTTCAATTATTATCACAATTGGAGGTAAATTTCTTTCTCTTCTTTTAATTTCTAAAATATTCGATAATATAATATAAGCTTTAACAGCTATATTTTGACTATCTGTATTATCTGAAAAATCTATTCCAATAGAGATAGATTTTTTTATACTGTTAGATATAAAAGATTTGATATTAGAATGCTCTGATATAAGACCTGTCTTCTTTAGATCATATAATCTCCATAAAATTGGAATGTTTCTTAATTCATCTTCTTCTAGCTTTGAAATAGCTTGTTCAAGTGTTTTTATATTTCTATTTTCAAGTAATGAAGAAATATTATATCTTACTCTATCAGTTAAATCATATAAAGCATCAAATATCTCAATGCTTAATTCCTGAAAAGGTATATTTATTTCTGAACTTGGTAATGCTACAAATTTTGTTGGAAATTTGCTAGATAAAGCATCTATATATTCTCCATGCATATCAAATAATATTATAGATAGTTTATCGTATTTTCTTAGAAGCTCTTCTATCAATACAGCAACTAGATTACTCTTGCCGGCACCACTCATAGCTAATATGGCCATATGTTTTGATAACAATTTTTCTGGATCTAATTTTATAGGAATTTTATTTGGTAGCAATGTGCATATATCTAAAGTTCCTGAAGATAGATCTAAAGCTTTCTTTATCTCTTCATCTGTTGCAGGATAGACTTTCTCTCCTGGTTTTGGTGGGACATCAACAGATTCTAAACCATCATTATATTTTCCTAAAATAGCTACATCTGCTATAGAATATGACAAATCTAATGGAAAATGTTTTTCTATATCTTCTGGATATTTAAGATAATACGGAGTTTCTAAAAATGGATTTCTTAATTCTATCCTTTCAATAACTCCAAATATATTTGATTCTGTTTTAACAAAAGATCCAATTGAAAAATTTTTTTCATTTACAACAAATTTGAAATAATTAGAATTTGTTGGAGACAGTATCATTTGAACAATCTTTTAACCCGAGAAAATTTATTCGGATCAATATTTTTTTCTAAAGCAGTTCCGATCTGAACAGCATCTGCACCAGCTTTGTATATTTTTCTTAATTGATCTGGAGTTTTCACACCTCCTGCCACAATCTTAATTATATTGTTTGTAGTTTCTTTAATCATTTTTATACCTTCTAATGGCACATGTTTATCAGAATTACTTCCTACATCAGCTAAAAAATATCTAAATCCTAAAACTTCTGCTAATTGAGCAAATCCAGCTAAAATCTTAGGTTTAGCTTGGGGAACAAGATCAACATCACCTACCCATCCAACAGTGCCTCCAGGTTCAACTACAACATATGCAGTTGGTAAAATTTGCAATTTAAGACTTTTTATCACAGGCAAAGCTAATAATTGCACCCTAGTTATCCAATATGGATTTCTAGAATTTAGAAGCGACAAAAGATATAATCCATCAGCATATTTGGTCAATGTAGCTATATTCCCTGGAAATAGTGTAATAGGAATATCAACAGCTTTCTTTATTTCCTTTACTGTATAGTCTAATATTTCTCCTTGGACTCCTATCGACCCTCCTACTAAAATCATATCAAAATCTGCTTCATAAGCTTTTATTGCAGTATTGACAGCAGTATCTAAATCTGGATAATCTAATGGATCAATAACGGCAAATATCAACTTTTCTCCATTTTTTATTTTATCGACTAGGTATTTTTCTACATCCATATTTTTAAGTTAGCTTTAAAAAAGGATTTATAAATTATGAAAAGAGAAATAAAAGCTTTAGTAGATGGTGGATCTGCAAAACCTATGCCTCCACTTGGTCCAGCACTAAGTGCTGCAAAGCTACCTGTTAATGAAGTTATAGCTAAGATAAATGAAGCTACTAAATCTTTTTCTGGAATGAAAGTTCCTGTAACTATCATTTATGAAGGTTCAAATTATGAAATTGTTGTTGAAACACCACCAATAACAGAATTAATAAAAAAAGAAGCAAAAATCGAAAAAGGTGCATCTAATAAAGATCAGATAGCTGGAAATATAACTATGGATAAATTAATAGAATTAGCAAAAAGCACTTCTTCAAATTCAAAATCTGTTAAAGCAAGATTGAAAGAGCTAATAGGTACTTGTCAAAGTATGGGAATTACAATAGATGGCAAAAAACCAAAAGAAATCAAAGATATATGATTTGGATAGCTTTATTTCTTTTAGCATTTGGATCATTTGAAAATGAAATACTTTATATTAAACATTATCAAGGACAGTATTTTTATATAGGCGTTAAAGATAGTGGTGTTTTTCTATATGAATTTAATTCAAAGCAAACAGTAGAAAGATATGAAGGTCAACTGAAAGGAATACCATTTGTAACAGATAAAAGAATTCTAATACCAGAAGGATCTGTAATTAAAGAGTTTTATTATGAAAATCAGATAATAAAAAGCAGATTTCTCAACATCTCTGCCACAGATATATTTCAAATAAATATAACATCTCAAAAATATATAGGTCCAGGATTTCTAGTAATTCAAAATAGCAGTAATCTAAAAATATCATTTTATAGTGACGATTTTTCAACTTTGGTAAATTCAACTGAAATTCCGATGGTAAGGTATTATTATATAGATACTGTGAACTCTAGATTTATAGGGATTGGGGATAAGATATATGTTATAGGGCCATCTCAAAGAGTAGAAATAGATATACAGCCAACAGGCGTGGTTACATATAGAGGAAAAAATATATATATACCATGGTACGAAAATTTGTTTATATATGATATAAATGGATACTTGAAATATCAAAAGAGATATCCGAAATATATATATGGAGCTTTAGAATATGATGATATATATGTTTATACAATAGATAGTATATATAAAAATCAGACTGAAATAAAAACAAACTCCCCAATATGGCTTAAATGGGCTCCATTTTCAGAATTTGATGTTGTATTGTCTACAGATTCAACTTTCTCTATATACAAAGATAACATAGCCAAATATAATTTTGAATTTGATAACATAATATATTTAAGATATCTAAACCTATTTGTATATTCAAAAGATAAAAATTTATCTGTAAATGGTGCAAGTGGATGTTATATAGCATTAAGAAATCTAGGATCTAAATGTAAAAAAATTGAGGTCCCTATAAAATATATTGGAAAAGAACCTGTTATAATAATCAATAATGAACAAATATCGTATAAAGAATACAATGGATATATAGATCCAAGACAATATAATACTGGAATTTATAATATTTCGTGTATAGTAAGAGAGAATAACTTTGTCAATCAGGATAGTGTAAGATTTGTAGTATTGGATCAAGGAGAATTAATTAAAATGAATGTATCTATTATACACAATAATTCTTTAGTAGATAATGAAAATACTTTGCCAATTAACTCTGAATTAGAAATTAAAGCATTTGATCAAGAAGGTAATCCAATCAAAGTCTCTGTTAAATTAAATGATCAAATTGTATCTAAAATCATACTTTCTAATCCAGGAACAAACATTCTAACTATAGAAGCACCGTGTTATGAACCTGTTACATATACATTGATTGCAAAATCTCCAGGATTACCTATTTTCCAAATAATTCTTGGAATAATTGGATTTATTTTAGCAGGATTAGCAATTTTAGTATTATATCTCAAATTTATCAAAAAAGCTTTATAAATTGTTTTATATAAAATATGGAAAGAAATGTAGGTGAATTGGATAGAGTCATCAGAATAATATTTGGAATTTTAATATTAGTAAGCGGGGTTGCATTAAATCTGTTTATCCTATTTGTTCCAGCACTAATTCTAATATTGACTGGATTAACTGGAATCTGTCCTGCATACAAAATATTAAATATCAATACTTTCACTATGCATTTTGATTTTCCTGAAAAACTTGATAAATCAAACGAGCTAAAAGAGGAATTACCTGAATTGCCACAAAAATCTGAACAAGAAGAGCAACAAATTTTAGTTAAAAGAAAAATAAAGAAAAAATGAATAAGCTAATTATAACTATATATTCTTCAGGATTAGTAGGAAGTTTAGCTGGATTAAATCTTATAAAATCAAATAATTTCAAATTGATAGATAATTATAGACATATAAAACTACCACCAGTTGCAAGTATCCATGACTATGTTCCTTATCATCCTATAAGATTATATCAAAAAGACAATACATTTTTACTTTTGTCAGAAATTTCATTTCCAATTAATATAACGGAAGATTTTAACAATTATATTCTATCTACAATAAAAAAATACAATATAGAAATTGTGATAGTTTTGTCTAGCATAGCATCAAATTCAATGTACTATTTATCAAACTTTAAAGATTTAGATATAGAAAAGATACGAGAAGGAGTACTAGCTGGCCCAATTGCACATCTATTGCCAATACTTCAAGAAAACAATGTTAAATATTTAGCTTTGTTTAGTCCTGTTTCAACAGATCCAACTAAAGCTGATATAAGCTCAACAAAAAAGCTCTTATTAAAATTCAAAGAAATATATAAAGAAATGTTCCATGAAGATATAAATATAGATTCTGTAACACTTTCTAAAGAACAAAAAAAGAGAAGAAAGCAAAAAGAAAAACCTAATACTCCAGAACAATTATACAGATGAATATATTAGAATATTTAAATAAAACATATGAAGAAGCTAAAGATATGGCAAAGAATTTAGATTTTCCTTATAACTATCTATTATTAGGGGCTATATGCTTGAAATATAAAAAATATAAAGAAGCTTATCAATATCTTAGTAAGATAAAGGAAGAATATCCAAAATTATTTGCATATTCTGCTTTCGCAATTGGAAAATTTGAAGATTGCATAAAATATTTACATAAATCCTCTCTAGGTATAGATGAATACATAATGCTTGTAATAGCTTACCTATATTTAGATAATCTAGATCAAGCTAGATTTTATTTAAGAAAAGCTTTATCTACAGATAAGAAAAAGACAGTCAGTAGATTAAGAACCTTTGTAGAAGGGTTAAAGCAAAATAATTCAGTTAAGCAGATAAAGAAGATATTAGATCTTTTAGAGTCTTAATAGATTAAAACTATAGTCAAGAAATCTGTCTAATATTCTTACAACTATTAGCTTTTCACATTTTATAGGTTTGTTTAACATTTCACTTAGATTTGGCTTAGTATTGCCGTTATCTCCTGTAAATAATTCTTTAACATAAAGACCGGCTTCAGAATGAATATAACTGAAATTTTTAAAAGCTTTTATCCAATAAACTTTTCTATATCTAGTTTTGTTTATTCTTCTATGTTGTACTCTTGTCGGTGTATATTGCGAAATTTTCAAATCTTTTATGCTATTTAATATTTCTATCTCTGAATCATGTAGCTCTCTATGATAACATAAATATGTCTTATCAAAATGAGAATCAGAAACTAAAGATCTAAACACTCTCCTAACTTTTCCATATATAATAGCTTTAACTTGATCTGATTCAAAAAAACCTTGAAAATTATCTCTTATTTTAGGATTAACTAATTCTAAAACAAAAGGTCTGCCAGCTAAGCAATATGCATCTATATCTTCTCTTCCAGATGCATGCATATAGTAATTTTCAGCTTGATATATTTTCTTAAAATGTTCACCTATTATTTCTTCTATAGATAAAAATTTTCTATTTCTCCATCTCTTTTGAGATATGTTGTTTTTAATTTTGTAATATCTACCAAACAAAAACAATTCTGGATTTTCAAAAGAAACACCGTCTGGGGAAATATTGATTATTAAATCTGGATCTGTAGAGGAAATTTTTAGATTATATTTCTCTATTAGAAATTTTTTTATATCAAAGCTTAAAGTAGAGTTAAATTGGAAAAGTGGTTCTTGAAATCCATGAACTCTAATAGATACTGTCTTATATGGCATATTTAAATTTTCTAGTTTATTAAATATATTATTACATATAGAACATTCGTCAGAAGTATATTCAATATTATATCTTGCAGAACAGCTTTTACAAACCTTCATATTTTTTAAAAAAATATTTAAATTATGTTAGAATTGGCTGAAGAAAGCAAGATTAATTTGAAAGAAAAGATTGATTTCAAAGATTTAAAAGAATCTATTAAAATAACTAATGATGAAGATGATTATTACAGAAATATTAAAGAGCTAAGTGAAAGAATAGGTTTAGTTAACCAAAGAGCTTCTATATATTTAGCAGCAGCATATGAAGAATATTTGAAAGGCTATCTAGATCTTGACTATTTATTTAAGAAAGCTGAAGAGAACAATGAAGATTATAAGGGGAAATTAAAAAATTATTTAGAAATAGTTGTATGGTTTAGAAAAAAGAGCTTAGAAGAAGTTTTAAAAGAATACGAAAAAACCAAATCTCCAGATATGCTTATAGAAGTGATTAAGCTTATAAAAGCTTATGAAATAGAGCAAAATTTTGATCTTTTAGATAGAAATTCTCAATATGATGCTTTATTAAAACATGCTAAATTAACTGATAATAAATTAGGTGAAAAAATATTGATTGAAAAAGGAAAAAAATGGTTTAGATCATTAAGTAATCAGCAATTGAAAATATTTACATTAAGTTTTTTTGGATTTAGTTCTGGAAATATATTTAAAAACCTTTCTAAGCTATTAATAAAATAGCTCTGGTCTGTTGACCAGTAAGATAGAGGAGAGGAGTTTGCTGCACTCCATCTAGTGGATGGCTTGGCTTCTGATCATTCCTCCGCGACAAGCTGCGATAAGCTCGGGGTACCTGCATGTTGGGGTTGATCCCGAGATCGAGGAAAGAGCCTGTTTTTAAAACAGGCCAGTTTACGGCGGGAATTGAAGCATCTTAGTACCGCCAGGAAGAGAAATCAATTGAGATCTGGGTAGTAAGGGCGACTGAACCCCAGAGAGACCGTCCTGAATCCACTCTTGTAAGAGAGTTGGAGAGGTGGGAAACAGGGACCCGATCTATCGACTCGAAGTTGGCTGGAATGCCACACCATAGAAGGTGATAGTCCTGTAGAGGAAGATAGAGGGCCCTAAAGAAGAGTATCGTCCTCTGACTGAGGGCGAGAAGATGGGGGAACTATCCTCCAAGTCTAAACATGGTCAGAAGACCGATAGCGAATTAGTACCGCGAGGGAACGCTGAAATAGACCTCCGGGAAGGAGAGTGAAAAGATCCTGAAACTAGATGGAGACAGGCGGCTAGAGCACGAAAGGTTTTTAACCAGTGTTCTAGCGTTCTTCTCGAAGCAAGAGCCAGGGAGTTCTAGGTAGTGGCAAGACGAAAGTCGAAGCGAAAGCGAAAGACCTGCAACGATGAGTGAGAGGTCGCCTCCATTAGGGGGTAAGTCACTACCTAGAGACCCGAAGCCCGTTGCGAACTAAGGGGGCCCAGAGCGAAGTCTACCTTACAGGTAGATGGAGGCTCGCAACTAGTGCTGGTATATTCCGCTTAGGTGAGGTCCCCTTAGGGGTGAGAGGCCAGTCGAGCCGGGCGATAGCGGGTTCCTCCCCAAATGTGTCTCAGCACAGCGTCGCCTGAGAAGGTCTAAACGGTAGAGCACTGATTGAGAAAGCTGGGGGAGAAATCCCTCACTTCTCTATCAAACTCCGAATGTTTAGACTTCTGAGACGGCGGCAGTGGGGCTCCTCGGGGTAAGCCTGAGGGCCTATAGCTGAACGAAGCTACGTAAGGTTAAGGGCCCTAAGTGCTAGGTAAGTGTCAATCTAGAAGAATGTTATCCTCTCAGACAGCTGGGACGTAGGCTTAGAAGCAGCCATCGTCTAAGCAACGCGTAATAGCGGACCAGCCTAGAGGATAACATTCAAAAATGGACGGGACTAACCTAGCCCCCGATACCTTACCGACCTCGATGAGAGGTGCGAGTAGGGAGGCGTCCGGAATGCTCAGAAGTAGGGTCGTGAGATCCTATGGAGCATTCTGGAATGAATATCCTGGTGCCAGTAGCAGCAAACTCTGGTGAGAATCCAGAGGGGCGAAAGGGCAAGGTTTCCTTGGCAATGTTCGTCAGCCAAGGGTTAGGCGGTCCTAAGTCTTCTCCTAATAGGAAGAAGACGAATAGGGAAACAGGTTAATATTCCTGTCCTAGACAGTGGAGCTTACATACTGCGCCTCGGGATAGGAGAAGCCTAAAAGGTCCAACTCTAGAAGCTTTCGAAGTCTCGTAATGAGGAGTAGAAAGCGAATAGAGAATGGCGGAAGTTCTCCGATTCCTAGGGCCCATGAAAAGGTATGTAAGCGTCGAAGCTGTCTAACCGTACCAAGAACTGGTACAGGTGCCCTAGCTGAGAAGGCTAAGCCCTGTAGGGAGAATCCAGGTAAGGGAACTCGGCAAGTTGGCCTCGTACCTTCGGAAGAAGGGGTGCCTGATCCTAGAGAATATCTAGAGATCAGGTCGCAGTGACAAGGGGAGAGCGACTGTTTACCAAAAACACAGGTCACTGCTAGGCCTAAAGGCTTTGTATAGTGGCCGACGCCTGCTCACTGCCAGTACCCGAAAACCCCTTTCAAGGGGAAGAAGGGCTGGTAAAGAGCGGGGGTAACTCTGACCCTCTTAAGGTAGCGTAATACCTCGCCGCTTAATTGGCGGCTTGCATGAATGGCGTCACGACTCTCCCACTGTCCCTACCTGGAACCCTGTGAACTCACTTCCCGGTGAAGATGCCGGGGACTCCCAGTGGGAAACGAAGACTCCATGGAGCTTTACCGCAGCCTAAAGCTGTGTTATCAGCCTGACTACAGAGCGTAAGTGGGAGCCGTCGAAGCTGTCTCTTCGGGGACAGTGGAGGCGCCAATGTAACACCACTTAGTTGGGCTGATAACACTTATCGAAAGAGACACCTTTAGGTGGGCGGTTTGGCTGGGGCGGTACACCCACGAAAGGATAACATGGGTGCTCAAAGGTCTGCTCAAGCGGGTCAGAAATCCGCTGTAGAGGGATAAAGACAAATGCAGGCCTGACTTCTTCCCTAAAAGCGTGGGAAGAAGAGGGGAAACCCGGACTTAGCGAACAGTAATATCCTTATAGTGGGGGATTACTCTGTCAGACAAGCTACCCTGGAGGTAACAGGCTCGTCGCGGGCGAGAGTACATATCGACCCCGCGGTTTGGTACATCGCTGTCGGCTTGGGTCATCCTGGCTGTGTAGGAGCAGCCAAGGGTCGGGTTGTTCATCCGTTAAAGACCCACATGAGCTGGGTTCAGTACGTCGCGAGACAGTACGGTAGTATCTACTGGGAGTGTTGGTCCTTGAGGGGAAAGGTCCATTAGTACGAGAGGAACATGGACCTGGGGCCTCTGGTGTACCGGTTGTGAAATGCATTGCCGGGTAGCTACGCCCTAGAGGATAAGATCTGAAAGCATCTAAGATCGAAGCCTCTCCCAAAACGAGGGACCATAGCCTGCCAATAGCAGATTGGTTTGATGGGTGGGTAGTGTAAGCACTAAGGGAAACCGAGGTGTTCAGCTTACCCATCCCAAAAGGCTAAAACTCCTCTCCTCTATCTTACTCCAGACCAGAACTATTTTTATTAATTTTGTTATAATTATATTGTGACAGACTTTGATGAAATATTGATATCAACACCTATTGATCAAATGATTCAAATAATAAAAGATGAAGGTGAAGTAACCAGCGAATATCTATCTTTAAAACTTAAATATCCTCAAGAAACAATAGAAGACTGGGCTAGATATCTAGAAAGAGAAGGCATAATAAGAATAAGTTATAGCTTGAATAAAATGATCATTGCCTGGAACACTCCAACTATAGAAGAACATACTAAAAGACAAGAAACTGTAATTCAAAAGCAAAAAACAATAGAACAAGAGATCATAGATACAAAGAAAGATATAGAAGTTGAATTAGTTGCTCTATATGAACTTCTTGATGCTATAAACAATAAGATAGATTCTACAAAATCTGACAGAGAAAAGATAAAAGCTTTTTTTGAAGCTTTTGAAAATTTTAAAGAAGATTTAGATAAAGAAATAAAAATTATTAATTCTGAAATAAACGAAATTGGTTCAGATTTACAAGATAAAATTAGAGAATTATCTTCAATACAAGAACTAATAAATCAAATATCCTCATCAGATCCAAGAGAGATAGAAGCTCAAATTGTTTCAAACATAAAAGAGAAAGAAAATCTAATAATGCAAAAACTGGAAGAAATTGATGTTTATATTAAAAGCTTAGTTATATTTGATGAAAAATCTATTCAAGAACTCAAAGCTAATATAGAAAATATCAATGAATATAAAAAAGATTTAGATAAAGCTAAAGAAGTTTTGGAAAATTTGAATAATACTATATCTATGTATGGAAATATATTAGATTTATTGACAGATAGAGAAAAAGCACTAAGTGAAATGGAGCAGATTGAAAAAGAAATAAACTCTATACAAAACAATATAAGAAATCTATCAGGCAGTATATATGATATTCAAAAAACTATAACAGAAAATCAAGCTAAGGTATATGATTTAGAAAAGAGAGCTGCAGAATTAAATACAAAAATTTTAACAAATATAGAATTACTTAAAAATATAGAAATAGATACTAGTGGTTTAGATGAAGCTAAAAAATATGCTGCCAAAATAGAGAAAGCTACAGAAGAGATAAAAAATATTGATGAAATTGTATCTAAATCAAGTGTAGTTCTATCAAATTTACAAGATATAGGAAAAATAAAGTATAATTTAGAAAAATATAGAAAAGAAGTGCTCATTGAAATAGGAAGATATACCGAAATGATATCAGATGAATTAAATTCTTTGAATACATTGTTAAAAATAAAGCAACAATTGATAGAAGATTTAAGAAAATATAATGAAGATATAAAAGCTTATAAAGAAGATTTAAATAAATACAATAAATTATTTGAAGAAACGGTTTCAAAATATAATCAAATAAAGAATGAAGTTATAGATCAAGCTAATGATTCAGCTATGAAAGAAGCTTATTATAAAATTACAGAAATGATATCTCTATTTGATGAAATTGATAAAAGATTAGAAGATGCTAGAAAATTAGTTTTAGAATTAGAAGATTTGAAGAAAGAGGTCAATCTTATATCAAAGCAAATTGAATTAATGAAAATAAGAACACCTCAAAATGATAAAGAATTGAAAGAAAGATTAGATAATGTTAGTTCTAAAGTAGATGACAGCAGAGAAAAAAGGAGATTGCTAGAAAATCTATTCCAAAACATATTGAAGAAAAAATGATTTGGGTAATAGTTATTATCATTTTGTCAGGATGCTTAGGAGATTTTCAAAATATGTTTGATATAGCTGCAAATCAATATAAAGCTGGAAAGCCATTCAATCTTCAATTATTGAATGATTTAAATGTAACAAATGGCACTATATATGCTTTTGTATGCAATTATACAGAAATTCAGAAAAGGACAGGAATATGGGGCTTGATTGATAGAATAAGAGCTAGATTAGGAGCAAATGTTTCATTATTTGATAGAAGTTTATTAGGTGCTAAATGTTGGTTTGAAAATGTTACAGATTTTCCTAATCCAACTACAATATTCTTACATGCTAATATGACAGAACAAGAAATGGAAAAAGATCCAAATTTTAAAGTTTGGGATAACAATAAACTTGTTCCTAATAAAGATATAACTAAAAAGAGATTTGAAGGTATTATAACATTTGGACTTGTTTCTGGTCCAACAACAGCAGATTTTAACAATCTAAATCCATATTGTAATAATTCTCTAGGATATCCTGTTAAAATTATTAAATCCACCACTGAAGAATATTTAATTCCTTCTATGCCTGTTGTAAAAGCAGCATGTTTTTTAGATCTAGGGTATATACCTATATTTGTTTTTAAAGGACCTGAAACAGGAAAATTTCCTAATATAGATAATTCTAACATATTAGCATATAAGCTTTGTGAAGATGAAAATGGAGCAATTGGTGAATGTATTGGTCCTGTTATATTGTTTACAGATAGTCAAATAACTAATGATTGGATTATAGATGATAATAAATGGCTTAGAGTATACGCTCAGATTTATTCTTGGAGATTTTTCTGCAAAAAATGTTTAATTGGATTATCTGTTCCTTTTGATTTTGATGAAAATGCTTTAATTAAGCTTAAACAAAGATTGAATGAAAAATATCCATTTCCAGATGACAATGGATCTGTAAACATGAGCTTATTAGAAGCTATAGATATGATAGGATTTGGATTAGATGTTGAGAGATTAGAAGATAAGTGTTCTGTGCCTGAGTTAATCTCCAGAATGGATACTCTAATAGGTTATGCACAATTATTAGGAAAACCTACTTTAATATATTACTTAAACATACCAGACCAAACAGTTCGATGTAAGGATGGTAGATTGATAAAATGGAACGAGTCAACTATCTGGCCAGATGGATTAAATGGATCTAGAATAGATAGACTTTATAGAGAATTATATAGACCAGATACAATAGGTATGAATAGAATATCAAATTACATTGCTAAAGGTTTAATCGGATTACCAACACCACCTTTATATTCTATATCAGGAAAAATAATATTTGGAAATGGAATGGGACTATTAGACGGAAATAATACAAAAGAGACTATATTCTCTCACACTCTATATTTCTGTAAAAGATATAGAGAACAAGGTTTTGGATCTATAGTTTCTCCTATACTGTTTACAAATTCACCAAACTATATTAGAAATATAGAAATAATGTCTACAACTTCATCAGTCTATAATATTAGCCAGGACCCACATTCCAATAGATTAACACCTATAATAAATTATAGTTTGACGGATAAAGATGATGAACTATTTCAATGCATAGGCTGTATTGCATTGTTTGAAAAGTCTGAGATTGATTATTATAAAAGAATATATAATCTAGGCTATTATAACAGAGATTGTAATGAACCAAAGAATATAACAGATAAATTAAAAGTATATAGCGATATGTTAGATATTGATGTACCATATATAAGAGCTTTAATAGAAGCACTATCGGATTTCAATCCAAGTTATTGTAGTGTCTATAATGATCCATATTTCTCTAAAATCGAAATATGTGGCCATGATATTTCAAGCTATAAATCTTGTAACAATGTTTGTGGAATAGGAATGGTGGATGTTAAAGTTGATTTCAATAGAGAAAAAGCTAGTCCTTGTGCAGAAGGTGTATTTGATCCATTTAATATAGAACAAAATCTATGTAAAGGAATGCTATTGTTATACAATGCATCTCAAAAAGCCAATAGCATAATTGATCAAAATCAAGATACTCAAAAATACATGTCTCCAACAAGCCCACCTAAAGATTATCTTATAAATAGATTATTTTTAACAGCTATAATATACAATGGATATTTCAGATTAGCTAATCATTCAGCAATTCATTATGTCGATGTTAGAAAAATGTTAGATGTTACTCCTATAGAGGATAAGAGTTGTGAGGAAAACCCTCTCTATTATGAATATTGCTGTGACAAGAACAATAAATCAGTTAATCCATTCTGCTCACCTGGCATAACATACTCTCAATATTTACTAGGAGTAAAATATGTAGCTGAAAATATAGATTCAAGTAGAAATGTGTCATTGGCTCCTTACGATTATGGATACTACTATTCTAAACTAAAATTTGGCATGATAGTTATGTCAAAATATCTGTCCGCATATGAAAAATGTAAAGATTGTTACAGTAATAATTGGGCTAACAATCTAATAAAGAAGAAAAATAGAATATGTACACAATACCCTAATTTACCTATTTGCCATCAATAGTTTTATATCTTCCAATTTCATTCTCCTATTTTTGCCATCATAAAAAGTAAACCCTTCTAAATCTTTTATTATGAATTTATCTATTCCATATTGCATAGCTTTATTTATTTTTTTAATCGCTTCTCCTTTCCAATTCATATAATACAACTCATAATCAAACATTTCATTTACCCAAGATAAATCTTCATTAGTTAAGCTAAATAATCCAGCTTTGTATGGTTTTATTGGTTCTGGAAAATTGAATCTATCTTTAGCATAACTTTGCTCTAATATTACATAAAACAATCTTTCTAAACCTAATGAAGCTTCAACTACATTAACAACTTTAAGATTTTTTCCACTATATTGTTTATGTCTAGATAAATCATAGTTTGTTCTATAAGCATTTCCGGCAATTTCAATGATTCCATACTGAGTCTGTACTTCAACATCAAAATTTCCTTTTGAATAATGAGGAACCTCATCTTTATTAAGCATCCTTATCCACATTGAATCTTCTTTTATTCCAAGTTTAGTATAAAACTCCCATTCCATAGCCAAAAATGCTGCCATTATCTCATTATCCATTATTTCAAGAAATTCTTTAGCTGTATATTCTTTTATTTGATTATCAATTTTTAATCGAAATTTTTTATCAGCATATCTATCAAAACCTGGAAATTCTGGTTTTTCAAAAAAATATTCTATTTCCATTTGATAAAATTCTCTTAATCTTAATAGACCTTGTCTAGGACTTATTTCATTTCTAAAACTTTTTCCAACTTGAGCTATAGCAATAGGTATTCTATTAGCTAATCTAAAGTAATCTACAAATATTCCTTGAGCAGTTTCTGGTCTTAAATAAGCTGGATCTTGATTATAACCAATACCAGTTTTAAACATTAGATTAACATTTTCTATTTTATCAAATTTTTCACCACATTCGCATCTTAGATGATTTATAACATCATTATTCCATGGAAGATTTTGAGCTTCAGCTAATTTATCAGCTCTATATATTTTACCACAGCTTTTGCATTTCACTAATGGATCTGTAAAGCTTTCATAGTGACCAGAAGCTTTAAGAACTATTTCTGGAGTAACTATAGTTGTTTCTATTTCAATAAAATTATTCTTATAGATGAAATGTTTTCTCCAAAGGTCTATTATTTTATTTTTAATTCTCAACCCAATTGGTCCATAATTATAGAATCCTGCAGGATAATTGTAAATTTCATTACTAGGGTAAATTATATTAAGTTGTTGTGCTAATTCCAATGCGCTCATATTTTCATTAATCTTTTTAAAAATATGATTAAAATTCCTAAAGACCCAAAAATCATTGAATTAAATATAGGTCATGAAATAGAAGATGGAATACTAGTAAGTGAATATGAATTAAACTTGCTTCATGATCTAGGATTCAATTACCCTAAAAAAGAATTAATTAGATATGAGCTTTTTAAAGAATTATATTTTAAAGGATATAATCCAAAAGTTGTTAATGACTATTATTTTACAATAACTAAGCAAAAATATTTAAGACATCCATTAAAACCAGAATATACTATAGCATTTGATTGGAATATAGAAAAGCATATGAAAGTAGCTATATCTCTTAAAACTAAGCTTTTAATCTACGACAATCAGAAATTTTATATAGTCATAAACCATATATTATAATTCCTGCAATCCCTCCTGTTAATCCACATATTAAATTGCTTGTTTCTTTATTTCCAATTCCTCTTTCTTCATAATATCCTGCTATTGAATCAAATAGATTTCCTATCATACCTGCTATTAAAAATTTTAAGCTTTGCTCCAATGTATATCCAAACATTATCGATGACAAAGCTATTAAGCTAGCCCCTACCATTCCTGCAACAGTTCCATATAGACTTATACATCCACTTTTTCCAGGCTCACATTTTTTAAAATCCAATATAGAATATGCCTTTCTATCAAATATTCCTAATTCTGAAGAAAATTTATCTGCTGTAATTGCTGCAATGCTAGATATATATCCTATTGGATTTTGCAATATTGCAAATATTAAAGGTGGTATTCCATTAGATAAAACGTTATTTATACCTCTCTTTCTTTCATAATGTCCTATTTCATATTTTTTCCAAGCCATAACGTTTGTTACATATATTCCTAAAATGAAAAATACAACAATCATGCTTATGTATAGATATTTTTCTTGATCTAAATAGTATAGAATTGCTCCAAGTATCAATGCCACTATAACTCCTTTTTTATCTAACATATTTAAAATAAATTTTTAAATAAAATAATATGAAAGAAATTAAAATTGTAGAACCTTTCAAAATGGATATTCTGCTTGAGATTAGTCATTTGCTAGGAAAAAATATGATTAATATAGAATCTTTAGCTAATTTTAATCTTGGAGATATGATAGTTATAAATATATATGTAAAAGATTCTGATTATAAAAAAGCTTTAGAATTGTTAGAGAAAAATTATAAAGTTATACAAAATGAAGGATTTTTCCTTGAAATGATTGATACACCAGGAGAATTAGCAAAATTTCTATCTTTAATGAAAGATAATAATATAACAGTTTATTATCTAAATGTTCTAGAAAGATATGACAATATAAGTTTCTTAATAGTTAATACTAACGATAATAAAAAGGCTATACAAGTTCTCAAAGAAAATGGTTATAATATAAAAACTTAACTTTGGTATATAAAGAGGGCCTGTAGTCGAAGGGCTAAGACGCCGCTCTTACACAGCGGAGATTCCAGGTTCGAGTCCTGGCAGGCCCATAATCTATCAAATTCTTTATACTAATCATTCCCACCAAATCAAAGGTTTTATAATTTTATAATCCAAATCTTTTATATTTATTTTGGTGCCATCAAACTCTACTTCATTTTCCTTTATCTTCTTTATCCATTTTCCT
>Ga0079997_119000_pt2 | contig 100052 bp, 78 predicted proteins | sample PerSpoCPS_CMetaG_FD_69200 | JGI IMG/M metagenome (GOLD analysis project Ga0079997, IMG submission 69200) | Archaeal communities from Yellowstone National Park, Wyoming, USA - Perpetual Spouter C (PS_C) MetaG (SPADES assembly) (version 2) | ecosystem: Environmental > Aquatic > Thermal springs >...
TGGCACCTGGTACCGGATACCCGGTACCGGATTAGCGCCGAAGGCCGGATACCGAGCACCGAGGACCGAAAACGCGCGCACCGGGTATGCATCCTGTATCCTGCATCCATATCTTAGCAGAGCAATAGAGCGTCCGCCTCCATGATGCATACCCCGTGTGTGCGTTTTTTCGGAACATGAATCGAGAATCCTGTCGAAGTCCCGGCCTTTTCATCCAGGTTCCGGCGCCAGGTACCGGGTACCGGATTCGGTGTCCGGCCTTCGGTTCTCGGCCCTCGGCGTGGGTGAAGCATGCGGGAAGGTCGCATCTCCCTCGCCCCTCATCCCTCCATGGACGAGGGCCGGACACCGAGCACCGAGGATCGAGCCTGAGGACCAGGTAATGGAAAACCCGCACACCGGGCATGCATGATGCCCGACGCAAGCCGGAGGACGGGAGTATCCGACCCACGGGGTCGGGATGGGGGACTCCCGGCTGACGGAAACTTACAGAGACCCGTCAGGTCGTCTAAGTAGGACCGAAAGTCTTCGACGGGCGGTCCCGAGCGCCTGGCACGCCATGCCAGAATGTCTTATCAGCCTGGAAGGCTGCCCCTACGAGGGGTTCTCGTCCGACACCGGGCCTCGCGAGCGGGGAAGAGGCAACGAAGGGGGCTCAACTCTCCTGAGCCGGGCTGGGGGAGGCAACCTGCTCTGGCGAGGGGACTTGGATTGAGTGACCCCACCCCGCGTGCGGGGCTTGGATGCAGAACCCCGCCTGGGCAGGCGGTATCTTGTATCCCGCCCCTTGCATCCTGTATCCTGCATACCCCATGTGCGGGTTTTTCGAAGACGGGTGCCCGGTACCGGGTACCCGGTATCGGGTACCGGCGATCTGGCACCTGGGACCTGGTACCCGGCACCGGAGCCGGTCCGACGCTGATGACCGAAGACCGAGCCGGGCCACTGGAAAACGCGCACACGGGGCCTGCATCCTGCCTCTTTCCATTCCCTGTCCTGAGGCCCTTTCATGTCTGAAATCGAGTACGTCCGGGAGCGATGGGCGCGCCTGCAGAAACTCCGGGCCTGTGGGGTCGAGACCCTACCCTACCGGTTCGAGATCACCCACACCCTGGAGGAAATCGTCGAACTCTACGGTCCCGAACAGGACGCCGGCCGACTCCAGGCCGCCCGGGTCCGCCTGGCGGGTCGGGTCCAAAGCCTTCGGTGGCACGGCAAGACGACATTTTGCCATATCCAGAGCCGCCAGGCCCGGCTTCAACTATACGCCCGGCAGGACGTGCTGGGTCCGGAAGCTTACGAGGCCTTCACGAACCTCGATTTGGGAGACGTCGTCGGCGTCGAGGGCCATCTGTTCCGGACCCGGACGGGTGAGTTGACCCTGGCCGTTCAGCGTTGGGCTCTCTTGGCCAAGTGCTGGCTCCCCCTACCGGAGCGATGGCACGGCCTGACGGACGTCGAGGTCCGCTACCGGCGGCGTTACCTGGACCTGATCGCCAATCCCCGGGTCCGGTCCATCTTTATCCGCCGATCCCAGCTCGTCCGACTCATCCGTCAGTTTCTGGACAGCCGGGGGTTTATCGAGGTCGAAACGCCTGTCCTCCAGCCCATTTACGGCGGGGCTCTGGCCCGACCCTTTAAGACCTACCACAACGTCCTGGAGGCCGAGCTCTTCCTGCGGATCGCCCCGGAGCTCTACCTCAAGCGGCTCATCGTGGGCGACCTCGAGCGGGTCTACGAGGTCGCCCGCAACTTCCGCAACGAGGGCGTTTCCACCCTGCACAACCCCGAGTTCACGATGCTGGAGCTCTACCAGGCCTATGCCGACTACAACGACATCATGCGCCTAACGGAGGAAATGATCGCCTTCCTGGCGACGGAGCTGTTGGGGAGTCCCCGAGTGACCTTCCAGGGTCAGGTGATCGACCTGACGCCGCCTTGGCGGCGTCTGCCGATGCTGACCGGCCTGATGGAGGTCGGCGGCTTTACGGAAGACCAGCTCTCGGACCGGGCTTTTCTGGTCGCTCAGGCGACCGAGCTGGGCGTCCCCCGGGCGGAGGGCCTCCCGTGGGGCAAGCTGATCAGCGAACTGTTTGAGCGCCTCGTCCAGCCCACGTTGATCCAGCCCACGTTCGTCACCGATTTTCCCGTCGACATCTCCCCCTTGGCCCGGAAGAAGCGAGATGACCCCCGCCTGGTCGAGCGATTCGAGTTGTTCATCGGAGGGCTTGAGTTGGGCAACGCCTTCAGTGAGCTGAACGACCCCTTTGACCAGAAACGGCGTTTTGAGGATCAACAGCGCCAGCGGGAGAAAGGCGACGCCGAGGCCCATCCCATCGACGCCGATTACATACTGGCCCTCCTGTATGGCCTACCCCCGACGGGCGGTCTGGGCCTGGGGATCGACCGACTGACGCTTCTCTTTTGCGACGTGACGTCCATTCGGGAGGTTATCCTCTTTCCCCTGCTCCGCTGGGTCCCCGTCGAACTGCCGATCCCACCCGAGTTGGAAGAGATCCAGGGATGACCCGGGGCATGCCCGCCGCGTTTTCCCCCAGGATCCTCCGCCTTTTGGGGGTCGGTCTGGTCGGGGGGCTTCTCGTAGGCCTCGATGCCCTGATGGCGTATACGTATCGACCGGCACGCGCATGGGTCACGTGGAGTGACTGGCTGTCCCGAGCCGGTGCCGGTGAAGTCCCCCTCATCATCGGCGGTCTGGCCTTAGGAGTGGCCTGGTTTCGACGGGACAAGCGCCTCGGTCAATGGGGCACTTGCCTCATCGCCGGTGTCATCGTCGCCGGGGGCGTGACCTTTCTCCTCAAGAGCCTGATCGGGCGCCTTCGCCCTTACGCCATGGACGGGCCCGCCGAATTCCTCCTGTTTCACCCCCTCACCATCGTCGGGGCCTGGCAGTCGTTTCCGTCCGGCCACGCGACCGTCATGGGCGTAGCCGTCGAGACGGTCCGCCGCATGTATCCCCACGCTCGATGGGCCCGATGGGGCACCGGCCTCATGGCCTTCGTCGTCGGTCTGGCCCGGGTGATGGGTCGGTTCCATCACCCCTCCGACGTCGTCGCCGGCTACTTTATCGGTGTATGGGTCACCCGCCGCGTCATGGACGCCTGGACTCGACGCCCTTTAGGGAGGCGGCCAGCGGTAGAGGGCCCGCCCCTTCAGGTTCCGGGTGGGTCCGACGTCGGACCCGATGCCGCCGGACAAGCCTCGGCCTCCGACTCGGGGGTCTCTACATCGACGACCGCTTCCCCCTTCAAGTAGGCGAAGACCGGATGGAGGAGCTTGCCCACGAGGCGGTGGCTGAACTGGTCCAGGAGGGCCCGCTCCTGGGGCGTCCAGTCGTACTTACGGAAAAGACGGGCCAGCTCGGCCTGTCGGTGCGCTTCCACCTGATGATGGATGGCTCGCGCCAGGTCTTCGACCTGGAGGTTTTCCAGCCACTGAGCGAACTTCACGGCCGCCGCCCGGGCCAGGGCCTGGGCCTGCTGGCAAGCCTGCTGTTTGCGGGCGACCTCCCCCTGGATTAGGGCCTTCAGGTCATCGACCGACAGGAGCCGTACGCCGGGCAGTCCCCCCAGGTCCGGTTCCACGTCCCGGGGGACCGCCAGGTCGACCCACAGGAGGGGTCGGCCAGCCCGGCGGCGGACGGCTTCGGCCAGGGCGTCCGAGGTCCACAGGTAATGGGGAGCCGCCGAGGCGGACACGATGACGTCAAAGGCCTCGACGATGGCCGGGGCCTCTTCCAGGGACCACACCATCGCCTCGACGCCCGGATAGGCCCGGGCCAGCTGGGCCCCGCGTTCGGCGTCCCGACTGCCGACGACCAGACGGGTGTAACCGGCGTCGACCAAATACTTGAGGGTCAGTTGGGCCATTTCCCCCGTCCCGAGGATGAAAACCCGGGGCCGCGCCGTCGGGGGAAACTGCTGGGCCACCACCTCGGCGACGACGGCCGGGACCGACACGTGACCGTCCTGGATCCGGGTCTCCTGCCGAATCCGATGGGCACAGTGGAGGGCCTGCTCGACGAGCCGGGATAAAATCCGTCCGACACTTCGATACGCCTGGGCTTGGCGGTAGGCCTCCTTAACCTGATGGGCGACCTGCGGCTCGCCGACCGTCGGCGAAAGGGCGCCGGCGGCGATCAAGGCCAGGCGCTCAAAGACTTCCTCAGGGGATCGCAGGCACAGGACGGGCCATCCGAGGGTCTCCTCCAGCCGACGGCGGACGTCATTCCACACGGCGGCCGAGCTGAGGCCGTAGAGCTCGACCCGGTAACAGGTCTCCAGCAGAAACCACTCCTGGGGACGAACCGATGAAGCCGCCGCCAGGAGCCAGTCTTGCTGAAGGGTGCGCAGGAAGCGGGCCGCCGCCTCCCGCCGGTCCAGAGAGAAGTGGTCATGATCAAAGAAGAAGACCCACATGAACATGACCGGTCTCTCCTATCCGCCGCTCCCCCCACCGAGCGGAAGATTTAGGATACAGGAGGACATCGGCCACGACAAGATATGGACCCGGTCTGACCGATGTCCTCTCGGGATGAGGAGGTCCTACCTCCGGTGCGCCTACTCCTTCGGGAGGACTCCTCTGATCCCCTGCCATGAAAGACTACAATTTCCGTGCCATTTTATGCCCCCGGAGGACCGCCGCCTCCCTGGAAAGGCGTGACCCCCTCTGCCGAACGAACCCCTCCCGGGCTCCCGATGTCTATAATTCCAAAGGAGACGGTAACGCGTCCTCTATCCCTTTATCCCGTTGATCCGTGGATTCGGTGACCCCAGCCGCTTCCGCAGAGATTCCCTCGCCGGGGCCGGGGCTGTATAATCGAGCCCAGGTAGGAGGGACAGTCCCATGGACGACGCAGTGCTGGTCGAGCGGATCCGGTCGGGCGACCGCTACGCCTTCAACCTGCTGGTCTGGAAATGGGAGAAGCCGATTTACAACCTGGCCCTGCGGGTCTTGGGGTCGGAGGAGGACGCGGCCGAGGTCTGCCAGGAGGTCTTCATCAAGGCCTACATGCATATCCACGAATTCCGGGGTGACGCCCGATTTTCGACCTGGTTGTATCGGATCGCCATCAACTGCTGTCACAACCACCTGCGGCGGCGTCAGCGACAGCGAAAGCTTCAGGTCCAAGTCCCCGACGTGGAGGGCGCCGCGGCCCCCGACGCCGAGGCGGTCATTCACCAGACCCAGCTGGTCGACCGCATCCATCGGGCCCTGCAAGCGCTTCCGGAGGACCAGCGGCTGGTCGTGGAGCTTCGGGTCATGCACGAACTGAGCGTCGAGGAGGTGGCCCGCATCATGGGGATTCCGGAGGGCACGGTGAAGTCCCGCCTGTATTACGCCGTGAAGCGCCTGCGGGAACTTCTCCAGCCCCTCCTTCGGGAAGGGGGGAAACACTCGGCGGAGGACTCGGAATGGCTTGCCCATGGTTAGACGAACATCCGGCCGAGGTCGTCGATGCCCTGTGGGGTCACGGGTCTCCCGACTCGCCGCTATGGGACCACATGGCCCAGTGTCCCGAGTGTGCCCGTCTGTTTGACGAGATGAATCAGTGTCTGGGCGTCCTGCAGAAGTTGCCGTGGACGAACCCGCCCCGTCTGATGTATTTCCCGTCGGCGGGTCGGGATGCCCGCCGGTGGACGACATGGGCCTGGGTCGGCTTGGCCATCGTCGTCGTACTCCTGGCCGGGGGTCTCGTCGGACAGTGGGTCGAACACCGTCAGCACCAGCGGCAACTGCAGGCGGTCGTGCAGGCCGCCCTCCAGCAACACGCGCCCCGCTATCAGATGGTCTGTACGGCGGCCATTCAGGAGGCCGTCCAGGGTCTGGAGAGGCGTTTCAACCAGCAGTATCAGACCCTCCTGAGCCGGATCGACGAGCGCTTTAATGGTTACGATACCGCCCTCCTCCAGATTCAGGGGGACATCAACACACTCCACCGCCGCCAGCAGTACCTCTTCCAGGACGTCCAGAACAAGTTCCAGTCCATCCTCCCGGCCACGTACCGCAACCAGTGACCCGACGTCTGCCGATGGACGAGACCGGTACCGGGGCTCCGACACCCGGTACCCGGTGCTCGTACCCGAGAAGCCAAGGCGATTCGACCATCCGGGCGTCGACCCTGACGTATTCCCCTCCCCCGTTACTCCATCACTCCGTTACCTCGTCACCCCGTCACTGCCCCTCTCCACCCGTGTCCTCGTCCGCCTCCGCATGAAGTCGGCGGAGCCGGTCCAGACAACTCGTCAGGTCTTCCAGGCGGTCCGCCACGTCCTGACTCTTGCGATAGGCGTCCCGGAGGTGCCGGCTTAGGGTAGCGTACTCCCGGGCGACCTCCTGCAGGCTCCGGTCGAGGGTCTCCAGGAGCCCGATGATCTGCCGTGCCCGACGTTCGAGACTCAGGCCCCGGATGCCCTGGACCACGATGTGGATGTACCCCATGAGCGTGTTCGGACTCACCGGAAAGACCCGCTTCTGCTGGATCGCCCGGAGGAGTTCCCCGCCGTCGGCGCTGGCGATGATCTCGTAGTACAGGGATTCCGAGGGCACGAACATGAGGGCAAAGTCCAGCGTCCCCTCATCGGGTCGGATGTACTTCTGCTGAATGGATTCGGCATGGTGGAGGACGGCCTGGCGGAATTCCCGAGCGCACCGCTGACGCTCGGCGTCGGTGGTAGCCTGCAGGAGCCGCTGGAAACTCTCCAGGGGGAACTTGGCGTCGATGGGAAGGAGTTTGTCACCGATCCGGACGACGGCGTCCACGCGACTCCCGTTGCGGAAGCTGTACTGAAGCTGAAAGTAGGGCTGGGGTAAGGCGTCCCACAGGATGGCCTCCAGGCTGGCCTCCCCGACGAGGCGGCCCCGCTGGGGATTCTGGAGGACCTGCTGGAGGGTCTGGAGCTGGCGGTCCAGGTGGTCCAGGCGCTGAAGCTGACCCGTGACCTGACCGAGTTCCTGATGGAGACGGGTGACCAAGTCCTGATGGTGGGTTTGGTAGTGGAGCAAGCTCTGGGCCAGACTCTGATGACCGTGGAGCACGTCCTGCAAGCCGTCGTGGAGGCGCTCGATCAACTCGACCCCCCGGCGGCTGGAGTCGTGAAGCCGTCGGGTGTACCAGAAGAGGGCCCCCACGAGGACCAGGGCCAGGCACCCGACCAGCAGGGCCACGCCGACCAGCATTCAGGCCTCGCTCTCCGGCAGGGGCGGAAAGTGGTGCTGGAACCACTCGTCTCGGTCGTATAGGACCCGTCCCTGTCGGATCAGACGAACGTAAGGCGTGTCCGAACCCTCCAACTCCGACGGCGTCTTCAGGACGGGGGATACGTAGAGGTAAAAGCCGACCGTCTCGTATACGGCCTGGAGCGTCGGCTCGAGACGCTCCATCAGGTCCATGACGGTGTCATACCGCTCCCACGGTGAAGACGGCAAATTCTCGGCGACGACCAGCAGGTCCACGTCCCGCTGGGTGTGGACGAGGCGGCGGGCATAAGGACCGTATAGGATGACGGCGACGAGACGGTCCCCCCAGATCTGTTCACACTGGCGGATAAAATCCTGCAGGAGCCGTTGAAAGGCTTCATGGAAGCTCATACTTTCGTTCCAGGGCGGCCCGGCCCAGGAAGACTCCCCACGGGCCTAAGGACTCCTCGATGCGCAGAAGCTGATTGTACTTGGCCGTGCGGTCCGTCCGGCTGGGGGCGCCCGTCTTGATCTGACCGCTGTTGACCCCGACGGCCAAGTCGGCAATCCAAGTGTCTTCCGTCTCCCCCGAACGGTGGGACACGACCGTCCGGTAGCCGTGCCGGTGCGCCCACTGGACCGTCTCGAGGGTCTCGGTGACCGTCCCGACCTGGTTGAGTTTGATGAGGACGGCGTTGGCCACGCCCTGGCGGATGCCCATCCGGAGCCGTCGGACGTTCGTCACAAAGAGGTCGTCCCCGACGAGCTGGATGCGGTCCCCCAAACGCGCCGTCAACTGTTGCCATCCCGTCCAGTCTTCCTCGGCGAGGCCGTCCTCGATGCTCACGATGGGATACCGCCGGACCAGTTCCTCATAATACTCGACCATCTCCCGGGACGACCACCGCTGGCCCGATGAACGCCGGAGGACGTAAAACCCGTCCTCGAAAAACTCAGAAGCCGCCGGGTCTAAGGCCAAGCCGACCTGGTCGCCGGGCCGGTAGCCGGCTCGCTCGATGGCCTCGACCAGGAGGTCGAGAGCCGCTTCATGGTTCCGCAAGTTCGGGGCGAACCCGCCCTCGTCACCGACGTTCGTGCTCAGGCCCCGGTCCCGCAGGCAGGCCCGCAGATGATGGAAGACCTCGACACCCATGCGAAGCGCTTCCGAGAAGGTCGGTGCCCCGTAGGGCACGATCATGAATTCCTGAAAGTCCAGACCGTTGTCGGCGTGCCGGCCCCCGTTCAGGACGTTCATCATCGGGACCGGTAGGACCCGAGCCTGGAGACCCCCGATGTAGCGGTATAGGGGCACGCCCAGGGTCTCGGCCGCCGCCCGGGCGACGGCCAGCGACACGCCCAGGATGGCATTGGCACCCAGGCGGCCCTTGTTCTCCGTGCCGTCCAGCTCGAGGAGCCTCTCGTCGACGGCCCGCTGGTCCAGGACCGACATCCCGACGAGGGCCGGGGCGATCACCTCCTGGACGTGCCGAACGGCTTGAAGGACCGAACGGCCCAGGAAGTAGTCTTCCCGGCCGTCTCGAAGCTCGACGGCCTCCCATCGGCCCGTGGAGGCACCCGAGGGGACGGCGGCCCGGGCCGTGACGCCCCGGTCCGTCGTGACCTCGACCTCGACGGTCGGATGACCCCGAGAGTCCAGGACCTGCCGAGCGTGCACCCCTGCGATCCGAGCCATGGCCACCTCCCGGACCCCGCCTGCACGGCGAGACCCAGCCTTATTGTACGCCCCCCGCCGCTTCCCCTCCAAGCAGGACGGAAGTAGAGCAGTACGGCAATAGGGCAATACGGCCGCATGGCAATACGGCTATCGAACGCTTCGAGGCTAAACTCACGATTGAACTTCGAGTTGTTCAAGTTCATGATGTCGGGTGGTATCTCACCCGGCCACCCAATGGAAGTGACGGAGTGACGAAGGGATGGAGTGACGGAGTGACAAGGGACGGGTAAGAACCTATTGCCTTACTATCGTATCTTGCCGAGACACTCCGGAGCAATAGACGCTGTATCATGCATACCTCATGTGCGCGTTTTCCGGTAGCCAGACTCGGTCTTCGGTGCTCGGTGTTCGGTCCTCGGCGCCGATCGGGTCCCGGGTCCCAGGTGCCAGGTACCCGACACCTGGTACCCGGTACCGGGTACCAGGTGGAATGCTCGGCTCATGCTTCGAAAACCCGCACACGGGGTATGCATCCTGCATGCACGGTTGAACAAAGCCATGGTCTCGGCGGAGGCCACTATGAAAAAGGGCGATACCCCCTTCGACCCGTGGCGAAAAGGACGTCGGCGACAGGCTATCCACATAGTGGTGGAAGTCATTCTACCTCGCTATCCCACGGTGGGCGTCCTTTGGGGGCTCTTCCTGGCGTGGTGGGCGGAACGTCAGGGACGACGGGAGTGGGCCCGTCAGTGCCTTGAAGAGCTCTGCCTCCGGTGGAAAGAAACAGGATTGGCCCAAAAGACCCCTTCGTTAGAGGGTTGGCAAAGGGATATGGCGGAATACTTCCTCAGTGAGCTGGGAGAAGTCGAGGGAGCGGTGGAGTGGGCAAAGTGGCTATGGCCGATACTCGGTAAAGTGGCCCTGGCCTGGGTAGAGAAGGGGTGGTATTCCCAAGCCTTGAAGGTCGCCCGAAAAGTGCACGGGGAGGTGGCGGACCGGATCTGGAAAAAAGCCGCCATGGCGGCCGTTCAGGCGGGACAGTTCGAACAGGCCCTAAAGATGACACGGGGAATAGGTAGCTTATGGGATCAAGCTGAAGTCCTGAGTAGCATTGCTATGGCGATGGAACGCCAGGGACGTCTTTCCCAAGGTCTTCGGATCGGGGAGAAGGTATGGCCCGAGGAAGTGCGTCCCCTTGCCCTCAAGTGTATCGGGGAGGCCCTGCTTCAAAGGGGGGCGCGGAAACAAGCCTTCTCCATATTGAAGCGGGCCGTGAACACCCTGGGGAGGGGTCCGAAAGTCGTATGGTGGTGGGAAGCCACAACCCTGGCCGAGATCGCTGAACGGATGACCCAGGTGGGATGGAAGAGAACAGCACGACGGGTCTTCACTAAGGCGCTCCAAATCGCCCAGAAGATCAAAAACAATCCGACGTTCTGTGATCGGGCCATTGCCCTAAGGGACATCGCTGGGTCGATGGCCCGGGCGGGCTGGAAAGAGGAGGCCCAAGAGGTCATGCTCCAGGCCGCGCAGGCTACCAAAATGTGCTATTGGGAAGGGCTGTCGGGGGCTTTGGAGACTATCGTCGCGGCGTTGGGCCGCTGGGGACGGGGTGATCAGGCCGTACCCCTGGTGGAAGCAATCCGTATCGAGAAAGACCGCGCCATCGCCCTCTGCAGGCTCGTCAAGGGCCTGATAGAGGGGGGTCAGCCGGACCAAGCCCTTCGGATCGCAGAGAGGGTCCTGGATGGATTTCAGAGAGAAGACGTGCGCGTGTGGGCGCTCATGGAAATTGCAAGAGTCATCGGGCAATCGGGGCAGTTGGAATTAGCATGGCAGGTCTTACAACGGGCCAGGCAACGTATTCAGGCCATCCGAGATACGTGGGTGCGAAAAAATTCCATGGGTGGTCTCGGAGTAACGATGGCCGAGGCGGGCCTGATCCCCCAGGCCCTCCAGCTGGCAGAACAATTGCAAGACGTATATGCACGGCAAATGGTCCTGGAAACCGTCGTTCAAAGGATGGTCGACACGGGTCAGTTCTCCCAGGCCCTCCAAGTGTTAGATCGAGTAGAGTTTCCGAACCGCCGCGCAGATGGCCTGAGGCGCGTGGCAATCGCTATGCTCCAAGCAGGCCAAGAAAGACAGGCCCGACGCGTCCTGATGCAGGCCCTCCAAGTGGCGGATCAGATGAAATCCCCGGAAATACAGGCCGACTACCTAAGGTCCCTGGCGACGGCTATGCTCCAAGCTGGCCAAACCAGGCAGGCTCGACGTCTCTTGGTCCAGGTCCTCCAAGTGGTGAACCGGATAGAATCCCCCGAAATCCGGGTCGGTCAACTGGCGTGCCTGGGGATGACCATGCTCCAAGCCGGCCAGGAAAGGCAGGCCCGACGGGTCTTAGGCAAAGCTCTGGAGATGGCCGAGCTCCTCGAAGAAGCTCGGCGGTCCCAGAAGTCATCCCTGTATGCACGGCGGACCTCGTCCCGGAAAGGCCGATGACGCCGGTCTATCGACCTTCGTGTTGTCCAAGGGCGGAGGAGTCGGCTCGAAGAGGTCGGGTGGTATCTCACCGGCCACCCAATGGAAGTGACGGAGTGACGAAGGGATGGAGTGACGGAGTGACGATGAAACGCTTGGATACCAGGAATGCGTTCTACCATGGAGCATCCCAGAACTTTTTCAAAACGAAGGCCAATTAATTCAGGTATCCGGTAATAGTGCCTTGTTAAGATATGGATGCAGGATACAGGATGCACGATGCAGGATAGGAAGGGTTCGGATCCTGGCTACCTGGTACCCGGTAACCGGCATCCGATCCATTTTTATCCTGCATACCCGGTGTGCGGGTTTTTCGAAGACAGGTGCCAGGTACCGGGTTCCAGGTTCCGGGTACCTGGCACCTGGGACCCGATACCTGGTACCGAATCGACGCCGAGGGCTGGATACCGAGCACCGAAGACCGAGCCTGGCCACTGAAAAACGCGCACACGGGGTCTGCATCCTGTATCCTGCATCCCTACGACACGATTCCCCCGGGTGGTGAGAAGGGCAGTCATCCGGATGGGACGGGAGGCTGGCCGGGGCCCGGGGGTGGACTTGACCCATCGGAGGAAGGACGATGGCGCACCGGTGGGTTCGCCTCGTGGTCGGACTGTTGGGCTTGGGGCTCTTGAGCGGCCGAACCGCCGGTCCGACGCCGGAGGTCGTCTATGACGTCGTCATCCGGAACGGCCGCATCTACGACGGGAGCGGCCGACCGCCCTTCGTCGGTGACGTGGCTGTCCGGGGAGACACGATCGCCCGGGTCGGTCGGGTCGGTCGAACGCGGGGCCGCCTCGAAATGGACGCTACGGGTCTGGCCGTCGCCCCGGGGTTTATCAACATGCTGAGCTGGGCGACCGAGTCGTTGATCGCCGACGGTCGGGCCTTGAGTGACATCCGGCAGGGGGTCACCCTCGAGGTCTTCGGCGAGGGCTGGTCGATGGGTCCCCTCAACGATGCCATGAAGGCGGAGATGAAACGCCAGCAGGGGGACATCCGTTACGACATCGAGTGGACGACCTTGGGGGAATACCTCGAGTACTTGGTCCGGCGGGGCGTCGCCCCTAACGTGGCGTCTTTTGTCGGGGCGACGACCGTACGGGTCCACGTCCTGGGCTACGAGAATCGGGCCCCGACGCCGGCGGAGCTCGAAAAGATGAAACAGCTTGTCCGACAGGCGATGGAGGAGGGCGCCCTCGGTGTCGGCTCGGCCCTCATCTATGCGCCGGGAGCCTATGCCCGCACGGACGAGCTCATCGAACTGGCCCGCGTCGCCGCCCAGTACGGGGGCATGTACATCTCCCATATCCGAAGCGAAGGCAATCGCCTCTTGGAAGCCATCGACGAGGTCATCACCATTGCCCGGCGGGCGGGTGTTCGGGCCGAGATCTACCACTTGAAGGCGGCCGGCCGGGCCAACTGGCCGAAGTTAGAGGCGGCGATCCGCAAAATCGAGGCCGCCCGGGCCGAAGGCCTGGCCATCACGGCCGACATTTACGTCTATACGGCCGGTGCCACGGGCCTCGATGCGGCCATGCCGCCGTGGGTCCAGGAGGGGGGCCTCCAGGCGTGGATCGAACGCCTCCAGGACCCTTCCGTTCGGGCCCGGGTCCGGCAGGAGATGACGACGCCCTCCGATGAGTGGGAAAACCTCTACCTCCTGGCAGGCCCGGAGAACATCGTCCTGGCTGGATTTAAAAACGAGGCCCTCCGACCCCTGATCGGTAAAACCCTGGCCGAAGTCGCCGCCGACCGGGGACGGTCGCCCGAGGAGACGGCCATGGACCTCGTCATCGAGGACGGCAGTCGTGTCGAGGCTATTTACTTCCTGATGGACGAAGACCAGGTCCGTCGAAAGATCGCCCTCCCGTGGGTCGCTTTCGGGTCGGACGCCGAGGCACCGGCCCCGGAGGGCGTATTCCTGAACTGGAGACCCCACCCGCGGGCCTACGGTAACTTTGCCCGGCTGTTAGGCCGGTACGTCCGGGAGGAGAAGATCATCCCCCTCGAAGAGGCCATCCGGCGTCTGACGTCGTTCCCGGCCCGGAATCTACGAATTCCCCGGCGGGGTCTTTTGAAGGCTGGCTATTACGCTGACATTGTCGTCTTGGACCCGGCCCGTATTCAAGACCACGCCACTTATGAAGATCCCCACCGGCTGGCGACGGGTGTCCTCCACGTCTTCGTCAACGGGGTCCCCGTCTTAAGGGACGGAGAACCGACGGGCGCTACGCCGGGCCGGGTCGTCCGGGGTCCCGGCTGGCGACCCCGTCGGTGAGCCCGGCCTTACAGAGATGGCCTGCCCGACCGTCTCGAGGACCAGATGAATGTCTCGGCACGTTAGGGCCTCCGGCTTTTGGGCTTCCAGCCGGAGAACCCCCCAACCCGTGGCCCCCACCCGGTAGACAGGATTTAACGGAAGAGGGCCGTAGCGCCGAGCCTCCCTGTTGGCTTGAACGGGGCTCAGGGGCCGATCGCTCCAGACCAAGCCGTACTCGAGGGGCCGACCGGACGTGCGGCAGGCCAGATGGACCGATATCATCGGCGGATTCGGAGTCGAGATCCGAATCCGGACCGGAAAGTCCCACCGGTGCCGAGGCGGACAGGCGATCAACTGACCCCCTGCCCTTAGGGGGCGCGCCACACAGCGGTCCCGAGGCATGCCGACCTCTACGGTGCCGTCACCCACGGGGAGGAAGCGATATAGGGCCGGGACGATGCGGGGATAGGCCGATCCCAGGAAGACGGTGGCCAAGCCGACGGCCCACCAGAGGGGGCGGCTCAAGCCCTCCGTCTGCGGCCCCCTGGAGGGGCTCGACCCGGAACTCTCTGCCCGGTACCACCGGATCAGGGTCCATAACCCGAGGGCGGCAAGGCCGAAGCCCCAGAGATAGTTCGGAAGCCAGGTGCCCGAGACGCCCTTTGCATAGGAAGGCAAGAAGTCTGGGAGATACACTTGGAGATTGCTCAGGTATTCAAAGATCAGGCCAGCCCGGACGGGCGTGTCCCGGTTCGTGGACTGATAAATCGCTGGCGGGATCGAGGCCATCCGCCAGGGAAGTCCGACGCTGAACAACCCGGCGATGAGGAGGCCGTTTCGACCCCACCGCCCCAATCGGTCCCAGGCGACCGGCAAGCCCAAGGCCAGAACCCACACGACGGGCGCTACGGGACGGGCCGGCGGCGAGAAGCCGCCCCGAATCGTCGAAAATGCGTAGAAGCCCACGTGAGCGACCATCAGGGGAGCCGCGGCCCGGAGGATGCCCTCGCCCCGGAGACACCCGTAAACGAGTCCCAGGACGGCCCCGGCATAGACGGGGCTCAAGGGTAGAAGGCCGTCCCGCTGATCCAAAAAGTAGCCCAGGAGAGTCTCCCCCCGGGTCCGCCACAGGCCGGTGTCCCGCAGGATCCACCGGACGTTTGCCCACGTCTCTTCCCGATGACGGCCGCCTACGTAAGATGCCAGGGGATTGGCCTGGCCGTACAGGTCAAAGACCCACATTTCGTATAAACCCAGACTCACGACGACGGGCATCAGGAAAATCAGCATGGGCCGCCGAAGCTCAGGCCGTCGCATACGCCCCAGGCTTAAGAGGGCCCAGGCCAGCAGGACAGCCGTGTATTTGAGACCCAGCCAGACAAGAAGCCCGGCCATCCCCCCGGCCAGCAGAAGCCGGGCCGGACGATTCGGCGCCGGGTACCACCACCGGAACGCCCAGACCATAAGGCCGAAGGCCGCCATCTCGGGGTAGAGGTGGTAAGCCAGAAAGAAACAGGGAACGGAGAGGCCCACGACACCCGTTAGGACCAGGGCTCGGGTCGGCGGATGCCCCACCTGCCGAAGCAGAGCCCAGAAGCCCGCCATTGCCCACGCCGCCACCAGAGCCATCACTCCGCGAGCCACGGTCTCGACGGGAAGACCGGTCCCTACCGCCACCGCATAGAACGGTGCGAGCCAGACACTCAGGCCCGGCATATGAGTCGAGTACCATGTATGCGGCCGCCGTCCCGGCCACGCATGAGGTGCCAGAGGTCCCGCGGCCACACCGAAAAACCGCTGGTAAGTCCGCTCCATGTAATTGTTGAACACGTTGAGGTCCCCGTCCTCGACGATGGACTGCGTGATGATAAGGTAGTGGGGCTCATCGCCCGTCAGGCCCATCGTCGGAAAAAGGACCTTGGCGGCCATCAGGCCGTAAAGCGCCCCAAATCCCAGGCCCACATGCCACGGGCGCAAGCCGGCCGTCCATCGGGTCCATCGGCGAACGACGACCGGCCCCCACGTTAGGACAGCATACAGCCAAGCCGCCGTCCCCAGGGCCCAGGCATGTCGAGCCCGGAGGTCGTCGACGGTCCCGGCACCGACCGTCGTGATCCAGGGGATCAGGACCAAAAGCCCGGGAAGCCGGTCGGCCCAGCCGTACACTGGTACCTGCACCCATCGAACGGGTCGACCTTCCAGCCAGCGGAGCCGCCAGAACTCGAGGACCCAAAAGGTCCCCATACCCCCCAGGGCGCCGACCAAGAGACTTTCGACCGACCCAGGCCGCATCATCCGACCGAGAGCCATGCCCGGAAGCCCCATCAGAAGACACCCCCCGACCCATCCCCAACCCCAGCTCCAAGACCGACTCCCACGGACCGCGACCGTTCTGGGACTCGTCGTCATCTCTGTGACCCCCAGGGGTGAAGTCGATGACCGGTCATTTCCTGTCGTCCCGCCGTCGCTTTCTTTGTGGACCCATAACCCGCAGGCTGGCTCCTCGCCGTTCCGCCGCCGGAAAAGCCTCCATTTTTTGTATAAAAATGGCCTTCTGGCGGCTTTTAATGCATGAAATGGACGTCATTGTAGCACGGCGGGTTGGACCGAGAAAGGCACGACGGCCTTGGCCGAGGGTGACGATGGGATGGCCACCGACTTGGGAGGGGGCTTGGGGTGGGTAGTGCGGGGGAGTGGGGCAGGGGTGCCGGGTACCAGGTGTTGGGTACCGGGCACCTGGGACCCGGGACCGGATCAACGCCGAGGGCCGGACACCGAGCACCGAAGGCCGGGCCCGGCTACCGGAAAACGCGCGACTCCCCGCGGCCTCGCGGTCCTATACGGGCACGGGGACCTGCTGGAGGATGTCCTGGAGGACCCGCTGGGCCCATTCGGTCGGCGACGTCGGGGGCGGCGTACGCGGGATCAGCCGGTGGGCCCAAACGGGCAGGCACAGCGCCTGGACGTCATCGGGTGTGACGTACGGACGTCCTTCCATCAGGGCCAGGGCCCGAGCGGCGGCGACCATGTGCTTGCCGGCCCGGGGCGATACGCCCAAGAGGACCTGAGGGTGGCGTCGAGTCGCTCGGGCCAAGTGGACGACGTACTGGAGAACGTCCGGGTGAACGTATACCCGCTCCGCCGCCTCCTGGAGGGCCAGGACATCTTGGGTCGTGGCGACGGCCTGGACCTGCTGGAGAAGCCGTTCCGGTGAGGGCGTCTGCAGGATGTGGGCCTCGGCCTGGGGATCGGGATAGCCGACGGGGATACACATCATGAAGCGGTCCATCTGACTCTCCGGCAGGGGAAACGTGCCCTGGAATTCGATGGGGTTCTGGGTGGCCATCAGGAAGAACGGTCGGGGTAGGGGATAGATCCGGTGGTCCAGGGAGACCTGGTGTTCGGACATGACCTCCAGGAGGGCACTCTGGGTCTTGGGGCTGGCCCGGTTGATTTCGTCGGCCAGCACGATGTGGGCAAAGATGGGGCCTTCCCGGAACTCAAAAGTCTGCGTGTCGGGCCGCCAGATGTGAACGCCCAGGATGTCGGAGGGGAGCATGTCGCTGGTGAACTGGATACGGCGAAAGGAAGCCCGGATCGCCCGGGCCAGCGCCTGGGCGAGGACCGTCTTACCCACGCCGGGCACGTCTTCCAGGAGGATGTGGCCGCCGGCGATCAGGGCCGTCAGGGCCAGGTCGATGGCCCGGTCGACGCCCAGGACGACCTTCTGGACTTCCCGGCGAATCGACCGAGTCAAATCCGTGGCGTTCATAGGTCGACCCGCAGGTGGAGTTCCCGAAGCTGACCTTCGGTGACTTCCGACGGACTTCCCGTCAGGAGACACTGGCCCGATGAGGTCTTGGGAAAGGCGATGACGTCCCGGATCGATGTGGCGCCGGCCAGGAGCATCACGATACGGTCCAGGCCCAGGGCGATGCCCCCGTGGGGCGGTGCCCCATAGGAAAGGGCCTCCAAGAGGAAGCCAAACTTCGAACGGTACTCTTCCGGCGGGATCTGCAGGACCTCAAAGACGCGCTCCTGGTCCGATCGACGGTAGTTCCGGATACTTCCACCGCCGATCTCGACACCGTTGACGACTAAGTCGTAGGCCCGGGCGCGCACCCGCTCGGGGCGGGACGAAAGCCACTCCAGCGTCTCCGGCTGGGGACTCGTAAAGGGATGGTGCCGGGCGACCCAACGGCCTTCCTCGTCGCTCCACTCCAGGAGCGGGAAGTTGACGACCCATAGGAAGTGCCATCCGGCGTCGTTCGGGACCCAGCCCTCCTGCCGGGCCAGCTCCAAACGGAGCGTGCCCAGAACGCTACAGGTGGCCTCCCGAGGTCCGGCCATCAACAGGGCGAGCCCGCCGTCCGGGAGGCCCAGGCGCTCCCGGAGGGCCGCCAGTTCGGTCGGACGTAGAAATTTAGCGACCGGTGACTGGGGGGCCGTCCCCTCGGGCCATCGGACCCAAACAAGTCCTCGGCCGCCGAGCTGTTTCGCCCGCTCGGTCAGTTGGTCCAGCCGATTCCGGGGCCAGGCGGCCCCACCCGGGATTGCCAGGGCCGTGACGATATGGCCTTCGGTCCGGGCCGCCTCCCGGAAGATCCGCAACTCGGTGTCGGCAAAGAGGTCTGTGACCGTCGTGAGGCAATAGCCAAAGCGGGTGTCCGGTTTATCCGAGCCATAGCGCTCGATGGCTTCGTCATAGTCCATCCGGGGAAAGGGGATGGCAATGTCGTAGCCGGCCGCCTGCCACATCCGCTGGACGAGGCCCTCCGTCAGCCCCATGACGTCGTCTTCCGTGACGAAGCTCATCTCGATGTCGACCTGCGTGAATTCCGGCTGGCGGTCTGCCCGCAGGTCCTCGTCCCGAAAACAGCGGGCGATCTGAAAGTACCGGTCGAAGCCAGCGACCATCAAGATCTGCTTAAATAACTGGGGCGACTGGGGCAGAGCGTAAAACTTGCCCGGATGAAGACGAGACGGTACCAAAAAGTCCCGAGCGCCCTCGGGGGTCGACTTCGTCAGGATGGGAGTCTCGACCTCCAAGAAGCCCTGCTCGTGGAGGTACTGGCGGGCGGCCCAGACGACGCGGTGCCGAAGCTCCAGATTCCATAGCATCGTGGGCCGTCGCAGGTCCAGGTACCGGTAGCGCAGACGGGTCGCGTCGTGGACGTCCGTCTCGTCGGCGATGGGGAAGGGAACCGGCTCGGCTGGGTTTAGGACTTCTAAGGCCTCGGCCACGACCTCGATGGCCCCCGTCGGGATCTTGGGGTTGACCGTGTCCGGCGGGCGAAAGGCGACTTGGCCCTGGACCTGTACGACGCTCTCGGCCCGGAGCTTGGCCGCCGTGTCCATCAGATCCGGGACCCGCTCTTCCCGAAACACGACCTGGACGATGCCCGTCCGGTCCCGCAGGTCGAGAAAGACGACACCGCCCATATCCCGCACACGGTGGACCCATCCGGCCAGCCGGACGGTCTGGCCGACGTGCGCTTCTCGGAGTTCACCACACCGGTGGGTTCGATAGACCGTCACGGACGGACTCCTCATCGGGATTTCCGAAGGATCTGGCGGGTCTTTTCCGACTCGCTGACGATGAGGTCGGCGATATACCGAAGGGCCTCGGCCATCTCCCGACGGGCCTCCTCCTGGCTCTGCTGGATCTGGGCTAAGAGGGCCATCGCGTCCTGATGGTCTTGCCGCATGGAATCCTGAATGCGTTCCAGGAGGGCTACGAAGTGCCGATGGTTCTGCTCCTGACTCTGCTGGATCTGGGCTAAGAGGGCCATCGCCCGTTGGTGGTTCTCTTGGTCCACCCGACGGGCCTCTTCCTGGCTCTGCTGGATATGCGCCAAGAGGGCTAAACTGTCCTGGTGAGCCTGCTTCATCCAGCGTCCGTTCCGCCAGGCCAAGACTCCCAAAAGGCCTGTCAGGAGTGTTATCGCAGCACCAAAAAACTCCATTCTGCCCGACTCCGACGGGGCCTTCACCGCTTCAGTTTAAGTTCCAGGCACCGGAGTTTCCAGCAAGGCCCGCCGGATGACCTCGACGGCCTCTTCGGGGGACAGGGTCTCCTGGCGACTCGCCTGCATGTCCCGGACCGTCCACCGCCCCGCCCGGAGTTCGTCGTCGCCGATGATCACGGCAAATCGGACGCCGGCCCGGTGCGCGCCCCGGAGACCGCTCTTGACACTACCGACGTCCATGCGGGCCCAGGCGGAAACCCCCAGGCGACGGACCGCCTGGACGCCCCGGAGGGCCACCCCGCGAGCCGCCTCCGTCAGGGGGAGAAACATCACGGCCAGGGCCGGCGTCGAGTCCGCCGCTTCCGGGAGGATGGCCATTAGGCGCTCCATCCCGATGGCAAATCCAACGCCCGGCCAGTCGGGTCCGCCCAGCGCCTGGAGGAGGCCGTCGTAGCGTCCTCCACCCAGGACGGCGTTTTGAGCCCCCAGCCCCTCGGCCGTCATCTCGAAGGCCGTCCGCATGTAGTAGTCCAAGCCCCGGACCAAACGGGCGTTGCGCACGTAGGGAACGTCGAGGACCGCCAAAGCCGCCCGCACGGCCTCGAAGTGAGTCCGACACGGGTCGCACCAGTAAGCGTCGATGACCGGCGCTCCCTGAAGGACGGCCTGACAGGCTTCGTTCTTGCAGTCCAAGACCCGCAGGGGATTGCGGTCCATCCGGCGCCGACAGTCGAGACACAATTCATCTGCGTGGGTCTGCCAGTAAGCCCGGAGGGCCGCCTGATAGGCCGGGCGGCATGCCGAACAACCGATCGAGTTCAGCTCGACCCGAACGTCCCGAGCTCCCACGTGACGGAGGAATGCCCACCCCAGGGCGATAACCTCCGCGTCGACCTCAGGGGCCGACTCGCCCAAGGCCTCGACGCCGATCTGATGGAACTGCCGATACCGCCCCCGCTGGGGCCGCTCGTGACGGAACATGGGACCGATGTAGAAGTATCGGTAAGGCGGAGGCGCTGTCTGGTCGAGGCGATGTTCGACGAAGGCCCGCAAGACCGAAGCCGTGCCCTCGGGTCGGAGGGCCAACCAGTCGCCGCCCCGGTCCTGGAAGACGTACATTTGCTTTTCGACGATGTCGGTCGTCTCGCCGATGCCCCGCTCGAAGAGCTCTCGGGCCTCGAAAATGGGAGTCCGGATTTCCCGGAAGCCGTAGAGTCGGAACAGCCTCCGGGCCGCCGCCTCCACGCGAGCCCACCGTTCACTGTCCGGCGGGAGCAAGTCCGACGTACCGCGAGGTGCCTGATAGGTTTTGCCGGGCATAGGACGTCGCCTTGGGCCAGGGCGGCCCATTCAGACAGGAGTTACGCAGTTGAAGGTCAATAAATACTGTTCTTATACGCATCCTTGTATTCAACATAAGTCATTGTGTTTTCATGAATGCGGGCGACCTCCTCGTCCGAAAGACTGCGGACGACCCGAGCCGGGACGCCCATTACGAGAGACCGGGGTGGGACTCGCAGACCCGGCGGGACGAGGGCTCCAGCCGCCACGAGACTCTCGTCGCCGATTTCCGCACCGTCCAGGACGATCGCTCCCATTCCGATCAGGCACCGAGACCCGACCCGGCAGGCGTGCACGATGGCTCCGTGACCGACCGTCACGTATTCCCCGATCTCGGTCGGGTAAAGGTCCTGCGCGACGTGGACGATCACGTTGTCTTGGAGGTTCGTGTAGGCCCCGACCCGGATAAAGTGCATGTCGGCCCGAAGGACGGCCCCAAACCAGACGCTGACGTGGGGACCTAAGGTGACGTCCCCGATGAGGGTCGCCGTCGGGGCGACCCATGCCGTCGGGTCGACGACGGGCGTCTTCCCCCGAAAGCTGTAAATCGGCATGGCCTTTCCTCGCCAAGGACTTGCCCTGGATACCGGTCGGTCCTGGGACGTGGGAGATTCGCGTCCCCGGCGCTTTATGCCGATAGGATAGGAGTTATGCAGTTGAATGAAATCGGATCCAAGCCCTTCGTCTATCCAAGTACTCGAATCATGGCCGTAATGCCGTATTGCCGAATTGCCGTACTGCCGTAAAAAGCCCTACCTACTGCGTAAGCCCTATGCCAGGATAAATATGACCCCCGCCACGACGGTCGTCCAGTAACCCCGGGGGTCGCCCACCGCGCTCTGGGTGCAGTTTCGAGATAGGACAATTTGGCCGGAGAGCCGATAGGCCTCGATCTGCTCGTCCCAGGCCCGCTGGGGGTCATACTCAAGGCCGAGGGTCGTCGCCAGCATGGAAGCCGCCAGGTCCTCAGCATACTCGCCGGCTTCTTCCTCCGTCTGGCCAAAGGAATGGTGTTCGGAGATGTACCCGTAGAGGTTCGAGTCCCGGGGCAGGGCCAGACCGACGGAGGCCACGATCCGGCGGCCCGGCTCGTTCGTGGAATTCTCGCTAAGGACGCAAAAGACAATGCTCCCCGGCCGGAGGAGCCGAATCCCCTCCTCCCGGTCGATGAGCTGACAGCCGGGCGGGAAGATGGAGGAGACCCGGACCAGGTTGTAGGGGGCGATGCCCGCATTCCGCAGGGCCTCCTCAAAGCTGGCGAGCTTTTCCCGGTGATAGCCGACACCCCGGGTCATGAAGGCATATCGTGGAACCATTAAACCGTTCAGCACGGCCGTACTCCTTAAGGAAAGGAATTCAAAGAATTCTTGCGGGATACCCGGAACGCCGAGCGCCGTCCCCGCCGTCCAGAGGCCCCGCTGGACCCGGCCGGAAGGGGCCTGGAGCTGGGGACGCCCGGAAGATACGGTTTGCTGGCTTGTCAGGCCAGGACTTCATCGGCGGGAACCTCCAGGCCCGCCAGCCGGCGGGATCGGACGACCTCGCCGGGGCCATAGTGTCCGACGAGCTCGTAAACACCTTCCTGTAAGGCAAAGACCTCGACCGTCCGTCGGTCGGGATCGACGAGCCAGTATTCCGAGACGCCCGCCCGGGCGTACTCGTAAAACTTCTCGCTCCGGTCCGTCCGGCGGGTTTGAGGCGAGAGGACCTCGACGACCAGGTCGGGAACCCCGCAGAACCGCTCCCCGAGACGGTCGGCATGTTCCCGAGCGATGAAAAAGATATCGGGCTCCCGAATCTTGCCGGGCCATAGGCGGACCGGCAGGGGTGCCAAGAAGACCCAGCCTAAGGCGTGGGCCTGCACAAAATTCTGTAGACGTAAGTACAATTCACCGACGGCCGTCTGGTGCCTTCGGGTCGGATGCGGCGGCACGACGAGTCTCCCCTCGGACAATTCGACATACCGGTTCGTATCGGGCAGGGCAAAGTAGTCGTCTTCGGTCCACTGACCCGGCGGCGGAAACAGCTCCGCGACGGACCCCGAGGCCGACGACCGTCGCTGACCCCGACGCTTCATCGTGCATGTCTCTCCTGAGGATCGGTTTTGCCCCGTGACCTTGGCCCTTGGATCAGATTTCCCGAGACGGCGGTCCATGCCGTTTAAGGCCACCCGAGCCCCCGGCAGATGCCGCGTTCCCGTCATCCTTCGGCCCGGCCCTCGAGTTCGGCCAGGACCTGGGAGAGGGCCTGGCGGACGGCTTCGGTACCGGCCTGGCCCCGGTAGAAGCGCACGCGAACCTCAAAAGTTCCGAAGGGGTCCCGAAAGACGAAGAGACCGCTCGGCGGGTTTTCAGAACCCGTCGGGCCTTCGGGTCGGCGGTCTTTCCCGCCGGCGGCCGTCGGCTCGACTCGCCCCCGTTGGCCCCGGACGATCTCCTGGACGCACAGGCGCATGGCCATCGGGTCCGGCTGACGGGCAATGGTCAGGAGCTGGCGGCGGCTGGTGATGCCGTGCTGACGGCAGAGGGCCCGAATCTCATCGGGGATGACCAGCAGGCTGAGGGTCTCGGTGATGGTCGAGCGGGCCTTGCCCAGGACCCGGGCCATTTCGGCATGGGTATAACCGAATTCGTCCATCAGACGATGGTAGGCCTCGGCTTCCTCAAAGGGGTCCAGATCCTTACGCTGGAGGTTCTCGATGAGGGCGACCTCCAGCATCTCGCTGTCCGAGACGTCGACCTCGATACAGGGGACCTCCGTCAGGCCGGCCATCCGGCAGGCCCGCAGACGACGTTCGCCGGCCACCACCTGGTAGCGCTCCCCCCGGGGGCGGACCAAGATGGGAGCCAATAGGCCCTTCGTCCGGATCGATTCGGCCAGCTCTTCCAGGTCCCCGAAGTCCTGGCGGGGTTGCCAGGGGTTGGGGTCCAGGCGGTCGATGGGGATCATGCGCACCACGGGTCGGGGGGTGCGCTCCAGCAAGGCTTCGACATAGTGCAGGTCCTTTTCCAGGCTCAGGTCACGCGGCAATCCCCGTTTGGACACGCCGAAGCACCTCCTCCGCCAAGGCCTGATATTCCCGGGCGGCCTGGGAGTCCGGAGCATAGGTATGGATCGACTCCCGGTAGGCCGGACTCTCCTCCAGCCGCACGCTCCGGCTGATCACCGTCTCAAACACCAGGGGACCGAACATCCGCTGGACCTGCTCGATGACGTCCCGGGCCAGGACGGTCCGACGGTCGGCCATCGTGATGACGACGCCCAAGACCCGCAAGTGGGGGTTGGCATGCTGTTTGACCTTCTGGACCGTCTCCAGCAGGTCCTCGGTCCCCTCTAAAGCATAGTAAGAGACCTGAATCGGGATGAGCAAGGCGTCGGCCGCCACCAGAGCATTGACGGTCAGGAGACCCAGGGCCGGCGGCGTGTCGATCAGGACGAGGTCGTACCGGTCGACGATAGGCTTCAGCCGGTCCTTCAGCCGGAAGTGGGCGTCCAGTTCGCCGACAAGCTGGCTCTCCAGCTTGGCCAGGGCGATCCGGGCCGGTACGACCCACAGATTCGGGACCGACGTCGGTCGGACGACGGCCTCCATCGGCGTGTGGGCATCCGTCAGGACGTGATAGACGTTCCGGTCGACCTGCCGGAGGTCGATGAACGTCATCGTCGAGTTCGCCTGCGGGTCCATGTCGACCAGCAGGGTCCGGCGACCCTGGAGGGCGAAGGCGGCCGCCAGATTGACGGCCGTCGTCGTCTTCCCAACGCCGCCCTTTTGGTTGGCAATGGCGACGATACGCATCGGAGACCGCCTGTCGGAGAAACTCCGGAAAGGCCGGTAGCAGGCAACCTCCCATTTTACCAGAAACCCCGTCGAATCGAAACGGCCGTGAACCCGGACCCGCGTCCCGGCGTATGCGGCCCCGTCTTCATCCCCCGGGACTACTGTTACCTTCCTTAGTCAGGATGCCGATACAGCAACCCTGTTCGTCCGGAGTATCCCACAGACGCCCTAAAAGGTCGGGTGTGACCCGGACACTCGGCTGATCCCCCATGATCGCCCGAGTGCGGGCCGGCCCGAAACACCGGATACAGTGCTCCCGGTCCATGGAGACGTCTTTATCGGTGTAGTATCGACCCAATATCTCCGTCACGGCCCGTCGGCTCCAGAAGAGGGCCTCGACGTGCCGAGGGTCATACGTGACGGCCCGGGTCGTCCCGTCCGGGTACTGAAGATAGACGACAACGCCCGTGACCTGAACGCGCGGGAGCGGGGAGGTCGCCGAAGCGGTCGTCTTCTTCGGAGACTTCTTGCGCGCCATAGCCGCCCTCCTCTCATGGCCAAGGGTGTGAAAGTGACGGAGTGACGAAGTGACGGAGTAACGGGTAATGAATCATAGCCGTACTGCCGTACTGCCGCACTGCCCGATTGCCCTACTGCCCTACTGCCGTACGGCCGCCTTTTCCAGGGCCGCCCGGAGGGTCCGGGCCTCCGGGTCGTCCGGGCAGAGGCGGAGGGCCTGCTCGAGAGCCGTCTCGGCCTGGCGACGGGTTGCCGTCGAGTCCCGACCGGAAGCCGATGCGGATTCCACCATACGGTGGTACACCTCGGCGATCAGGCGGTAGGTTGCGGCGTCGTTAGGATTTCGCTGAAGGGCCGCCTGAAAGTGCCGCAGGGCCTCGTCCCAGGCCTCGTCCGGCGCTCGGCCCGTGCGGACATGCCATCGGCCTTCCAGAAGGGCGGCCCGGCCCAACGCCCGGTGAAGACGGAAGTCGTAAGCATGGCGGTCCCGGCCCGTCCGAAGCGCCGCTCGAGCCGCCGTCAGGGCCGTCGTCGGCGAACGGCCCCGATGGAGGTCCCACTCGGCCTGCGCCAGCCACGCCTCGGCCAAGGCCAAAACGGCATCGACCAAATAGGGATGGGCCTGCAGGGCCGCCTGGCCGTCGGCGACGGCCTGACGCAGGAATTCGGTCGGGTCCTCACCCCGTCGTCGGGCCTCAAGGGCCAATGTCCGGTAGACCTGACTCCGGACGGCGTAAGCCGGTGCGGCCTGGGGATTGACCTCGACGGCTCGGTTCAGGAATTCTAAGGCTTGCCGGGCCGCCGGTCGGGGGTCCTGTCCGTGGGCCATCCGGTAGCGGGCCTGAAGTGCCAACGTGCGACCCGCCTCATACAGGGCATAGATATAGCGGGCATTCCGCCGCAGGGCCTCCCGGAAGGCCTCGACGGATGCTTGCAGGGCCGCCTCCGGGGACGTGCAGGTCGCTATCCGGTACTCGGCCAGGAGCTGATGCGTCTTGCCGAGTCCGAAGTAAGCGATGATATTATTCGGATTAACCTCCAAGGACCGCCGATAGGCGTCCAGGGCCTGCCTCAGGGAAGCCGTGGGGTCCAGACCCCGGCGGAGTTCGTACTCGCCCCAAAACCGGTAAGCCCGGCCCAAGTTATAGTAAACGAAGTAAAGGTTCGGATTCAAGCGCAGGGCCATCTGAAAAGCCTCGACGGCCCGGCGGAGCAGGTCGGCCGGGGTGCGGCCGTGTTCCAGTTCATACTGAAGCAGGTTCCCGTACATAAATCCCACCATGTTGTAATGGGAAGCGTCCGGACTGATCTGCAGGGCCTTCCGGTAGTTCTCGATGGCCTTTTCAAAAGCCGGACCGGCGTCGCCTCCCCGGGCATTTAGGTACGTTCCCTGGACTTCATAGACGTCGCCTAAAACCTCGTAACCGATGACCTCATCGGGCCGGAGGCGGATGGCCATCTCGGCGGCCCGGCGGGCCTCCTCCAGGGTCGCCGATGGGTCCTGACCGTGTTCGAATTGATACAGGGCCCACCGCCAGTAAAGCTCGGCCAGACGGGCGTAGGTGTAAGCGTCCTCAGGGTCGACTTGCAAAGCCTGGCGGCAGAGGTCTCGGCCCTGTTCCCAGAAGCGTTCGGGCCCTTGTCCTGCCTTGATCGTCAGGTCCAGCCGATGAACGGCCAGGCGGCACAGGCCGCCGTGGGCCGCCGGAAAGCTCCGGGCGACCTCCAGGGCCTGCCGGTAGGCGGCCTCAGCCTGCCGGTACAGGTCCTGAGCCTCATCATACCGGCCCCGCCCCGCCGCCTCGGTGCCCCGCTCGCGGAGGACCTCCGCCTCCAAGAGACGTTCTTCGTAAGGCCAGGGGCGTTGAGCGGCGGCGGCCCGAACGTGGGTCAGGGCTTCCTCGTAGCGGCGCTCGTAAAAAGCGATGAGGGCCTCGACGTAGTCCGGACTCGCCAACTCGGCGGACCGACCGAACTGGAGGAATCGTACGATCGACGGCCGATACCGGTCGGCCAGCTCCCGCCGGCGGGTCTCCCGGAGGTCGGGGTCGCCGATGCGGTCCAGGGTCTCCAGTTCCCGTCGGTACAGGTGGCTGAGGGTCAGGCCGAGGGCGTAAGCGACGCCCGGCTCCCGGTATTCGGCGTTCCAGGCCGTCTGGAGGAACGACCGGGCCCGGCCGTAGTCCTGGAGGGCCAGATAGGCCCGCCCCAGGGCATAGGCGGCCGGTCCTCGAAGGAGGGGATCCCGTTCCCGGAGATAGGCCTCGATTTCCCGAATCCGTTCGGCGACGAGGGCTTTCTCCCGCCGGACGTCGTGGGGCGGTAGGAGAAAGGCCATCTGCATGAGATTTTCGACGGCCTGCACGGTCTGACCCAGACGCTGGGCCAGGGCGGCCTGACGGCGGGCCCGGAGTTGCGTGCGGACGTTCAGGGCGAGGAGGGCGACCATTACAAAGAGAAGGGCCCCGGCGGACGTCAGAAGGGTCTTATGCTTGCGGGCCCACCTCCGGAGGCGGTACGGCCATCCCGCCGGCCGGGCGAGGATGGGCTCACCGTCCAGGTACCGCCCCAGGTCGTCGGCCAGCGCTCGGGCCGACTCGTACCGCCGGTGGGGCTCCTTCTCGAGGCACTTCAGGACGATCGTCTCCAGGTCGACGGGAATGGAGGGGTCGAGCTTCCGGGGCGGGACCGGCTCCTCGGACAGGACCCGCATGAGGACTTCGACGGGCGTCGTCCCCTCAAAGGGCGGCCGACCGACCAGGAGTTCGTAGAGGGTCGCTCCGAGGCCGTAGACGTCGGTCCGACGGTCGAGCCGCTCGACCTCACCCCGGGCCTGCTCGGGTGCCATGTATTGGGGGGTCCCGACGATGACGTGGGTCAGCGTGGTCTCCGAAGGCCGCATTTCCCGGGCCAGGCCGAAGTCCAGGACGTAGGGATGCCAATCCCCGTCCTCGGTGAGCTCGACCATGATGTTGCTGGGCTTAATGTCTCGGTGGATGAGACCCTGACGGTGGGCCGCATGAAGGGCCTCGGCGACCCGTTTCATGAGGCGGACCTTCTGTTCGAGGGTCAACCGCTTCGAGACCTGATCCAGGGTAAAGCCCTCGATGTACTGCATGGCGATGTAGTGCAGGCCCCCCGCTTCGCCGACCTCGTACACACGGCAGACATTTTCATGCTCGACCCTTGCCTGGGCCTGGGCCTCCCGGAGGATCCGCCGGACCTGGTCACTCGAGTCACCCCAGAGAACCTTCAGGGCCACGGGCCGATTCAGCCGGGGGTCGAGGGCCTTGAAGACTGTAGCCGTTCCGCCCTGGGCGACCTTCTGGAGGATCACGTAACGCTCAAGACCCGGGAGGAGGACTCGGGGAGCGTTCGGCTCGTCCGGTGAGGCATCGGCCGATTCTGCTGGGCCCAGCGTTCGGGTCGGCGTCGGGACCGGTCCCTCGGCTTCTGCCGTTTCCGGCGTCGTCGAACTCGGAAGACGCCGGACGAGGTCGGCGTCTTCCGGGTCGTCCAGGTAGGGAAGGACGGCTTGGGGGTTCAGACGACGGGTGACGAGCAGGAGGGTCACGAGAGGCCCCAGCCGCGTCATCAACCGCCGGAGGATTTCAGCGTCGGCGCGAAGCCGCTCCGCTTCCTCCGGTGTCCAGTGCCCCTCTCGGAGGATTCGGTAAAGGAAATCGTCTTCCTTTCCCGCTTGCATCGTGGGGACGATCCCCGGGCCATCCTTTTGGCGGAGAGCCTATCGCATCGCCCGAAACCTGTCAACGGAAAGGCATCGTCTGGCGCATACGCCGTAGGGACCGGTCCGACCTTCAGCCTTTAGACTCCGCCGATAAATACCGGAAGCCCCTCCCACGTCAGGCGATCGTCTGGAAGCCCTGGATGTGCCGAAGCCATTCCCGGACGTGATGATGCAGGGCGGACCAGTTCCGCTCTTGGATGAGGTGCGGCTCCAGCAGGGTGTCGTCGACCTCCAGAGCCAGGACGCCCAGCTCGAGGAAGCGCCGGGCATTCGTGAAGTTTACGCCTCCGGCCGGGATGAGCGACCAGGCCGGGAAGTACTTGCGGACTTGGGTAATCCATCGGACGGCATCCCAGCCGCTGACGGGGAACAGTCGGACGGCGATGGCACCCAGGCGGATGCCCTCGGCACATTCGGAGACCGTCGCCCCGGTCCACAGGACCGGCGGATGCTCCTGGGCCATCCAGTCCGGCCAAGCCGGGTGGCTGTAGGCCAGCGTCACGAAGTGGGCCTCCGAGACCCACGGACTGTCTAATTGTTCCGGCGTCGTCACGGGTCCGACGCCCCAGACCCAGACACCGTCCCGACGGAGCCGTTCCAAGAGGGTGTCGGGTCCATGGGGTGGAACTTGCAGACAGCGGATGCCCGCCTCATGGAGGGTATCCAGGAGGGGCATCAGGAAGTCTGACCACACGTGGGAGACGTGCAGGGTCACGATCAGGCGTTGAATCTGAAAGGTTTGGACCAACGGATGCGTGATGTCCATCGGCACACCTCTCCGCAGGTCTCAGGTTCCAGGTACCGGGACCACAGGCTCGGTGTTCGGTCCTCGGCCCTCGGCGTCGATCCGGTACCGGGTCCCAGGTGCCCGGTACCCGACACCCGAAACCCGGTACCGGGTACCAGGTGGAATGCCCGTCTCATGCTTCGAAAAACCCGCACACGGGGTATGCATCCTGTATCCTGCATCCTGCATCTTGCATCCCGTATCCTGCATCCCGTATCCTGCATCCCGCATCCATTCTTCATCCCTCATAAGGAATCCATCCCGGATGGAGGACTCCGTGGGGGTCGTACTTGCGTTTGAGGGCACACACGTGCGGCCAGAGGTCGCCGAAGTGCCGCCGCCACTGGTCCTTGTCGTAGGGGACCCATCCCGAGAGATAGTGGGTGGCGCCCATCTGGAGGGCCAGGTGGCTGAACCGCCGGATGAGGTCGAGGGCCTCCGGGAGGGCCGGCTTGGGAATCCCCGGCAGGATGCCGAATCCCAGGACCCAGTCGCTGTCAGGGACCCGGAACATCGGCATCTTCGAGAGGCGTCCCCGCGAGGGCCAGATCAGGATGTGCCCGCCGCCCAGGAAGACGGGCGGCAGGTCTCGGAGGACCGTCTCGACGTAAGTCCGGGCCGTCGCCCACGGGAGGATGATCTCCATCCAGGGATGGGCGTTGGCCCAATAGCCCATCTGTCGCCACAGGGCAAACAGGGGTTCGACCCGAAAGGCAAAGTCGTAAACGCTCTGGTCCTCCGTATGGACATGTCGGTAGAAGTGCAAACCCGCCAGATAGTCGGCGTCGTCCGGGGGCCGTTCGGGGTCGAATTCGACCGTGACGTGGAGGGGATACATCCAGACGGCAAAGGGCTGTCGGCGGCCCTGAACCGTCCGGAAGCCCTGAGGTGTCGGTGAGGCCCAGGATTCGATGTAGTCGACCCGGTCGGCACTCATCAGGGCGATGAGGTCGTCCATGAGGCGGCCTAAGTCGTCGTACAAGAGGTAGTACGTCCGGACCATCGGACGGCAGGGCCGCAGGCGGTGCCGGATACGGGTGATGATGCCCAACTGGCCAAGGCCGCAGAGGACATGGTAGAACAGTTCGTCGTTCTCTTCCGGCGTACACCAGACGACGTCGCCCGTCCCCGTGACGACTTCGATGGCCAGGCACTGGTCGGCCTGCGTCCCGTAGCGGAAGGACGCCACTCCGAGGCCAGCCGTCGAGCAGGTTCCCCCGACCGTCGTGTTGAGGTTGTTGGTCAGGACGGGTGGGATAAGACGATGGGGCCGGAGGGCCTCCAGGACGTCTCGCCAGAGGACACCGGCCGAGGCCTCGAACCAGCCGGCCGTCGGGTCGACCCGGAGCTCCGCATTCAGGGTGCGCATGTCCAGTAAGATACCGCCATCGCTCAGAGACTGGCCGCTCTCGGAATGGCCCGTCGCCCGAGCCGAGACCGAGAGGCCCTTCTCGACGGCGAATCGGACCGTCTCGGCCACGTCCCGCGTCGACCGAGGCTGGACGACGAACCGGGGCGTCTTCGTTACGATCCGACCGAAGTCTTCCGAAACCTCCGCCAGGAGGTCCGTCGCCCGCGTGACGGTTCCCTCGAGACGGTCTTGCAGTTCGGCCATCCAGCTTTCCAGCATCGTCCCCTCCGTTCTCGGAAACGGCAATACGAGTCGTATTGCCGTACTGCCTTACTGCCCAATTGCCTTACTACCTTTGGGGCCACCCGATGGGTCCGCCTCCGGCCGGTAGGCACAGACCCGGTTGCGGCCCGCCCGCTTGGCCTCATAAAGGGCCGCGTCGGCCAAGCGCAGGAGGTCCCACGGCTCCGTGACCGGCGCCTCCGGCCACGAGGCGACACCCGCGCTGACGGTGACCCGCACGGACGCACTCGAACCCACCGAGACTTTACGGGTCTCGACGGCTTGACGGAACCGTTCCGTAAAGGTCAGGGCCCCCGTTAAAGGCGTATGCGGCAGGACCACCAGGAACTCCTCCCCGCCGTAGCGGCCCACGATGTCCCCTTTCCGGACAGACTGCTGAAGCCATCCGGCAAATTCCTGGAGGACCCGGTCCCCTGCCAGATGCCCGTGGGCGTCGTTGACGGCCTTGAAGTGGTCGATGTCGATCATGGCCACGCTGAGGTCATATTCGTAGCGGACCGCATTGGCGAAGGCCTGCTCGTACAGGCGCAGGAGATGCCGCCGGTTGTACAGCCCCGTCAGGCCGTCGATGGTCGAAAGCCGTTGAAGGAGCTGGTTTTGACGGACCAACTGCTCCTGGAGTTTCTTCAGCTTCAGGTGGACCTTGACCCGGGCGACGAGTTCGACCGGCTCGATGGGCTTGATGATGTAGTCCTGGGCCCCCAACTCAAACATCTGAGTCTTGACCTGAAGGTTGTCGATGGCCGTCAGGACCAAGATGGGAATCAGTCGAATGTCTTCCTCGGGTCGGACCTGGCGCATCTTGAGGAACGTCAGGCCGTCACACTCCGGCATGACGAGGTCGCAGATGACGAGGTCCGGCCGCTTTTCGACCAGGAGGCGGAATCCCGTCAGGCCGTCGGAAGCCTCGTAGAAGGTCGAGAAGATGCCCTCCCTCTTCAGAACCTGCAAGATCTGCCGACGTTCCCTTTCCGAGTCGTCGATGACCAGGACGGAACTCTCGCCCAGCTCCGACTTGCCTTCGTGTTCCATTTTGAACCTCCCTCCCGGCGGGGTTCAGACCCCCGACTCCGTCTCCACCGCCCGGCGGAGCCGGTCCAATGCCTTCCACCCCGGAATCAGCCGATCAGGGCCCGCCGGAATCCCTCCAGGACGTACCGAACATCGTCGGCCGTAATATGATAATGGGTGACCATCCGGATTCGGTTCGGGCCGACGGGGAGGACCCAAATCCCCTGTGTCCGCAGGCGTTCGCACAGAGCCTCGGCCGTCACCGGCCCCGTCGTCTCGACGATGACGATGTTGGTCTGCACGCGAGTCGGGTCGACCCGGAGTCCCGGCAGGTCGGCCAGGCCCTCGGCGAGTTCCCGGGCCCGAGCGTGGTCCTCCGCCAGGCGCTCAACCATCGTCGTCAGGGCGACCAGGCCGGCGGCGGCCAAGACTCCCACCTGCCGCATGCCGCCTCCCAAGAGTTTGCGGACCCGACGGGCTTCTTCGATGAAGTCCCGGGGGCCGCACAGCATAGAGCCCACGGGGCAGGCCAGGCCCTTGGACAGGGAAAACATCACGGAGTCGGCATACTGGGCGATCGCCCGGACCGGGAGACCCTGGGCGACGGCGGCGTTGAAGATGCGGGCCCCGTCCATATGCACGGGGATTCCCCGGGAACGGCAGAAGTCATAGACCTCGGCCAGGCGCTCCTGGGGAAAGATCGTCCCGCCGGCCATGTTGTGGGTATTCTCGACGGACACGAGACCCGTCCGGGGCACGTAGTATACGGGTGGCCGGACCCGAGCCGCGACGTCCGCCGCCCCGAAGTGACCCGCCTCGGTCGGGATGGGATTCGGGAGAAGGCCCGAGATGACGGCCATAGCCGCCATCTCATAGAGTACGATGTGGGCCCGGGCGTCGAGAATGACCTCTTGCCCCGGCTGGGTCCAGACCTTCAGGGCGACCTGATTTCCCATCGTTCCCGACGGCAGGAACAGGGCCGCCTCCTTGCCGAGGAGTTCCGCCGCCCGTTCTTCCAGGCGACGGACCGTCGGGTCCTCCCCGAAGACGTCGTCGCCGACCTCGGCGAGGCTCATCGCCCGCCGCATCTCGGGCGTCGGCTGGGTCACCGTGTCACTCCGCAGGTCGACGACCCGCACGGACGGTCCCCCATTCCTTAAATTCCAGGTCCCGACCCTCGGTATCCGACCATCAACAGGGCCACGACGGGCACCAGTCGGCGGGCGACGGGGTCGGGGGCCAGCGAGAACTGCTCCAGCGTCACGGCCCCCAGGAGGGCCTCCGAACCGGGGTCTCCAAAGACCACTACGGTCGTCCGATAGGCCCCGTCGATCTCTATCACGACTTCCGTTGCGTCCCGCTCAATAAGCGTCCCATCCGCCAAACGCAAACGTTGGCGGAATCGGGGTCGGTGGCCTAAACCCTGCAGGACCGGCGCCGGGACCCACGTGTACGTCGCCCCCGTATCGACAAGGGCCTCGACCGTCACCGACTGAGACCGATCCGGACTGTACAGGATGATAGGATACCGAAACGTGCCCATGGACCTCGCCTCCCCCTGACCTCCGTCAGTACGCCCGGGCGATGATGTACCGGTGCCGGCTCGGTGCCCCACACACAACGCACGGACCCGGCTCCTCAGGGGCGTCCAGGGGGAGGCACCGGATCGTGGCCTTCGTCTCCTCCCGGATCTTTTGCTCGCAGGGCGTCCGTTCACACCAGCGGAGCCGATAGAAGCCGCCGTGGGCCTCGATGTGACGAACAAATTCCGCATAGTCGTCGAGGGTGAACGTATTCGCCTCCAGGAAGGCTTGGGCCCGCCGGAAAAGCGCCTGCTGAATCCGAGGAAGCTCAGCCTGCACGTGGTCGGGCAGGGCGTCCAGGGCGACCGGCGTCTTGGCCTCGCCCCGGGGGACGACCAAGGCCTGCCGCCGGGCCAGGTCCCGGGGTCCGAGCTCGACCCGCAGGGGCACGCCCCGAAGCTCCCAGTCGTTGAACTTGTAGCCGACCGTCTCGTAATCCCGGTCGTCCACGTGGACCCGGATCTGCAGGCTTCGCAGAGTCTCGGCGATAGACCGGGCGGCCGCCAGGACCTCCCGTTGTTCCTCATCGGTCTTCCAGATGGGGACGATGACGACCTGAATCGGGGCGACCCGGGGCGGCAGAAACAGGCCGTGGTCATCGCCGTGGACCATCACGAGGGCCCCAATCAGTCGGGTCGAGACGCCCCAGGACGTCTGCCAGGCATACTTCCACTGGCCGTCCCGGTCCTGGAACTTGACGTCGAAGGCCTTGGCGAAGTTTTGGCCCAGATTGTGGGATGTCCCGGCCTGGAGAGCCCGTCGGTCGCCCATCATGGCCTCGACCGTGTAGGTCCGGAAGGCACCGGCGAACTTTTCCGACTCGGGCTTGACGCCGGCGATGACGGGGATGGCCAGGTCCTGCTCGATGAACTTCCGGTAGATACCTAAGATACGGAGGGCCTCCTCTTCCGCCTCCTCGTAAGTCGCATGAACCGTGTGGCCCTCCTGCCACAGGAACTCCGTCGTCCGCAAAAACAGCCGCGTCCGAAGTTCCCACCGGACGACGTTGTTCCACTGGTTGATAAGGACCGGCAGGTCCCGATACGACCGAATCCACTTGGCGTACATGGCATACATGATCGTCTCGGACGTCGGCCGGACGACGAGGGGCTCCTCGAGTTCCCGGTCGCCCGCCCGCGTCACGACGGCGACCTCCGGGGCAAAGCCCTGGACGTGCTCCTTTTCTTTCTCCAGGAAGGACCACGGGATGAACAGGGGGAAGTAGGCGTTGACGTGCCCCGTCTCCTTGAGATACCCGTCCAAGATCCGTTGGATGTTCTCCCAGATGGCGTAGCCGTAGGGCCGGATGACCATACATCCCTTGACGGGCGCATAGTCGGCCAGTTCGGCCTTCAGAATGACGTCCGTATACCACTCCGAGAAGTCTTCCGACTTCCGGGTAATGAATTCGGGCATCCTCGTCCACCTCCGAGGCGGCAACCGTCCAGACGCCTATTTTTAGGCTATGGATGCCGGGATGCAAGCCCTGCCCCTGGCCCCTTTTATGGGACTTCGCGGCGTCCAGGTTCGTAGGGGTCTGCTTCGAAATGAAAGGGACGGGGTGACGAAGTAACGGAGTGACGAGTGACGGGTAACGAGTGACGAGTAACGAGTAATGGGTAATAATTCATTGCCCTACTGCCGTATTGCCCTATTGCCCTACTGCCCTATTGCCGTATTGCCTTACTGCCTTATTGCCCTATTGCCGTACTACCGTCTCCATGACCGAGAGCCGGATACCGAGCCCCGAGGACCGAGCCGGGGAACCGGGCACCTGCATCCTGCATCTTGTATCCTGCATCCTGCATCCTGTATCCTGCATCGGAGACCCTGGGGGGCCAAAATGGGCCGACGGGTGCGGCGAAACCGCCGTGGGATGACCCTCCTGGAGCTGGTCGTTACGGCGACGATTCTGGCCATTCTGGCCGGCCTGGCCATTCCCCTGGCGCGGGTCGTCGTTCAGCGCCAGCAAGAGGCCGAGCTCCGCCGGGCCCTGCGAATCCTCCGAACGGCCATCGATGAGTTCCACCGGGCCGTCGACCCACCGGGCCTACCGCCAGGCAGTACCGTTGCGGTTGAGCCCCCCGTGATGGACCCCGACACGAAGTATCCGAAGGACCTCGAGGCCCTGACCGAGTGGGTTACAGTGAAGACCACGGTCCCGGGTCAGGGGACCCAGGAACGCAAGTACCGCTTCCTCCGCCGCATTCCCGAGGACCCTCTGACAGGGGGACGGGAGTGGGGCAAGCTCTGCATCGATCAGAAGCCTCCCCAGCCGGGGGAGGCGCCACCCGGCTGGTGCGGCCGTCACGTTTACGACGTCTACACGACGGCCTGCCGACCGGCCTTGGACGGGACGAGTCGGTATTGTGAGTGGTAGGGACGGAGTGACAAAGTGAAAGTGACGGGGTGACGAAGTGACGGAGTGACGAGTAACGAGTGACGGGTAACGGGTAATGAATCATGGTCGTACTGTCGTATTGCCCTACTGCCGTACTGCTGTGAAGTGGCCCTGCTAACTGCGTAAGTCCTGGAGTCAACGAATGGCTGACGGGGAAATTTCCTGTTGGGAAGAGGCGAACGGTGACGCGTAGCGGTCGTCTGGGATGGCGTCGACGCTTTCCCCTGCAGGCCGGCTTTACCCTCCTGGAGCTGATCGTCGTCCTGACGATCCTCGGCCTCCTGGTGGGGATCGCTCTGCCAGCGTATCAACGGAGCGTCCAAAAGACCAAAGAGGCGGTCCTGAAAGAGAACTTGAACCGTATGCGAGACGTCATCAATCAGTATTACATCGACCATCGGGGGGCCTGTCTCCAGAACGAGCAGGACCTCGTCCGTCTGGGCTATCTCCGAGAAATCCCCAAAGACCCCATTACCCACCAAAACACGTGGGACTGGGTTCAGGAGGTCGACCCCAACGATCCCACCCGGGTATGTATCCGGGACGTCCGGAGTCTGGCTCCCGGGCGAGATTCTAACGGGGTCCCCTATAGTGAATACTGAATGGGATGCAGGATGCAAGATACAAGATGCAGGATGCAAACCCCGTGGGCGCGTTTTCCAGGGGTCGGGCTCGGTCCTCGGGGCTCGGTGTTCGGCTCTCGGTCATGGAGACGGCAGTACGGCAATAGGGCAATACGGCAATAGGGCAATAGGGCAGTAGGGCAATAGGGCAATGAATTATTACCCATTACTCGTCACTCGTTACTCGTCACTCGTCACCCCATCCCTTCGTCACTCCGTCCCTTTTACAGCATCCTGTTCCGTTCCGATCGGAACCCGGCACTCGGATGGTCCCGTCGACGATTCATAAGGAGTCGCGGCTCGTCGTCTTAGGCTCGGGCACCGGCGTCCCGGTCAAGGGCCGACGTCCGGCCGGCCATCTCGTCCAGTACGCCGGTCGGGGCCTCCTGCTGGACCTGGGGCCCGGCGCCTGGCATGCGGCGACCCGGTACGTTCGATTTTCACGGATCGACTACGTTCTCCTTTCGCATCCGCACCCGGACCACTGTCTCGACTCTCTGGCACTTCTATTTACCCTGTCCCTCACCCCGCGACGACGACCCGGCCCGACGCTGATGGCCTCGCGAGAGACGCTCCTTCAGGTCGAACGTTGGGTTCGGGCCACGCCGGGCCTCTCGATGGACCTCGTCCCGATTCGCCCCCTGGAGGCCGGGGAGCGGGTCTCCCTGTGGGACGGCGTGACGCTGACGACCGGCACCGTCGCCCACGTGGCCGGGAGTCTGGCCTACCGCCTCGACTTTCCCGACGGGGCTTCGTTGACTTACAGCGGGGACACAACCTGGTGCCTGACGCTCGTCCAGCTCGCTTACCGGACGACGGTCCTGCTTTTGGAGTGTGCCCACCGGGAGCCCTCTAAGCCCCATCTGTGGCCGGAATCGGCGGCGACCCTGGCCCGATGGGCCGAAGCCGAGCTGACCGTCCTGACGCACTTCTATCCGGACGCCCTGACACCGGCCTTCCGTCAGCAGTGTAGGCGATTCTTCTCGACTCCCTTTGTCCTGGCCCGAGACGGGGTTTCCATCCCCTTTGAGCGGGTCTCGGTTTTCAAAGCCGGCCGGGTCAGGCGGCGGCCGCCGCCCGGTGGTCGATGACCCGGAATGTGAAGCCCGCCCCGGACGTGGCGTCGACCTCAACGACGTCGCCCTCGCGGACCTCGCCCGCCAGGACCCGTCGGGCCAGTTCGTCCTGGATGTACCGCTGGATCGTCCGCCGCAGGGGTCGAGCCCCGAAGGCCGGGTCGTAGCCCAGCTCGACCAGCGCCTGCCGGGCCGCCTCCGTCAGGCGAACCTCGATCTTGCGGGGGGCCAGGTAGTCGTTGAGGCGAGCGATTTGGATGTCCACGATCTGACGCAGTTGCTCCTCCCCGAGGGGACGGAAGATGACGATCTCATCGATGCGGTTGAGAAACTCGGGCCGGAAGAAGCTCCGGAGGGCCTGGTAGATACGCTCCCGGATCTCCTCTTCCTGGCCGGGACCCATCTCCAGGAGCCACTGGCTCCCCAGGTTGGACGTCATGATGATAACGGTGTTCGTGAAGTCGACGGTCCGGCCCTTGCCGTCGGTCAGCCGTCCGTCTTCGAGAATCTGGAGGAGGACGTTGAAGACGTCGGGATGGGCCTTTTCGACTTCGTCAAATAGGATGACCGAGTAAGGCCGACGCCGGACGGCCTCCGTCAGTTGGCCGCCCTCTTCGTAGCCGACGTAGCCGGGCGGGGCCCCGATGAGGCGGGCGACGGCGTGCTTCTCCATGTACTCGGACATGTCGATGCGGATCATGGCCTTTTCGTCGTCAAAGAGAAACTCGGCGAGGGCACGGGCCGTTTCCGTCTTGCCGACGCCCGTCGGTCCCAGGAACAGGAAACTCCCGATGGGGCGGTTTGGGTCTTGGAGGCCCGCCCGGGCCCGGCGGATGGCGTTAGCGACCTTTTCGAGGGCCTCGTCCTGACCGACGACACGACGGCGGAGGCGCTCCTCCATGTGGAGGAGTTTTTCCCGTTCACTCTCCAGGAGCTTCGCCACGGGGATGCCCGTCCACTTGGAGACGACGAGGGCGACCTGCTCCTCATCGACCTCCTCCCGGAGGAGGGGGTCGTCGCCCTGGACCTCCATCAGGCGCTTCTGAGCCTCTTCGAGTTGACGCTGGACTTCCGGGATGTGGCCGTACCGGATCTGGGCGGCCCGTTCCAGGTCGCCCCGGCGTTCGGCCTGCTGTTCGAGGAAGCGGAGTTCGTCGAGGCGGGCCTTGAGTTCCCGGATCTTTTGGATCTGGGACTTTTCAGCCTGCCACTTCGCCGTCAGGCGGTCCATGCGCTCTTGGAGTTGGGCCAGTTCGGCTTCTAACTTCTGGAGGCGCTCCCGAGAGTCGGGGTCCGTCTCCTTCTTCAGGGCTTGGCGCTCGATTTCGAGTTGCATGATGCGGCGGCGGACCTCGTCGATGGGGAGGGGCAGGCTGTCGATCTGCATCCGGAGTTGAGCGGCCGCCTCGTCGATGAGGTCGATGGCCTTGTCGGGCAAGAAACGGTCGGCGATATACCGGTGGGATAGGACGGCGGCGGCGACGAGGGCCGAGTCTTTGATGCGGACGCCGTGATGGATCTCGTACCGCTCCTTCAGGCCCCGGAGGATGGCGATCGTCTCCTCGACGGAGGGCTCCCGGACGTAGACGGGCTGGAACCGCCGTTCGAGGGCGGGGTCCCGCTCGATGTGCTTCCGGTACTCGTTCAGGGTCGTCGCCCCGATGCACCGGAGCAGGCCCCGGGCGAGGGGCGGCTTCAGCATGTTCGAGGCGTCGATGGCTCCCTCGGCGGCCCCGGCCCCGACGACCGTATGGAGTTCATCGATAAACAGGATGATGCGGCCTTCGGACTGGACGACCTCCTGGATAAGGGCCTTGAAGCGCTCCTCAAACTCGCCCCGATACTTCGTGCCGGCGACGACGGCGCCCATGTCGAGTTGCAGGATCCGACGGTCTTTTAGCGTCTCGGGGACGTCGCCGTTGACGATCCGCTGGGCCAGGCCCTCGACGATGGCCGTCTTGCCGACACCCGGCTCGCCGACGAGGACGGGGTTGTTCTTCGTCCGACGGCTCAGGATCTGAATGACCCGCCGGATCTCCTCGTCCCGACCGATGACGGGGTCGAGCTTCCCCTGACGGGCCATCTCGGTCAGGTCAATGGTAAACCGCTCGAGGACCTGATACTTCTCTTCGGCGTGGGGGTCCGTCGCCCGTTGATGTCCCCGGACATCCTGGATGGCCCGGAGGACGGCGTCCCGACGGAGGCGGAACTGGTCGAAGACCCGTCCGAGGGCCCCGTCCCGCAGGGCCAGCATAGCCAGGAGCAGGTGTTCCGTGCTGACGTAAGCGTCGCCCATCTGTTGGGCTTCCCGCTCGGCCCCCTCCAGGACCTCCCGTAGACGCGGGGACACGTACACACCGGATGTCCCGCCCTGGACTTTGGGGAACGTCTCCAGGACCCGCTTCAACTCTCGGGCGAACTGCTGGGGCGAGACGTTCAGTTTCCGGAGGACGGCCGGGACGACGCCCCCGTCCTGCTCGACGAGGGCCTCGGCCAGGTGCTCCGGCTCGAGTTGGGGATGACCGTAGCGAATCGCCCGTTCCTGGGCCTCTTGAAGGGCTTCCTGCGCCTTATAAGTAAATCTGTCCAGCCGCATGGGTAGACCTCTCAAGGAGGGACGAAGTGACGGATTGACGCGTAGTAACTCATTACCGTACTGCCCTATTGCCGGATTGCCTTACTGCCCGATTGCCGGATTGTCCCCTCGTCCCTCTGGTCAGTGGACCTCCTTGGGAAACTCTTGAGCCGGCATCTCGCCCGGCTTCGGAGGGATCACGAACCCGGCGGCCGCCTCCAGGGGCCCGATGGCGACGGCGACGGCCTCGTCCACCTCCTTGACAAAGTGGAACTCGAGGCCCTCCTTGATATGGGCCGGGATCTCGTCCAGGTCCGCCTTGTTCCGTTCGGGCAAGATGACGTGGCGGATGCCCGCCCGCTTGGCGGCCAGGATCTTCTCCTTGACGCCGCCGATGGGCAGGACCACACCCCGGAGCGTGATCTCGCCCGTCATCGCCACGTCGGGCCGGACGTTCTTGCCGGTCAGGAGCGACAGCAGGGCGATAAAGATCGTGATCCCCGCCGACGGCCCGTCCTTCGGGATGGCTCCCGACGGGATATGGATGTGGATGTCATGATTCAAGAAGACGTCGGGGTCGATGCCGTACTGTGTCGCCTTGGACCGGATGTACGACAAAGCCGCCTGAGCCGACTCCTTCATGACGTCGCCCAGCGAACCCGTCAGCAGGAGATTCCCCTTGCCGGGCATCCGGGTCGCCTCGATGAAGATGATGTCTCCGCCCGTCGGGGTCCAGGCCAGGCCCGTCGCCACACCGGGCTTCGCCGTCCGTTCGGCCGACTCGGGGAAGAACTTGGGCGGCCCCAGATAGGTCGCCACGTTGTCCGGCGTGACGACTTCCTTCTCCAGAGTCCCCTCGACGATCCGCTTGGCGACGGCCCGGGCGATGTTGGCGATCTGCCGTTCCAGGTTTCGGACGCCCGCCTCCCGGGTGTACGAGTTGATGATCGTCAAGAGGGCCTCGTCGGTGAACTCGAGTTGTTCGGGCTTCAGGCCGTGGTTGTCCAACTGCTTCGGGATCAGAAACCCCCGGGCGATGTGGAGCTTCTCGTCGTCCGTATAGCCGGGGAGTTCGATGACCTCCATGCGGTCCAGCAGGGGCGGCGGAATCGTATGCGTCACATTGGCCGTGCAGATGAACATGACCTTCGAAAGGTCAAAGGGGACCTCCAGGTAGTGGTCCGAGAAGGAGAAATTCTGCTCGGGGTCGAGGACTTCCAGGAGGGCCGCCGCCGGGTCGCCCCGGAAGTCGACGCCCAGTTTGTCGATCTCGTCGAGCATGAACACGGGATTCCGCGTGCCGGCCCGCCGGATCCCCTGGATGATCCGCCCCGGTAGGGCCCCGACGTACGTCCGCCGGTGACCCCGGATCTCGGCCTCGTCGTGGACACCGCCCAGAGAGATGCGGATGAACTTCCGCCCCAGGGCCCGGGCGATGGACCGACCCAGCGACGTCTTCCCGACGCCCGGTGGGCCGACAAAGCACAGGATGGGCCCCTTCATGTCCTTCTTGAGCTGACGGACGGCCAGGTACTCGAGGATCCGCTTCTTGACCTGCTCGAGGTCGTAGTGGTCCTCGTCCAGGACTTGAGCGGCGTGCTTGACGTCCAGGTTGTCCTCCGTCTCGACCGACCAGGGGAGTTCCGTCAGCCACTCGAGATAGGTCCGGGAGACGATGTACTCGGCCGAGGCCGGATGCATCTTCTGGAGCCGCTTGAGCTCCTTCTCGGCGACCTTCCGGACCTCCTCGGGCATCTTGGCATTCTCGATCTTCTCCTTGAATTCCTCGATCTCCGTCTGGCGGTCGTCGTACTCACCGAGCTCCTTCTGGATGGCCTTCAACTGCTCCCGGAGCCAGTACTCCCGCTGGGTCCGGTCGATCTCGTTTTTCACTTCGGACTGAATTTTTTGACGAACTTCGATGATACTAATCTCTTTCTTGAGGATGTAAATGATCCGTTCGAGACGGGCCCGGGTCTCGACCAGCTCCAAGATCTCCTGCTTCTCGTCGGTCGTAACGGACCGGAGGCTGTGGGCAATGACGTCGGCCAGACGTCCGGGATGGTCGATGTTCCGGACGACGTTGACGAGGTCCGAAGAGATGTGAGGAACCATCTCGGCCAGCTTTTCGAAGAGCTCCTTGGCCTGCCCCATGAGGGCGTCCAGCTCGACCGACGGGGTATAGTCCTCGTAGAGGACCCGGACCCGGGCCTTAAAGTAAGGCTCCTGGGCGATAAGCTCCCGGATACGGATGCGGGTGAGGCCCTGGACGATCACCCGCAGGGTCCCATCCTGCATACGGATCATCTTGGTGATGAGGGCGGCCACGCCGATCTCGTGGAGGTCTGCCGGCGTGGGGTCCTCGATCTGGGCGTCCTTCTGGGTGACGACGCCGATGATATGGTCCCCCTTGAGGGCGTCGTCGATCAGGCGGATCGACTTTTCCCGCCCGACGACCAGGGGCATCACCAGGTCCGGGAACAGGACGGCGTCCCGCAGGGGGAGGATGGGGAGCGTCTCAGGGACTCGGTAGCGTTCCGTCGTGGGCATCGGGGCATTCTCCTTTCCGGCCCGAAGCGGCCGGATGATTGGGGTTCCCTTTTATAATAGGCCTGACGTTGACAAAAGTCCAATCAAAAAAGTTGAGTCCACCTTTGTCAAATAGTAGCGGTCTCGGCGGAGCGAGGGCCAGGACCGGTCCGGCCGCTCTGGGGGAGAAGCGTGCCACAGGGGTGCTCCTCCGATCCGTCGGCCGGGGCCCTTTGTCAAAGAACGGCGCTTCCTGCCGGGGACCGGACCCGAGCCCCTTTCGGATGGAGACAGGCCCGTCGCCGGCTCGCGAGCCCAAACGTTGAGGCTTTCATTGTATCACACTGATTCGGCCTTGCCAAAGGCCGACCCCAACGCGACGGTTTCATCTTGGATAAATACGGGGTACAGGATACGAACCCGTCGGTCCCCGGTGCTCGGTATCCGGCCTTCGGCGTCGGCAAGCCGAGGGCCGGACACCGAACTCGGTACCCGGGACCTGAGACCCGACCTCGTCCGAACGGATGATAGGTTCATTCGGTGAAGCCACGGATCCTGCACCCCGATCATCGCCCTATTGCCGTACTGCCCTACTGCCTTATGGCCCGATTGCCTTCCTGCCCGACTCCCACCCACTGGGTCCGTAACAACCCGAACACTATCCAGGATAGCCGTGAGGTACGCCGCTCCATCCTGCACCTGTATCTTGCATACCCCGTGTGCGCGTTTTTCGAAGACAAGCGCCTGGTACCGGGTTCCAGGTCCCGGGTACCTGGCACCTGGGGCCGGGTACCCGGCACCGGAGCCGAATCGACGCCGAAGGTCGGACACCGAGCACCGAGCCCGGCCACCGAAAACGCGCACACCGGGTTTGCATCCTGCATCAATTTCAAATTTTAGCAGAGCGTTACGCCTCGGATGGCTCCGACTTTCCCCAATCAGACGTCTCCCGACGGGATTCCGTTCGGCCCGGGAATCCGTGGAAAGATACGGCTTCCGGTCGGAACATGTCGCGTCCCGCGGGGGTGTCCGCTCATCGGCCCGTAGCTTCTTGGACAGAGAGGGTAAAGAGGCGTACACAGCCGATGGGGCGGGGGTCCGGCGTCTCCCCAAGGTCGAGGGGTCGGAAGGACCGTCGGGGACGCCACCACACCCGAAGCGTCGAGTTGGAGACGGCCTCGCCCCCGATGACCCATGTCTGTTCGAATGGGCCTGGCGTCAGGGTCCCCAGGGTCTGGCGTCCGACGCCGACGTCGACGGCGCAGGGAACCTGGCCGGCTGGGAGGGTCGGGACCTGACCCGCGACCGTGAGGCGCAGGGGACGACGGTCCAGGGGGAAGAAGTGGATTTCGCCGCCTTCTCCGCCAAGCCAGCGGAAATAGCGGAATGGGTGTCGTTCCTTTTCCCACTCGTACCAGCCCGTGAACGTCATGTAGGGACCCGGACCGAACTCATAGAGGTACACGTGTTCCAGGTTCCGTTGGGATTCTAAGCGGAAGAGGAGGCCAGGGTACCATTCCCATTGGGCAATCAGGCGGGTTCCCAGTGCCGGGCGGTCGGACGACGTCAGGAGGAGCCACCGGGGATAGGCTCGCAGGGTACTCGGTGAGAGCTGGGTCTCGTGATGGAAGGCCGCGCCAATGCGGGGCCCATAGTAGTCCAGGTGACGCCGGATCACCCAGTCGTCGGTGATAAGGAGGACTTCCGAGGGCTCTTAGCGTTCAACGATTAGGCGGGTCGCCTTGTGGATGAGGGTGTGGTGTCGGCGCAGGTGGTCGACGGTCGGGAAAGCGAACAGGATCTGGCCACCGATGAGGACGAGCCCTGTCAAGCTGAGGGCCTCCAGGCGGACGGCGGGCCATCGCTCCCACAGCCGGTAGCCGACCTCGTAAAGTCCAAGGGCGAGGGCCAGGATGAGGAACGGCAGGTAGGGGACGGCGTACCGTCCGTCGTGCCAGAGCATCAAGAAGCGCCAGGCGACAGTAGGGACAGTCAAGATCAACCACGGCGTGAGACGGGTCCGGTCCGTCCCCAGGACCCGGAGGCCGACTCCGATGAAGGCCCATACTGTGCCAGCCACCCAGGGCCACCCCCAGACTGTCCCGAAGGTCCGGGCGAAGATTGTCCGGAGATGGGACCCATCCCAATGTTGGATTAGGGCCTCCCGTTCCCAGACGTACTGGGCCAGTACGACTCGATACCGCCCGTCGCCGCTACAGTCGGGACGACCCAGACGGCTGTTCCCAGGAGGAACAGGGCTCCGGCCTGCAGACCGAAGGTCCAACGGTAACGCCGTATGTGCTGAAAGCCCATGTAGGCCAGGAACGGACCCAGGGGAAATAGGAGTTGCTGACGGAATCCAAGGGCCAGGGCCGTCACGAGGTATCCCATCAGGGCCCGGTGGGGTCGGTCGGAGAGGAGGAGGACGACGGCCGTCAGCATGGGCAACAGAGCGGCCCCGTCGCTCAGGGGCCGAATGCTGTTCAGCCACAGACAGGGATTCACGATGAACAACAGGCCTGCCAGCCAAGCCGTCGGTCGGTTCGTCCATCGGAGGGCCAGCCCGTACAGGGGGATAACAGCCAACGACCCCAGGAGAGCATTGGTCAGGGAGACGGCATGAACGTTGTCGCCCGTCCATGTCCGCAGGAGACGGGCCACGCCGACAAATAGGACCTGGCCCGGTGGGTGGGGTTGATGGTGGACCGGGTCAAATCGGTCCAAAGCCAGGGCGAGGTTGACCGTGTCCCAGTGTTCCAGCGTGCCGACGACGTAGGCGACTCGAGAGGCAAGGGCGATGAGGGCCAGAGTAGCGCACGCCAGGACGTCCCGCCTCCAGGGCGCGGCCTGGGGCGTGACCGCCTTCTCCCGCGAAGGGGGATGTTTACGAGGCCGTACAGAGAGGCCGTGTGGGACGGCGACCCTAAGACGGGCGATACGGACCATCGACCCCCCTTCATCCACCCTCCTATCTTAACCGCTGGGGGGCTGTCTCCAAGGCTGAGAGGGTTCGCCTGGGCCGCGCAAGCTGGGGTTCTTGGCAGATGGCAGGGCTCGACGTCTGGGAGACTGAGGGGTCTGCCTGTCGGGTCCGGATTCGGTAAAATACTGATGGAAAGGCCCTTCTTTCCAGACTTGAGGCGGGGGGAGTGTTTCTCATGGCGTTCCTACAGCCGCCTCCCCTGGCGGCGCCGACGTTGGTCGAGGCTTTGGTCTATCGGGCGCGGTCTACGCCGGACCGTCCGGCCGTGACGATTTTGTCCCGCACGCGAGCCCAAACCGTCCTGTCCTATCGGGACCTGTACGAAGGGGGTCTGCGGTATGCGGGCCTTTTCCGGCACCGGTGGGGACTTCAGGACGGTGAGCCGGTCGTCCTCATCCTCCCGACGGGTACCGCCTTCTTCTGGGCCCTCTGGGGCATCCTCCTCGGCCGGGGCATCCCGGTCCCCGTCTATCCCCCGGTCCGGCTCCACCGCATGCAGGACTATGGGGCCTACGTGCGTCACGTCCTCCAAGACTGTCAGGCCCGCCTGATCGTGACGGACCGCACGTTGGCGGCCTTTCTGCGTTTTCTCCGCGCCGAGCCGGTTCGGTACGACTTCGTGACCGTCGAGGACCTCCGGTCGGGTCCGACCCTGGCCCGGCCGCTCGAGGTCGGACCCGACGACACGGCCCTCTTGCAGTACACGTCGGGCTCGACGGCCGCACCCCGGGGTGTCCAGCTCTACCACCGCCACCTGGTAGCCAACATCCTGGCGATGGGGAATCACGTGGGCCTGGTCGATACCGACGCGGCCGTCAGTTGGCTTCCCCTGTATCACGACATGGGCCTCATCGGGATGGTCCTGGGGACGCTCTTCTGGGGGCTTCCCCTGTATGTGTTTTCGCCCCTCGAGTTTGTCCGTCGACCCGTCTACTGGCTTCGGTCCATCGCCCGGTACCGGGCGACGATCTCGGCCGCTCCGAACTTTGCGTACGGCGTCTGCGCGACCAAGCTCCGGGACTTTGAGCTGGAGGGCCTGGACCTCACGTCTTGGCGCATCGCTTTCTGCGGGGCCGAACCCATCCTGGCGGCCACCGTCGAGGCGTTCATCCGACGGTTTCGACCCTATGGCTTTCAGCCCGAGGCCTTCACGGCCGCTTACGGACTGGCCGAGAACACCCTGGCCGTCACGATGGCCCCCATCGGTGAGGGCTTGCGCGTGGACCGAGTCGACCGACAGGTCTTCGAGACCGAACGGCGGGCCGTACCGGCGGACCCGGCGGGCGCCCCGGCCATGGTGTGGGTCGCCTGCGGGGTCCCGATTCCGGATACTGAGGTATGCATTGCCGACGGGGCGGGGCGTCCGCTCCCGGAGCGTCACGAGGGTCGGATCCTCGTGCGGAGCCCATCGGTCATGGCCGGCTACTATCGAAATCCCCAGGCGACGGCCGAGGTCCTCCGGGACGGTTGGCTCGACACGGGAGACCTGGGCTACATGGCCGACGGTTATCTCTACGTGACGGGGCGCCAGAAGGAACTCATCATTCGGGGGGGCCGGAACTATTACCCCCAGGACATCGAACAGGTCGTCCAGGCCGTCGAGGGCGTCCGACGGGGGAACGTCTGCGTCTTTGGCGTCCCGGATGAACGCGAGGGGACCGAGCGGATCGTCGTCATCGCCGAAACGAAGGTCCGGGACCCCGGTCAGTGGCCCCGTATCGAGGCCGACATCCGGGAGCAGGTCCTTCGGGCCATCGGGCTCCCCATCGCGGAGATCCGCTTAGTGCCGCCGGGGACCCTCCCGAAGACGACCAGCGGAAAACTCCAGCGGGTGCGGTGTCGGCAGGCTTACCTCGCCGGCGAAGTCCCTTCCATCCGCCCGGAGGACGTGCGCCGCCGAGGCCCGCTCCGGCGGTGGTTCGGGAATATCGTTCGTCTCTTGCGGGTCTTCCTAAAAGCGGGGTAGGGATTAGGCAGTAGGGCAATGGGCGATACGATGGATGCAGGACACAGGATGCATACCCCGTGTGCGCGTTTTCCGGCTCGGTCTTCGGTACTCGGTGTTCGGCCCTCGGCGTTGATCCGGTCCGGGTCCCAGGTGCCAGGCACCCGGGACTGGGTTCGGTGTCCGGCCTTCGGTCCCCGGCCTGGACGAGGGGCGAGGGAAGGTCGCATCTCCCTTCACCCCCTCATGCCTCCATGGCCGAAGGCCGGATACCGAGGACCGAGCCGGGGTGCCGGAAAACGCACCCGTCAGGTCTGCATCCTGTATCCTGCATCCTCCCTCACCCGATAAAGGGCGGGTGAGGGGGAAAGGTTCAACAGCCCCATTGCCCTACTGCCCTATTGCCCTATTGCCTTATTGCCCTATTGCCTAACGCCTTATTGCCGTGCCTTAAATGTACACATCGTCCACGAAGGTCTGGCCGGGCCGGAGCCGACGGGCGACGACGATGAAGGCCGTGTGGGCGACCATGAAGTGGGCCGGCCGCACACTGGGACCCCGCACGTTCCAAGGCCGGACAAGGACCTCCAGGACCTCGATGGAGCCGTATAGATTGGAGGCCCGAAGCCACTCGACCGTCTCCTGGACCTGGGGGACCGTCGGACTGATGGAGACCAAAATCCCCCCGGGCCGGAGGGCTCCTGTCGCCACGGCAAGTCCGTCCGTCGGTGTCGGCAGGTCCAAGAATACCCGGTCGAACGACCCGGGCTCGACCTGGGCCCGGGCGATGTCCTCATGATGGATCTCGTGATTTTCGGGGACATATCCCAGCCACCGCTCGATGTTCCGCATGGCCCGTCGGATGAAGTCGGCCCGGATCTCGTAAGAGACGAGCCGACCCGTCGGCCCGATGGCCCGCAGGATGACCATGGCGAGGGCGCCTGAGCCGAGGCCCGCCTCCAGCACGCGCGCCCCCGGGTAGAGGTCGCCCCACATGGCCATGACGGCCGAGTCTTTGGGGTACACGACCTGGGCGTGACGGGGCATCTGGAGGAGGTAGTCCCGCAGGGTCGGCCGGAAGACCAAGAGCGTATGGCCCTTGCTGGACCGGACGGCCGTCCCTTCCGTCTGCCCGATGAGGGTGTCCATCGGGACCGACCCCAGGTGGAACGTGAAGTTCTGACCGGGCTCGAGACGGGTCAAGTAGCGTCGCCCCTTGGCGTCCATCAGCAGGACCCACTCACCCGCCCGGAGGGGACCCGTCCGCGAAGCGGCGGCCACGTCCGACACCGCCCGTCGGGCAGGCCACCGGCACACGAAGTCGGACCATAGGACCTGCAAAGCCTCGGGAAACGACTCGGGCAGACGGCCCGTCACGATGGCCCGGTAGAGGTCGGGGTCCTCCAGAGCGACCAGACGCCGAAGGGCCTCCAGGTCCGACCATCCCTGCGCCTGGCAGGCACCGAGGAAGGTCGTCAGGAAGAGTTCGACCTCGGCTCGGCTCCGCCGGCCGGCTTCGTACATGAGTTCTTTCCAGACGACCGTCGCATCGGCCGTCGTCTCGGGATGCGACGTTTCGTTAGAGTCAGGGGACGACGTCCGTCGTGGGTCTGTCATGCCTGCAAATGCCCTCAGGGAGGGGTCGATACGGTATACTCTAAGACGTGGGATGCAGGATGCAAACCCCGTGTGCGGGTTTTCCGGTACTCAGTCCCCGGCCTCGGTCTTCGGTGCTCGGTGTCCGGCCCTCGGCCATGGAGGGACGAGGGGTGAGGGAGGTGCGACTTTTCCTCGGCCTTTCGTCCGGGCCGAGGGCCGAAGGCCGGACACTGTACCCGGTAACGGGTAGCCTTTGAACCATAGCCGTATTGCCGTACTGCCGTATTACCGTTCACCCGACGCGACCGGGGGGCTGTGGACCCATGCATCAGCGGGATACCCTGGAAGCGATGCGGATGCACGACGCCGAGTATGGCCTCATGTATGCCCTCGAGGACGACTACTGGTGGTACCGGGGCGTGCGGGCCCTGCTGGACGTCTGGCTCCGCCGACATGCTCCCCCGGGGTGTCGGATTCTGGACGCCGGGTGCGGGACCGGAGGCCACCTGACGACCTTCGCCCGCTATGGGACCGTGGTCGGCATCGACATCGAGGTCGGAGCCCTTCGATGGGCCCAAGACCGGGTCCGGGGCCGGACCGACGTCCGCCTCGTCGCCGCCTCCGTCCAGGCCCTTCCCTTTCCGGCGGCCTCCTTTGACATCATCCTTTCCCTGGACGTAGTCTGCAACCTCTGGGACGACGAAGCGGCCCTCCGGGAGTTCCGACGGGTCATTCGGCCCAACGGCCGGCTATTCCTGCAATTGCCCGCTTACGGATGGCTGTGGACGGGCCACGACGTTGCCGTCGGACACAAGCGCCGCTACACGGCCGCGGAGGTTCGACGGAAGCTCACGGCGACGGGGTGGGTCCCCCAGCGGGTGGACTACGCCAACAGCCTGCTTTTCCCAATAGTCGTCCTCCGGCGGTGGGTCCGGCGGATGACGCACGACCCACCCCGTTCGGACCTGACTCCGCTCCCGGCCTGGCTGAACCGGATCCTGACGGGGCTGTTTGTCCGGGAAATGCGGCGAGCGGCCATACGGGGCTGGCCCTTCGGTCTGTCGGTCACGGCCGAGGCCGTCCCGGCGGTCCCAGCAGGGCCACGAGGTCTCGAACGGGAATGACCTCTTTGAGGACGAAGGCCTCGCCGTAGCGGGCCCGGATCAAAGCCCCGTAGAAGCGGGCCCGAGCCTCCAGCATCCACAGGAAGTCGGGTCGGCTGAGGGCCGTCTCGGGTTGGGGGTTCTGGGGGTCGTCGATGAACTGGGACCGGTAGGCCAGGACGGCCTGAAGCTTGAGGTCCCACACGTCCGAGATGTCTACGACGAAGGACGGCGTGACGTAGGCCGGTACCTGGTGGTAGACGACGTAACGGGGCCGCCAGCGGGGTAAGTCGACGGGGATTTTGGCCAGACCCGAAAGATAGCAGGCGTCGGTGACGGCCCGACTGGTCACCTGATGGTCCGGGTGGGGGGCGTCCCAGTGATGGGTCAGGACAATGTCCGGCTGATACTTCCGGATCATCTCGACGATGCGGAGCTGGGTCTCCCGGTCATTCTGGAGGTGACCGTCCGGGAGGGCCAGGTTTTCCCGCACGGTTAGACCCATGATGCGGGTCGCCTCGGCACACTCCCGCAAGCGGGTCTCCATGTCGCCTCGGCTTCCGAATTCGCCCCGGGCCATATCGACGACGCCGACCCGATAGCCCTGCCGAACCAGCAGGATGAGGGTCCCACCGGCCCCCAGTTCGATGTCATCCGGATGCGCCGCAAAGGCCAAGACGTCCAGCTTCATGGCCGACGAGCCTCCGCCTCAAGCATTTGGAGTCCGCGAACCCAATGTCCCCATCCACCCGACAGCCGAACTTCTCACGGGTGATGGAGACCCCGTAGGTGCGTATTTTCGGCGCTTCCCCCACCGAAACACCGGGAACCAAGCACCGAGTACCGAATTGTCGGTGCCGGGCACCTGAAGACCCGGCCATCGAGTATGCAAACCCCGTGTGCGGGTTTTTCGGAGACAGGTGCCCGGTATCGGGTACCGGCTATCTGAAACCTGGGACCTGGTACCCGGCACCGGAGCCGGTCCGACGCCGAGCACCGAAGACCGAGCCCGACCACTGGAAAACGCGCACACCGGGTATGCAAGATAAGGGATGGGGATTACTGAATGCAATCGGGTGGGCGCGTTGCCGGCTCGGCCCTCGGCTCAGTCCGGGGGCCGGTATGCGGCCCTCGACCATGGAGGGAGGGATGGGAGAGATGCGGACTTCTCCTTGCCCCTCGTCTGGGCCGAAGGTTGGACACCGAACCTGGAATCCGGTGCCTGGGAGCCGAGGCCCAGCCTCTACCTCTGGGCGCATTGCATACCCTCGGCCATCTCTTGTATCTTTTCAAAGGAGTTACGCAGTGGAAACGGGATCGGCTCCGAGGATAGTGGCTCGGCAAGTGGGTCCAATGGGGTAGTACGGCAATACGGCAGTACAGCAATGAGTTGTTACCTGTCACCCGTCACTCCGTCACTTCATCACTCCGTCCCTTCTATGAGAGGACAGGTTTGAATGGCACGGAAAACGTATCGTCTGAGTCCAGAGGTCGAAGAGGAAATCCAGCGCTTGCTCCGACCTGAGACGGACCGGCGCCCCGTCCGGGTGACACTGGTATTCGGTCATCCTGTGCCTTCCGATGAGGAGGCTCCGAATACCTCTTGGGAGGTCCCGGCGGCCTTGCGGGACCGCATCGTTCGGACGGTCACGACGAGTCGCTTCCGGACCTATTGGGCCGACTTTGATATGAGCGAAGTCCGAGACCTCCAGGCGGCTTACGAGGCCATCGAGGCCTGGCCTCGGAAGGAAGTCTGGATCCAGGGCCGGCCCGTGCCTTACGGTGCCGGCTTGTGGCTTCCCCTTTTGTTCTTTTACCTGGCCGAGCCGGATTCGAAAGACTGAGCCGGAACCTCCCCCTGAGGACCGAGGATGGCGAACGCAAGACCGACCGGACGGGATGAAGTCAACGCCGCCCTGGCCCAATTGGAAGAGGCCATCTCCCAATTGGACGTGAAGTGGCGCCTCTTCTTCATGGGCAGTCCCGACCAGCGGTACCCGCCGGACAAAGAGACCGACGACCTCGCCCGCCAGATCCGGCAGTTCCCGACCCGCTACACGCTTCGGGTCGCCCAGCAGTTTGCCTTCTCCAATCTGGCCTACCGTTTCAACAGCCTGCGGGAGCGGTGGAACAAGTGGCTCCATATCATGGAGACCCAAGGCCGCCGGGCCGTCTTGGCGGCAATGGGCGTTCACAGCCCGCGTTTCTTGCGCCAGGCGATGCAGGCCTCGGAAGCCCGACCGGCTTCGACTGCCCCGGCCGAAACACCGCCCCTTGAGGACCCCTACGAGCGGCTGTATCAGGATTTCGTGCAGGCTTACCGGCAGGTCGGACAGGACATCCGGTTAGACAAAGACCGCTTCCGCCAGCAGGTCGAGGCCCAGGCCCAGGCGATCCGTCAGAGAGTCGGGGACCGTCCCCTGGAGTTCTACGTGACCATCGAGCAGGGCCGGCCCAAGATCAAAGCCCGGGTCGTCGCCAAGCGTTAAGCCACCCTATGGCGATGTCTCCCGTTGGTTCTGCACGGGCCGTGAAGACGGCAGGTACGGGAAGTGACGGGGTGACGAAGTAACGAGGTGACGGAGTGACGAGTAGTGTCTCGCCACATGTGTCCAATAGGTCCATATGGCATCATTACTTGTCACTCCGTCACTCCGTCCCTTTACTCGTTACTCGTCACTTCGTCACTCTCTTACCCCATCCAGCCCCCGGACGCCTCCGACGGGACCGTCCGCTCCATCAGGAGTGCCAGGGCCGCTAAGGCCCCCGTCGGCGTCCGAAGGGTGCGGGGGCCCAGATGGGTCCACACGACGCGGGAGTCCTCCCTCACGGCGTCCAACTCGCTGGGGTCCCATCCCCCCTCGGGCCCGATGACCAGGGCCCATCCGCCGGCCGGCTCCGCCGGATGTTCCCGGAGATACAACCACAACGGCGGGCCCGGCCGCTCGTGACGGGGCTCGACCAGCCAGAGAACGACGGCGTCCGGCGGCACCTTCTCCAAAAATGCTGTCGGTGTCATGGGCTCGAAGATGACGGGCAGACGGGTCCGACCCGACGACTCCAGAGCCTCGGCCGCCAGGTGGAGCCACCGGCGGTACCGATGACTCCAACGCTCCGGCTTGGGTTGGACGACGGTCCGAAGCGTGATCAAGGGGGCAAAGTGCGTGACCCCCAGTTCGGTCGCCTGCCGGAGAACCTCATCGAGCCGGTCGTGTTTGAGAAATCCGACACCGAGGTAGACCGGGCGGACCGGCTCCGTAGGGGGCCGGACCCTCGCCTCGACTTGCAGGACGGCCTGCTGGTTCGACGTAAAGGCCACGACCCGCACGCGATACAGCCAGCCGTCCCCCGGGATGGCCTCCAGGGCATCTCCCGGCTTCAGTCGGAGGACCCGGCGCATCCGTTCGACGGCCGGCCCCCGGCAGAGGACTCGGCCCGATTCTTCCAAGACGGTCCAGTCCGGTGTGTAGATCCGTCGTCGTTCCATCGACTTACGGCAGTACGGCAATTCGGCAATACGGCATTACGGCAATACGGGCAATAGGGCAATACGGCAGTTCGGCAATGATTTATTACTCGTCACTCCGTCACTCCCTTATTCCTCTCGGGCCCGCCGCCCTCGGGGTCGATACATCGCCCCCGCCGTCCGGACGACCAGGGACAGGGGGAGCCACCGGACAAGCCGGTACATTATTCGATTTGTCCAGCCCGGCACGATGAGGCACCGGTCCGGTCGCCGTTCCATCTGTCGCAGGCAATCGGCGACGACCGACTCAGGTGTGGCGACCGGGGCCGGAAATGGCGGCCGTCGGGACATCTGGGCCCGCTCGTGAAAGCGGGTCGCCGTGTAACCGGGGGCCAGGACGTAGACCCGCACGCCGCGCCGGCGAAACTCGTACCACAGGGCCAGGCCCAGGCGTTCCACGTAAGTCTTGGTCGCGGCGTAGGTCGCCATGTACGGCACAGGCTGGAATCCGGCGACCGAACCGACGAGCAAGATCGCCCCCCGGCCCCGTTCGAGCATGGGCGGCAGGAGTCGGTACGTCAGTTCCGTAAGGGCATTCACGTTGACCCGGACTATCTCGACTTCCCGGTCAGCGGGGAGTTCATCGAAGGGTCCGAAACTGCCAAATCCGGCGTTGTTGATGAGGAACTCGACAAAGCCGGCCGTCTGGATGGCCCACTCGGTCAGGCGTCGGGGGGCCTCCGGGTCCGCCAGGTCCACCGGGTAATCCAAGAAGGTCTGTCCAGGATACGACCGGGTCAGAGTTTCGACGAGGGCGGACAGACGGACCGTGTCCCGGGCCGTCAGGAGAAGCGACCAACCCCGGTCGGCCAGGGCGTGGGCCCAGGCTTCCCCGATACCCGAATTGGCCCCCGTGATGAGAGCCCATCGGGTCTCCATCCCGACCTCCTGGGATGCAGGATGGCAGGATGCAAACCCCGTGTGCGCGTTTCCCAGTGGCCAGGCTCGGTCTTCGGTGCTCGGTGTTCGGCCCTCGGCGTTAATCCGGGACCGGGTCCCGGGTCCCAGGTGCCAGGTACCCGGGACCTGGAACCCGGTATCAGGCGCCTGTTTTCGAAAAACTCGCACACCGGGTATGCAAGATGCAGGATGGGACTGTGTCCTCGCTTCTATCCCGGCAATTCGACAATACGGCAATAGGACAGTACGGCACTACTGCTCTGTTAAGATATGGATGCAGGATACAGGATGCATGATGCAGGATAAAAATGGCTCGGATTCCGCTTACCCGGTAGCCGGAACCTGGTACCTGGCACCATTCCCCCATCTCAAATCTTAACAAAGCACTACGACAATTTTATTACTCGTCACTCGTTACCCGTCACTCCATCCCTTCTTCACTCCGTCACTCCGTTACTTCGTCACTCCGTCACTTCGTTACTTTTCCACTCCGTCCCTCTATTATCGACTACGGCTCAGGCTCGGGCGGCGGGAGGGGACCGCGCGGCCCCCGGCCGGGTCCTCCGTGAAATCGAAGGCGCAGGCCGCCGTAAGCCTTCCACTGAGCGACGTCGGCCACGCCGTCGTAGCGGCCGAGGAGGAAGAAACCCCACCGTTTCGAGATCAGCAGGTCCACGCCCGCAAAGGCTTGGAAGCCGATACGGATTTCGCTCCCGCCGATACGGCTATCCCCAAAGCCGAACCGCAGGGAGTCGGACCGGGCTTCCAGGGCATGGGAACCAAAGCCGCTTCCGGCAAACAGCCGGATCCCCCGGTGGACCGTCGCTTCGACGGCGAAGCTCAGCGAGACCGTCACGTCCTGAAATCGGACGTCCTCGCAAAAGGGCCGGGAAGCGGAGGGTATCCACTCACAGCGGGTTTCGACCTGCCGCCAGAAGCCGACGTCAGACCCGAGACCCCAATGAGGAGCCGGATAATAATACAGTTCCAGGACCGCCCCCCACGTCGGTGGAAGGTCCTGAGGATGGACGGTGCCGACGCCGGTCCGAAAGATAAACGCCTGGGCCGATGCGGGGGTCGTCCCCAGCCCTCCGATCAGGAGGGAGACCAGCATACAGCGAACGAAAAGGGAAATGTGAGGCACGAAAGGAAGTCCTGTAGCCATTTCTTATGGCGAGTTCACGGGCTTCCGCACCCGAACCATTGCCTTACTGCCCTACTGCCTTACTGCCCTATTGCCTTATTGCCCTATTCCCTTATTGCCCTACTGCCCAATTGCCTTACCCCCTCATTGCCCCATTGCCTTCGACTCAGGAGATCAGGCCCGGCTGACGGGCGGCCGGTCCCCGGGGCGTGTAACCAAAGTACCGAAAGGCCTGGGGTGTGGCGACCCGGCCCCGGGGAGTCCGCTTCAGGAAGCCGATCTGCATCAGATACGGCTCGTAGATCTCCTCGATGGTCTGCTTGTCCTCCGAGATGGCCGCCGCCAGGGTGTTGAGGCCGACGGGACCGCCGTCGAACTTCTCGATGAGCGTCAGCATGAGCTTTCGGTCCACATCGTCAAACCCATAGGCATCGACCTCAAAGAGCTCCAGGGCCTTAAGGGCCACGTCGAGGGTGATGACGCCATCGGCCCGGACCTGAGCAAAGTCTCGGACCCGCCGGAGCAGACGGTTGGCGATCCGGGGCGTCCCCCGGGACCGCCGGGCGATCTCGTAAGCGGCGTCCGCGTCCAGGCGGACCTGGAGGATCTGAGCCGACCGCAGGAGGATCGTACGGAGTTCCTCGGCCGTGTAGTAATCCAGGCGGTGGATGATGCCAAAACGGGCCCGGAGGGGCGGCGTCAAGAGGCCGATCCGGGTCGTCGCCCCGACGAGCGTGAAACGGGGGAGTTGCAGGCGAATCGTCCGGGCGTTGGGACCCTGGGTCAGGACGATGTCCACCCGGAAATCCTCCAGGGCCGGGTAGAGGACCTCCTCACAGGCCGGGTGCAAGCGGTGGATCTCGTCGATGAACAGGATGTCGCCGGGCTCCAGGTTCGTCAGGATGGCCACGAGGTCACCGGGCCGTTCGATGGCCGGACCGGACGTGATCTTGATCTGGACGCCCATTTCGTGGGCCAGGATGTTCGCCAGAGTCGTTTTGCCCAGACCCGGCGGACCGTACAGGAGGACGTGGTCTAACGACTCGCCTCGAGCCTTGGCGGCCTGGATGTAAATTTCGAACTTCTCCTTCAGCTTGGCCTGGCCGATGAAGTCCCGCAGGTTCCGGGGCCGCAAGAGGTTGTCGAAGGGCGCGTCCTCTTGGAGGCGGAGGGGGGTCACGACCCGTTCGGTCCAGCGGGTATCTCGATTTGACCGAAGCGTGCCCATCGGTCCGACTCCGCCCTCAGACGATGCCAGCCACTTGGCGTCTATTTTACCCGAACCACCCGGTCCGCTAAATGGTACCCGGCCCCGGGGATGATTGCGGTAACGAATGGAATCCCGTTCTCCCGAATGGGACTGGAGGAGGTAATCCCGAACGGGCGTGCGTGGCTTAGATAGGGTATGAAATCCCTGGAGGCCGAGTATCAGATTTCCATACGGGCATCCGGCATGGATTCCGAGTCAGATGGTGAGTTCCAGATGCCGGGTACCGGGCTCGTCGTCCGACTCTCGGCGTCTGCAAGCCGGGGCCGGATACCGAGCCCCGAAGACCGTGCATCCCTATTGTCACCCCGTCCCTCCCTGCCTTCCGTCCATGCAGTACCGGGTCGCTACCAGATTCCAGGCCAGAAGCAGGACGGCCCCCAAGACCAGGAGGCCCGACAAGGCCAGACCCGCCTGTTGGAGGGCCCGGACGAAGGGCCACGGCGCCGCCGGTCCCAAAAGCGGCCCGACCCGGCCCAGGACGGCCAGGTTCCCGAGGAGACCCGTCCAAACGACGAAGCCTGGGTGCGCCAGCTGTTTCCGGTGCATGAAGCCCGGAAGCATTCGCTGGGCCATGCCCAGGATCAGGAGCGTGATGAAACCCAGGAGGAAGGCGTGCCGTACCGGGTCCCGCCCGTAGGGGACCCGTCGGCCCAGCCAGCCCAGTCCGATCCCGACGGCATCCAGGACGACCGCCGCCGTCAGCCAGGCGTAAGCCGAGTATAGAAGCGCCTCAAATCGGCCAAACTCTCCGTAGTCCGAGTATCCCCGTCGGGGCGGCTGACCCGTTCGGGGGTGGGGCGAGCGGGGGGCGTCCGGCGAGAGCCACGCCGGACGGGTCCGTACGAAGAGGTTGAGGTCCCAGATGAGTCCCAGGACTGTTCCGTCCCAAGCCAGGCGGAGGGCCTCGGTCAGGAGAACCCACCGGGAGCCACCCCGCTCCACAAAGACCGGCATGGACACCAGGAGGCCGACCGCCGTGATTCCGACGTACCCCCATCCCCATCGACGGAGACCGGGCCCGGGCAGGGGCGTCTGAAGATATAGGGGGAATGTCCGAACCGAAAAGGCGTAAGCCACGGGGAACAGGGTCAGGGCCATGAAGGCCTCGACGGCCCATCGGTGCCAGGCCAGGGGAAGGAGCGTCGTCCCGTCGTGGGCCGCCGCCAGGGCCAAGAGGGCATGGGTGACGGCATAGGTCCCCCAGCCGACGAACATCAGGGCCAGGAAGGGTTCGACGGGCCGGATGGCCCCGTCCTGCTTCCGGCGCTTCGGCCAGAACGTTTCCACGAGGACGAACCCGTAGCTGAGGACGCCCAGGGCCGTCAGGCCCGCCCCGAGAGCCTGGAGGCCAAGGACGGCGGTGGCGGACGCAGGCATGAACCGGGGCCCGACGAGGCGGGCGAGAGCCTCCAGGACGAGGCCGCCGACGGTCGTGCCGAGGATGCCCGGGACCCATGTCGGACGCGTCAGGGGGGTCGCCGCCAGCCGGGGCAGAAAGAACAGGCTAACGCCCATGATAAACAGGCCTGCCCAGCCGACGAGTTGAAGATGTCCGTGGACCTGAATCCAGACGGCCAGGTCCGGCGGCAGGTTCTGACCCCAAGCCATCTGCCAAGCCAGGAAGGCTCCGAGGGCAAAACCCCCGAGAGTCGCCAGGGCCAGGGCCGACCAGAAGAAGCCGACGTCCAGTTCCCGGTGTTGCATCCCTTCGGTCCTCGGCGTCGGACCGAGTCCGGTGCCGGGTACCCGGTGCCAGGTACCAGGTTCCGGGTACCAGGTAGCCAGGATCCGAACCCTTCCTATCCTGCATCGTGCATCCTGTATCCTGCACCCATATCTTAACAAATCCATATCTTAACAAAGCAGTAGGGCCCTACGACCGTTGGGCAATAGAACCGTAAGGCCCTACTCAAATCCTCAGTCCATGGCGACTTGGCACGACCCGGGCGGGTTCGGTATGATGAGACGCCGGGACGGGGACCCGGGCGGCATCGGCCGGTTCCAGATCCCCCGATCCTCCCAATCCGAAGCCCATCGATCCTCTTGGGAAGGCTTATGGTGTGGGGTCTTTTCGGCAAGTCCGACCCCCGGAGCGAGGCCCGACGGGCCCTTAAGGCGGGCGACTTTCGGACGGCCGGGGACCGCTTCCGCATGATCGGGGCCTACGACGAGGCTCTCCAGGCGTATGTCCAGGGCAGCCTCTTCGCCGAGGCGGCCGCCCTGTGCGAAGAAATGGGTCGGTGGGACCAAGCCGGCGAATACTGGTTCAAAGCCCGACGGTACCGGGAAGCCGGGGAGGCTTACCTGAAGGCGGACCTCCTGAACGAGGCCCGGCAGGCCTTCGAGAAGGCCCAAGACTACGGCCGGGCCAAGGAATTGGCCCTACGGCTCAATCAGTGGGACCGGGCCGGCGAGTACGCCGAGAAGGTCCGTCAGTGGGGAGAGGCGGCCCAGTATTACTATCGGGCCGAGATGTTCGAGAAGGCGGCCCTCATGGCCGAGCGGGCCCTGGAAGTCCTCGAGGCCGAGCGAAAGGAACGGGAGTATCTCCCCGAGTGGCGGCGGGAGTATCAGGCCATCGGTCGGCTTGCCGCCCACGCCTATGCCCGGATCCAGCAACTCCACCGGGCGGCCGAGCTGTACGAGGCCGTCGGCGAACTCAAGAAAGCCCGGGAGGCGTACCTCGCCTGCGGGGATGCCGTCAAGGCTCTCGAGATGTCGGTCCGCTTGGAAGACTACGTGACCGGCCGGTCGATCATCGAGCGCTACCCCGAGGCCCGGGTCGCCCTTCGGCTGTGCGGGGACGTCTATTTCCACCTGGGCGAATATGCCGAGGCGGCCAAGTATTATATGGCGGCCGGTCAGCCCCTGGAGGCCGCCCAGGCCTTCGACCAGATGGGTCGGTACGTCGATGCAGGCTTTCTTTACGAGCAGGCCGGCGAGTGGGAGGCGGCCATCGAACTCTACGTCCGGGCCCAAGCCTGGGAGCGGGCGGCGGCCGTGTATGCCAAAATGGGAAATCCCCTCCAGGCGGCCGCATACTACGAGAAGGCGGGCCGGCTGGAGGCGGCCGTCGAACTCTACGTCCAGGGACAACGCTATGCGGATGCCGGCCGACTCCTGTACCAACTGGGGCGGACTGACGAGGCTATCGTCCTCCTTCAGAAGGTCGACCGTCAGGACCCGGCGTACGTCCAGGGTGTGACCCTCTTGTGCCGCCTCTGGATCGAAAAGGGGATGGCCAGCCTCGCCCTCCGGCGGGTCGAAGAGCTGATCGCCGCCAAAGACCCCGACGCCGACATGGTCGAGCTGTACTACCTCCAGGGTCGGGCCCTGGAGGCCCTGGGCCGCTTCCAGGAGGCTCTGGCCGCGTATGAGTCGGTCGTCGCCCAGGACATGGGTTACGCCGACACCCAGGAGCGGATCCGCCGTCTGACGGCGACCCCGACACCGACGGCCCCGGATGCCCAGACCCACGCACTCGACCCTCGGTGGGACGTCCTGGGGGTTCTCGTCTCGGCACCTCACATGACGCTCCTCAAGGTCGTCGACAAGCGGCGCAACTCGCCAGCCCTGATCCAGCGCATTCAGGCACCGGGCCTGGCCCTCTCGGATGCGACGGCCCGCCTGCAGGGCCTTCGGAACCTGCGGCATCGCCTTCTGGCCCTCCCGTACGACGTCGCTACCGACGGGGACGCCCTGCTCGTCTGCCTCGAATATGCTGAGGGTGTAAGCCTTCGCGATTGGCTTCAGACGTCCCGCTCGGTCGCCGAGGTCCAGGAGGTGGCCCTGCAGGTCGCGCAGGCCCTGGCCTTCTGTCACCGTTTTCAGGTCGTCCTGGGAGCCCTCGAGCCGGAACACGTCCTGGTCGCTCCGGACCGTTCCGTCAAGCTGGTTCCGTGGGACGTCTACCTCGCGGCTCTGCCGGCCGAGACATCGGGTGCCTCGCCGGAGTATCGGACCCGTCAGGCTTTGAGTCCCGCCAGCGACGTGTACGCCTTTGGGGTCTTTCTTCACAAACTCCTCTTGCGCCGACCTCCGACATGGCCCCTGGACCTGGCCGATGCCGGGATCCCGAGCCCCTTTGTCCGCATCCTGACGGCCTGCCTCCAGCCGGACCCGGCCCGGCGGGTCGCTTCGATGGACAGCGTCGTCGAGGCCCTGGCGACCATCGACATCTACGAGGGTGCCGTCATCGACGACCGCTACGAGATCCTCCGAGAACTGGGCCGGGGCGGGATGGCCCGCGTGTACCTGGCCCAGGACCGGGTCCTGGGCGAGAAGGTCGCCCTGAAGGTCTGGCACTCGGACCTGATGGCGACGGCCGCCACGTCCCACCGGCTCCTTCGAGAAGTCAAGCTGGCCCGGTCGATCCTCCATCCGAACGTCGTGCGGCTATTCGAGCTGGGGACCTACCGGGGGGTCCGGTACATCACGATGGAGTATGTACCCGGGGTCTCCCTGGACGCCATCATCCGCCGGACGGGACCGATCCCACCGCGGCTCTGGTGGAAGCTGGCCATCCAGATCGTCGAGGGCCTGAAGGCCGCCCACGACGTCGGGATCATCCACCGGGACCTGAAGCCCCAGAACGTCATGGTCACCCAGGACGGCCGGGTCAAAATCCTGGACTTCGGCATCGCCGGCGTCCTGGACAGTGTAGACGTTACGCAAACCCAGAGCATCGTGGGGTCCCCCAAGTACATGGCGCCCGAGCAGATTCAGGGTCATCGTCTGGACGTCCGGACGGACCTCTACGCCCTGGGAGCTATCTTCTACTTCATGCTGACCGGCCGGGAGGCCTTTACGGGTGAGACCGTCCAGGCGATCCTGACCAAGCAGTTGACGGAGATGCCGCCGCCCCTCCAGCATTGGGTTCCGAGCCTTCCGGGCTTCCTGAACGAATGGGTCCTGAAGCTCCTGGCGAAACGGATGGAGGACCGACCCCCGGACTGTGCGGCCGTCCTCGAATTTCTATATCGTATTAAGGACCGACTCTAATGGATGCAAGATGCAGGATACAAGATGCAGGATAGGGCTGAAGAGGAGGTCCGAATTCCATCCCGCCTCCCATACTCGCATCCTAATCCCAAATCTTATAGAGTAATGCTCTGTTAAGATTTGAAATGGGGAATTGGGCACGGGTGCCAGGTACCAGGTTCCGGGTACCAGGTAAGCGGAATCTGAGCCATTTTTTATCCTGCATCATGCATCCTGTATCCTGCATCCATGTTAAGATTTGAAATGGGGAATTGGGTACGGGTGCCAGGTACCAGGTTCCGGGTACTAAGTAATCCGAATCCTGGCCATTTCTATCCTGCATCCTGCATACCCGGTGTGCGGGTTTTCCAGTGGCCAGGCTCGGTCTTCGGTACTCGGTGTTCGGTCCTCGGCGGTGATCCGGTACCGGCTCCCAGGTCCCAGGTGCCAGGTACCCGAAACCTGGAACCCGGTACCGGGTACCTACTGCGTAGACCCTGATATCGGCGGAGTTCGGATGGAAGGCAAGCCCGTCGCCGAATCGTTCACCGAGATGGTCGAGATCGCTTTTCCCAACGACGCGAACCCCCTGGGGACCGTCTTTGGCGGCCGGGTTCTTCAGCTCATCGACGTAGCTGGGTCCATCGCCGCCATGCGGCACGCCCGCCGGCCGGTCGTGACGGCTCGGATCGACAGCGTGGACTTTCGGGCCCCAATCCGGGTCGGGGAGTTCATCGTCCTCCAAGCGTGGGTCAACTTTACGGGCCGTACTTCTATGGAGGTTCAGGTCGAAGTCTACGCCGAGGCCCCGACGACGGGGGCGCGCCGGCACTGCTGTACAGCCCTCCTGACCTACGTGGCTCTGGACGAGGCCTGCCGTCCGACGGCAGTCCCCCCGGTCTTACCTCAGACCGAAGCCGAGCGCCAGCGCTACGAGGCGGCTCGGGCGCGGCGGGCCGCCCGACTGCGACAGAAGGAGTCGGAGATATGACCCACCGTCTGTGGCTTCGGTTTCGTCGGACCTTCCTGACGGGTCTGGTCGTCCTGACGCCCCTGCTCGTCACGGTATGGGTCCTGTACCTGTTTACGGAACGGCTGGACCGTCTCTTCCAGCCCCTGGTCCAGGCCGTCTTGGGGCACTCGATTCCGGGTCTCGGGGTCGGCATCGCCCTGGTCCTGATCTTGCTGACCGGCGTCATCGCCCCCTACTACTTGGGCCGTCGGCTTCAGCAGGGGATCGACCGTCTCATGATGCGACTCCCGGTCGTTCGGGTCATCTACGGGACATCCCGAAAGATCCTGGAAACCCTGCAAGCGACCCGGGCAATGGCCTTCCAGCGGGCCGTCCTGGTCCCCTACCCCCAACCCGGGAGTTACGTCATCGGGTTTGTCACGGCACCGGTCCCACCGGCCGTCCGTCAGTTCCTGCGGGGGACCCTGCCGGCTGGACCCAGTCCGGGAAGCACCGGATGGAATCCGGGGGACGACACCGACTGGGTCTACGTCTTCATCCCGAACACGCCGAACCCGACGGGCGGACGGACGCTGATCCTACCCCAGAGCGCCTTGGTCCCACTGGACCTGCCTTCGAACGAAGCCCTGCGCCTGGTCATGTCCGGCGGCCTTCTGGCCCTCTCCGAGGGTTCGGTCGAGACGGCCCTGGCCGAGTCGGCATCCCCCAAGTCGGTCGGCCGTGGGCCATAGGCGATGCGGAGTCGCACAGTCATGGAGCGAGACGAACTGATGGTCATCGACATCGGCAATACCCAGACGGGCATCGGGTTCTGGAAGGCGGGCACTATCGTAGACGCCTACCGCTTTCAGTCCGACCGGGACCGTACGGCCGACGAGTGGGGTCTGTGGTTCCGATGGATCCTGCAGGCAAACCGAGGAGGGCCGGACCGCCTCCGGGGCGTCGCCATCGCCAGCGTCGTCCCGCCGATGACGGACCGAATCGTCCAGGCCTGTCAGAAGTACTTGGGCCAGACACCCTTTGTCATCGAGCCGGGTATCCGGACGGGCATGCCGATCCTGTACGAGGACCCGAAAGCCGTCGGGGCAGACCGCATCGCTAATGCCGTGGCGGCTTTTCGGGAGCTGGGCGGCCCCTGCGTCGTCATCGACCTCGGGACGGCGACGACCTTCGACATCGTCAGTGAGCGGGGCGAGTACCTCGGCGGTGTCATCGCTCCGGGGATCGAGATCTCGGCCGACGCCCTCTTCCAGCGAGCCGCCCGCCTGCCCCGGGTCGAGGTCCGCCGCCCGCCGGGCGTCATCGGGCGAAACACGCCCCACGCCATGCAGGCCGGCCTCTTTTACGGCTACGCCGGTCTGATCGAGCGGATCGGCCGGGAGATCCAGGCCGTCCTGGGCGAGCGGACGCAGTTCATCGCCACCGGCGGCTTGGCCCCCCTGCTGGCCGATACGAGCCCCTATATGCAGAGGATCGACCCCCTCCTGACCCTTCGGGGCATCGCTTACCTGTATGAGATGAACCAGCCGGAATAAGGTCGCAATCGTCTATCCCGGTGGAGGCGACGGAACATTCCATTTTGGGTAGGGCTTACACAGTTGGCAGGGCTGTTTCACGGCAATCCGGCAATTCGGCAGTAGGGCCATGCGGCAGTACGGCAATAGGGCAACAAGTTAATTACCCGTTACTCGTCACTCGTCACTTGCCCCTTGTCAGTGGCGGAAATGACGAACGCCCGTGAAGACCATCGCCATCCCGTGCTCGTCGGCCGCCCGGACGACCTCTTCGTCCCGGACCGAACCACCGGGCTGAACGACGGCCGTGACGCCTGCCCGGGCCAGCTCGTCGACCCCGTCCCGGAAGGGGAAGAAGGCGTCGGACGCCGCCACGGCACCCGGACGGTCGGCCGGTGACGCCTTCTGCACGGCGACCCGGACGGCATCGACGCGACTGACCTGGCCGCCGCCGATGCCGACCGTCCGTAGGTCCCGGGCCAGGACGATGGCATTGCTCTTGACGTGCTTGACGACCCGCCAGGCAAAGACCAGGTCCCGCCACTCCGTGGCCGAGGGCGACCTTTGGGTGACGACCCGCCACTGGCCGGGCTCTTCGACGAGCCAATCCCCGTCCTGGACGAGGCATCCACCGAGGACGGAGCGGACCTCGACGGAGCGGTCCGGCCGCCAGGGCCCGGCCAGCTCCAGGACCCGCAGGTTCTTCTTCCGGCTCAGGATCCGAAGGGCCCCATCCGTGTACCCGGGGGCGATGACGCACTCCATGAAAGTCTCGACGATGGCCTCGGCGGTCGCCTCGTCGACGACGGCTCCGACGCCGGCGATGCCGCCAAAGGCGGCCACGGCGTCGGCATCCCGGGCCCGTACGTAAGCATCCCGGGCCGTGGTCGCGACGGCCACGCCGGACGGCGTATTGTGCTTGATGACGACGGCCACGACACCCTCGGCCTCACCCTCGAAGTCGGCGACGACCCGGACGGCGGCGTCCAGGTCGAGGATGTTGTTGTACGAAAGTTCCTTGCCCTGAAGCTGGACGGCCCGATGAAGGGCGACGGGGGCCTCGGGCCGGAGGGCGTACCAGTGACCCCACTGATGAGGGTTTTCACCGTACCGTAGGGACCGATGCCGGACGAGGGCAAAGGGCCACAGAGGTGGTGGATCGAGGGCAAGGTCCTGATAGAAGCGGGCCGCGATGACGGCGTCATAGACCGCCGCGTAGGCAAAGGCCTTGGCGGCCATGGCTTTCCGGAAGGACTCGGGCGGCGGCCATGCGCCCTGACGGAGGACGTCGATGAGGGCCGGATAATCCTCCGGGTCCACCAGGACCGTCACCCACGGCCAGTTCTTGGCGGCCGCCCGGATGAGGGCCACGCCGCCGATGTCTACCCATTCCATGAGCCGTTCGAGGGGAAGCCCATGGCGGGCCCATTCCTCGAAGGGATAGAGGTTGACGACGACGAGGTCGATCGGGGTCAGACCGTACTGTCGGAGTTGGCCCTCGTCCTCGACCCGGTCCCGACGGGCCAGGATGCCCGCAAAGACGGCCGGATGAAGCGTCTTGACGCGACCCCCCAGGACCTCGGGAAAGCCCGTCACGTCTTCGACGGGCCGGGCGTCGATGTCCTGATCCCGAAGGAGCCGGACCGTCCCGCTCGTGGCGAGGATCTCAAAACGACGTTCGGCCAGAGCCCGGGCCAGGTCGGTCAGGCCCGTCTTATCGTAAACGCTGATAAGGGCTCGCCGGGATTCCATGGCCTCCAGACGCGGAATGCAGGACCAATGAGGAAATTGGGCCCGGATTCCAAGTACCGGGTCCCCAGCTTCGGTCCTCGGTGCTCGGTATCCGACCCTCGGCGTTGATCCGGTACCGGGTCCCAGGTGCCAGGTACCTGGAACCCTGGCTATTTCTATCCTGCATCCTGTATCCTGCATCCCTATCTTAACAGAGCATTACCGGACTATTGCTTTGTTAAGATTTGAAATGTGGAAATTGGGCACGGGTGCCAGATACCAGGTCCCGGGTACCAGGTAGCCAGGATCCGAACCCTTCCTATCCTGCATCGTGCATCCTGTATCCTGCATCCATATCTTAACAAAGCACTATGTAACCCGCTCCTGCGAGCAGGGCCTGGACCATGAAACGACTTAGCCGCCATGCATCGCCGCTTGACCCCAGCCAATCGGTCCCATGCGGAGACCCCGTCAAAATTCCTGCCCGATCGTGACGAACCAGTGGAAGCCCCTTTCCCCCGGCCGTCGGTCCAGGAGCCAGGCGAGGTCCACGCCGATAGGCCCAAAGGGCGCGATGTATCGAAGACCGAATCCGCCAGCCTTCCGGAGGTCAGACCAGTGAAGACTCGGGCGTTCGAGGAAAACGTTCCCAACGTCGAGAAACAGAACGATGCCCCAGGCCGACCCCAGGGTGAAGCGCTGTTCGACGGTCGTCAGCCACAGGGCGTTCCCACCCAGGGGCGGTCCCAGGGTGTTGAAGGCAAAGCCCCGATGGCTCCGACTCCCGCCGGCAAAGAACCGCTGGCTGGGCGGGAGCAGGACCCGCTGGTCGGGCGGGAGGCGTTCCGGGGCCTCGAATCGGCGGCTCCAGCCGACCCGTTGGGCGACGGCCCAGACCCATCTTGCGGTCAGGGGCACGTAAACGTTCCACTGACCGCTCAGTTTCAGGAACGTCACGTCGGAACCCCAACTCCGCAGACTCAACTCCCCGTTGAGGGTCAGGAATTGACCCCGGGTCGCGTTCAGGACCGAATCTCGGGTGTCCCGGAACCAGCCGAGGGAAAGTTTGGTCAGCCGCAGGTTTTCAAACTCCCGGGCGATCAGCTCGACCTCCTCGGGACGCAGATTCTGGGACAGGTTCTCCAGGCGGGTTTCGCTGACTTCCCACTGGCCGGTCAGGAGGGACCGGGGTCCATACCGATAGACCCCCTGTAGCAGGCCCCGGGTCTGGAAGAGGTCGAAGTTCGGCTGACGCTGAAAGCCCGTCTCGCCAGCGACCTGCCATTCGACGGGCCAGCCCATGAGGGAGCGGCCTCCAAAGGAGCCCAGGACCCGCCAGTTGACAAAGCTAAAGCGGAATAGGGCGTACAGCCGATACCCCCGGCCCAGGAAGTTGTTGTACTGGGCGTTCAGGATGCCCCGGACCCGGTCGTTTTCCTGATATCCCAGGCCGTAACTGAAACGGGCTGGCCGAGTCTCCCGAAGAAGGACCAGCAGGTTCTCCCGGTCGCCCATCTGTTGAGGGAGCGGCAGGGGAATTTCGACCCGGTCGAAGAGGCCGAGGTCGTACAGGCGGTTCTGAAAGGCCTCCAGTCGGTCCGTCTGCAGGACGTCGCCCTCCCGAAACGGCAGGAGGCGGTACAGGACGTCGGCCTGGGTGTGATACAGACCCCGGAAGATGACCCGGTCGATATAGGTCGGTTCGCCCTCCAGGATGTAGAAGTCGACCCGCACGGCGTCGGTCCGGCCCGGGACGGATTCTACGCGGGGCTGAATCTGAACCCGGAAGTAACCGGCCTGATAGTACTTTTGCCGAAGGGCCTGGAGGCTCAGGTCCAGCAGACGTCGCTCCAGGGCCTGACCCCGTCGGAGGGGAATGTAGTCTGCCAGCTCCTCATCGCTCCATACGGAGTTCCCCCAGAAGTCGATGTCCTGCACGTATCGTCGCGGGCCGACGCTACAGAGGACCCGTAGCCGGACGTCGCCCGGATTGCCGAATTCAGGGATGACCTGGAACTCGACCGGCTGGTAGCCCCGTTCCTGGAGACTCACCTGGAAGCGGCGGAGCCACGTCTGGAACCGGTCGTAGACCCAGGGCGACCCCGGGGTCCAGAGCCGGACTTCGGCCTGGAGCTCGTCCGGTAGGCCCTCCCACTGGATGGACGTGATGCGAGTCATCGGTCCGGGTTCGACCCGGAACACGACGGAGACCGACGTCGGCGTCCGGGTCCGGACTTCCCATGTGACCCTCGCCTGGGCGTATGCATGGGCCTGGAGAGTCCGCTGAAGCATGCCCCGGAGGTCCTCCAGCAGGTCGTCGGACCATGTCCGAGCGCCGCCGACCCAGTCGAGCCATTCCCGGACCGGCGGGACCTCCGGCGGCCAGCCGGCCACCTCCACCTGTACCCGGGGTCCACACTGCCCGTCCAAGCGGACGACGCCGTCGGACCACGTCGACTCCAGATAGGCCGTCCAGTATCCCTCGGCCCGAACGCGCTGGACGACCCGCTGGAGGGCGGACTGAACGGCCGGATTCCACCGCTCCGCCTTACGCAGGACGACCTCGACGGGGGCCCGGAGGGCTCCGCAGACGGGGCCGTCGGACCAGACCCAACGTCGGATCCGCCGGGGCGTGCCTTCGTCGACATATACCCGCAAGACGCCGGACCGCCGTCGGACGTCGACTTCCTCAAAGTGGGCATGCACGTCCGGCGATGCAAAGCCGGCTTCTTCGTAAAAGCGCCGGATGTCCTCCTTCCAACGTTCGACCTGGGCCGGGTCGTATGGGAGGCCCAGGGCAAAGTCCGTCATGTGCCGCCGTAAGCGGCGGGGGGAAAACGTCCGGCTCGTGACATAGTGGAACCGTACGTCCTCGATGCGGGCCGGGGCCATGCAGGTGATCGTCAGGTCCACTTCCCCTACCGGCTGAGGCGATCCGCCGACAGGCATTACCTGGGCCGTGACCTGCTCGCACAGACCGGTCAGGTATACGTTCTGAAGGGACGTCGTCAGGGCCTCGTCGGTCAAGGTCTCGCCGGGACGGACTATCAGCAAGCGGTCCAAGTCATAGGCCGGTCGAGGCCCCATGAAGGCCCATCGCACCTGGCGGACGACTTGGGCGGCGGCCCCGCCGACCGTCATGAGCCAGACGACGCTCCACAACCCCAGAAATCGGCTTCCCCGCAACACTCGACGGCCCCCCTGCTGAAACGGCCAGGCAATCCGGCGGTACGGCAACAGGGCAGTACGGCAATAGGGCATTAGGGGCTTTTATTACTCGTCACTCGTTACTCGTCACCCGTCACTCGTTACTCCGTCACTCCGTCACTTTATCTTCAGGCCACTCCCCACGATCAGGACGATCAGGTCCATCACATTCGTATAGGTCGGTCCTGTCTGAAGGAGGCCCTCGACCTGGGCCAGGTAGGGGTACGTGTCGTTGTTCGCCAGGAACGGCTCCGGATGAAGACCGGCCCGCCGGCCCCGATGCACATGCCAGGGGTCGACAAGCCCACCAGCGGCGTCCGTCGGACCGTCGGTCCCGTCGGTCCCGGCGCTCAAAAATACGACGGCCTCGTCTTCCTCCAAGAGGGCCCCCACGCGGGTCGCCAGCTCCTGATTCCGGCCACCCAGGCCCGAGCCCCGCACCTGGACGGTCGTCTCCCCGCCCATCAGGATACAGGCCGGTGCCCGGACGGGCTGGTCGTACCTCTGAACCTGACGGGCCAGGGCCCGGACCCATCGGGCCACTTCGACGACAGACCCCTCGAGGAAGCTCGTCAGGACCATCACGTGGTAGCCCCGTTCCCGGGCCGTCCGAGCCGCCGCCTGCAGGGCCTGCTGATTGTCCGCCACGATCGACACATACGAGCGGACAAACAGGGGATCGCCCGGCTTGGGCGTCTCCGGGCGCCGACCCGCTTGACCTTCCGTCAGGTGGCGCCGAACGCTCTCGGGCACCTCGTCCCAGACCCGAAGACGCCGGAGGACCTCAACGGCATCGGCATACGTGGAGGGGTCCGGCACGGTGGGGCCCGACCCGATGACGGCCAGGTCGTTGCCCACGACGTCGCTGATGACGAGGGTCCACACGGGCACCGAGGACGGGACCCAACGCAGGAGCTGACCTCCCTTGACCCGAGACAGATGTTTGCGGACGACGTTCAGCTCGTGGATCGTCGCCCCCGCCCGCATGAGACAGTCCGTCACGACTTGCAGGTCTGCCAGGGTCACGCCCTCGACCGGCAACTCCAGGAGTGCCGACGCCCCTCCACTGAGGAGAAAGAAGACCCCGTCCCCGGGCCGAACGGCGGCCAATTGCTGACGTATGGCCTCAGCCGCCTCCAGGGAGCGGACGTCTGGGATCGGGTGGCCTGCCTCCCGGAGCTGAACCCGTTGGAGCTCGACGCCGTGGCCCTCCTTGGTGACGACGAGGCCCCCGGCGATACGGTCGCCCAGGACCGCCTCGAGAGCCTGGGCCATCCGGGCCGAGGCCTTCCCGGCCCCGACGACCCACACCCGCTCCGGGAGGGGCCACGTCTGGGACCCGACCTGCAGGCGGTCCCGGTGCCGACGTACCCACCGGGGCACACAGGTCAGGGGATCGACGGCCTGCACGGCCGCCTGAAAAAAACCGATGGCGTCCCGCCGCCAGCGTTCGATCAGGGCCTTTCGGACCATAAGTGACGGGTAACGAGTGACGAGTAACGGGTGACGAGATAATAAAAGCCCTTAATGCCGCATTGCCGTGAGACAACCCTGCCGACTGCGTAAGTCCTAATGGTATGGGATGCAGGCTGGGATTTTGTCCTCCCCCTCGGCCCTATCCTGCATCATGCATACCCCATGTGCGGGTTTTCGAAGACAGGTACCCGGTACCGGGTGCCAGGTTCCGGGTACCTGGCACCTGGGACCCGGGACCGGATCAACGCCGAGGGCCGAACACCGAGCACCGAAGACCGAGCCCGGCCACCGGAAAACGCGCACACCGGGTTTGCATCCATCCTTTGTCACTCCGTGAGGAGGTGCCCCCGCCGAAGCCAGTACTGTCGCCAGAACCGTAAGTCCGCCGGCGTGTCCAGGTCGTGCCACCAGGGAGCATGCGCCGACGGAAAATCCTTCGGGTCCAGGGCCTCACACCGGACGGCCTTCCACCACGTCTGGAAAGAAGCCGGCGGATGGGGCCGAAGAGCCGTCGGGTGGACCCAACCGACCGGGATGAACCAACGACCGACCCGGAACACGTGAGCGTCCCACGGGCAGGCCGGCCCCTCACATCGCCGGACGACGCATGCCAAGAGGTCCGGGGGGATCCAGGGCACGTCGGCGCTCAAGAACCAAGCGTCTCGCCCCCATCGCCGAAGGGCCGCGTCGAGGGCCCGAGCCGGACCGAGACCGCTTCCGGCATCCAGCCATTGCGGTCCGGGCCATACCCGCGTCGGGACCGGGCCACCCAGCAGGACCGGCCGCCAGTCTTGCCACCGGTCGAAGATCGACCGGAGCAGGGGGTACCCGTCGATCTGGAGAAACCGCTTGTCCACGCCGAGCCGACGGCTTCGACCGCCGGCCAGCACGAAAACCCCCACCTCGCGGTCCAGGCCGACGCCCCCGGGACCGGTCCCCAGGCGGTCCCTACCGACCATGGATCTCCTCAAAGTAGATGTATTTCCGCCACTTTTCGTCGAGCAGGCCCAGCCAGCGGAGGTAGAAGAAGAGTTGTTTCTTGGGGATCCGACGGGGGTCCAGCCGGAGTTGCAGACCCGCCTCCTCCGGGAGGCGGTTCGCTTTATACGTATTGCAGTCCGGGCAAGCGATGGCCAGGTTATCCCACCGACTCCAACCGCCCCGGGACCGGGGCACGATGTGGTCCCAGGTGACTTCCTCGGGACGCAGGGGTCGCTCGCAGTATTGACAACGCAGGCGGGGGTAGTGCTGGAGGAGCCGCCGGTAGAAGTAACTCCGCTGGGCATGGTGGGGGACGTACCGGCGCAGACGGATCACCGACGGGACGGCATAGGAACGGGACGGCGTCCGGATCTCACCGGCGCCGACCTCTTCGATGGTCGCCCGCTCCTTCCAGACTAAAACCAGGGCCCGCCGTACGCTGGTCACATGAATGGGCTCGTAGGAGAGGTTCAGGACCAGCACGGGCCGCCGCCAGACCGGTTGACGATCGAGGATCGACACGTCCTGCGCCGACGTCTATGGAGGTACGGGGTATCGGGTCCCCGGTGTTCGGTATCCGGCCCTCGGCCATCGCCGTCCGGTAAGCCGGTACCCGGTGTCGGATATGGGCCGGAGACCCCGACCCGATACCGCCGCGTCTCTCTGTATGAATAGAATGGCGCTCCCTGTGGAATCGGTCAAGTCCCGGCATTCGACCATCCCAGGCAGGGTGAGGGATGCGGCCATTCTATCGGAGTTCAAGGTTCGGGGGAGTCCGGCGGTCTTGGGGTCGGATCGACTGCATCGTCTGATGGACTTGACATTTGTTGTTAGTAGACTAAACTGGGAAGTCTAATTCCGAGGGGTCCTGGAAGAGGGCTATGGAGGCGACCCAACGATGAAGCTAAGCCGTGCCTTCTTTCGGTTCTGGCTCCAGGAAGACCGGCCCGATGTCCACGAGTGGCGCCGTTGGGTCCGTAAGTACGCCATCCTGGAAGCCACCCGGCGGATCTTAAACCACTCCGGCCTGGAAGGCCTGACGGTCGACGCCATCGCTCGGGAGGCCGGGATCACGAAGGCCACCGTCTATGCCTACTTTTCGGGCCGAGACGAACTCTTGTTTGACACGGTGCGTTACGTCATGAAGCGGTTCCGTTACGGCTGGATCCGGGCCATCCGGCGGGGCCGAACGACGCGCCAGAAGCTCCTGCGGACTTTGGGGTACTACCTTCACCACGTCGAGGCGAACCGGTCGGTCTTCGAGATCCTGTATCGGGGCCTGCTGTTCACGACGGAGGCCTCCCGGTCGGCCTGTAAGGCCATGATCCACGAGGAACTCCGTCACTATCACGGCCTCCTCAAGGGGCTCGTCGAGCAGGGGATCGCCGAGGGCTGGCTCCGGCCCGTCGACCCCGACGAGGCGGCCTTTTTCATCCTTCACGTCCTTCACGGAGCTACCATGCGGCGCATTCACTTGGGGACGGGCCCGCCCGTGCGGGAGCATGCCCGAACACTCCTCAACTTCTGCCTTCGGGGCCTGCAGGTTCCGACGGTTCGTCGGGCTTCCGGGTCCCGGGTCATGGAACGACGGGGGGAACGGCAATGAAGCGTCGACGGCCCCATGGGTGTTTCCGAGCGATGGCCTGGACGGTGGGCCTCGGCCTCCTGGCATGGAGCCCGGGCCTTTGGGGATGCGGTCGGGCCGAGCAGTCGGCCCGAGCGACGGATGCCGCCGGGGCAGTCCCCGTCGTCGTCGCCCCCGTCGAGTCGAAGACCGTTACCATCCAGTATCCGGCCGTCGGGACTGTAGAGGCGTCCGCGACGGTCGTCGTCCGCTCGTTGGTCGCCGGTGAACTCAAGGCGGTCCACTTCCGTGAGGGCGACTACGTCCGCCGGGGGGACCTCCTGTTCACCATCGACCCGGAGCCTTACCGGGCGGCCCTTGCCCAGGCCGAGGCGAGACTGAATCAAGACCGGGCCCTGGCCCAGAACGCCGAGCAGGAGGAGGCCCGGTATGCAGACCTCCTGCGGCAGGGGATCGTGACGCAGGAGCAGTATGACCGCATCCGTTCTAACGCCGAGGCCCTGCGGGCGGCCGTCCAGGCCGACGAAGCGGCCGTGGCCCACGCCCGCCTTCAGTTAGAGTACTGCTTCATCCGGTCGCCTATCACGGGCCGGACCGGTGCCCTCCTGGTCCACGCCGGGAACATCATCAAGGCGAATGACCGGGACCTCGTCGTAATCCATCAGGTCGAGCCCGTGTACGTCACCTTTACCGTGCCCCAGCAGTACCTGCCGGACATCCAGGCCCGCTGGTCCCGGGAGGCTCTGCCGGTATCGGCGACCCTGCCGGAGCGGCCCGAAAAACGCTTTGAGGGCCGGTTGACCTTCATCGACAACGCCGTCGACCCGGCGACGGGCACGGTCCGCCTGAAGGCCCGGTTCGAGAACGGATCACGGGAACTCTGGCCGGGCCAACTCGTGAACGTGGCCCTGACACTCCGGAGCCTGCCGGACGCCGTCGTCGTCCCGGCTCAGGCCGTCCAGACGGGACAGGCCGGGACATACGTATACGTCGTCCGACCCGACCAGACGGCCGAACTCCGGCCCGTCGTCGTGGCCCATCGACTGGAGCGGGAGGTCGTCGTCACCCAAGGCGTGCGGCCCGGCGAGCAGGTCGTCGTCGACGGTCAGGTCCGGCTGACGGATGGGGTGAAGGTCCAAGTCCAGGAGGGAACTTCGGTCGGTGCCGGGGCAGAACGTCCCCGGGCGGGGAGGGGGTCATGAATCTGTCGGCGCCCTTTATTCGCCGCCCCGTTATGACGACGCTCGTGACGGCGAGTATCCTCATTTTCGGGGCGATGGCCTTCCGGCTCTTGCCGGTTAGTAACCTGCCGAACATCGACTTTCCGACGATCACCGTCACGGCCAGTCTGCCGGGGGCGAGCCCCGAGACGATGGCTTCGGCCGTGGCGACACCCCTGGAGCGGCAGTTCTCGACGATCGCCGGCCTCGAGTCGATGACCTCGACAAGCGGCCAGGGGGTGACCCAGATCACCCTCCAGTTCTCCCTGGACCGGGACATCGACGCCGCCGCTCAGGACGTCCAGGCGGCCATCGCCAAGACGCTTCCCCTTCTCCCGCGGGACATGCCGGCACCGCCGTCCTACCAGAAGGTGAACCCGGCCGACCAGCCGGTCCTGTACATTGCCCTGACGTCATCCAGTCTACCGATGTCGACGCTCCATGAGTACGGCGAGACCCTGCTGGCCCAGCGGATCTCGATGGTCAGTGGCGTCGCCCAGGTCCTGGTCTATGGAGCCCAGAAGTACGCCGTCCGCATTCAGCTCGACCCGAATGCCCTGGCCGCCCGGGGTCTGGGCATCGACGAGGTCGTCAGTGCTGTCCGGCAGGCCAACGTGAACCTCCCGACGGGTGTCCTGCACGGCCCCTTCCATACCTTTACGCTCCAAGCCAGTGGCCAGTTGACGTCGGCGGACTTGTATCGGCCGATCGTCGTCGCTTACCGGAACGGGGCGCCCGTGCGGCTGAACGAGCTCGGACGGGTCCTGGACAGCGTCGAGAACGACAAGACGGCCGCCTGGTTTTACACAAAGGACTCGGCCGAGCGGTCTATCATCTTGGCCGTCCAGCGCCAGCCGGGGACGAACACCGTCGAGGTCGTCCGCCGGGTCCAGGCGCTCTTGCCCACGTTCCGTCACCAGTTGCCGGCGTCTGTCTCGATGCAGGTCCTCTACGACCGTTCCGTCCCCATCCAGGAGTCGGTCCGGGACGTCGAGTTCACGCTGGTCCTGACCCTGTTCCTGGTCGTCTTCGTCATCTTCCTCTTCCTGCGGAATCTTCGGGCGACGGTCATCCCGAGTCTGGCCATCCCGACGTCCATCGTCGGGACCTTCGCGGTCATGCACCTGCTGGGTTACAGCCTGGACAATCTCTCCCTCATGGCCCTGACGCTCTCCATCGGGTTTGTCGTCGACGACGCCATCGTCATGCTGGAGAACATCGTGCGCCACATGGAGCAGGGAAAGGGCGTCTGGGAGGCCGCCCTGAAGGGGGCCGAGGAGATCGGCTTTACGATCGTATCGATGACGCTGTCCCTGGCGGCCGTCTTCATCCCGGTCCTGTTTATGGGGGGCATCGTCGGACGGCTGTTTCGGGAATTTGCCGTCACGATCGGGGTCGCCATCCTCCTATCGGGGTTCGTGTCCCTGTCGCTAACGCCCATGCTCTGCAGTCTGTTCCTGCGGCCCCCGTCCTCGCACGGTCGGCTGTACCGGGCGTCCGAGCGGTTCTTCGAGGCCTCCCGGGACTGGTATGGCCGGTCTCTCCGGTGGGTCCTTCGCCACCGGCAGGCGGCAATGGTCTTCCTGCTGGTGACTCTCATCGCCACGGTCTATCTGTTCTGGGTCATCCCGAAGGGGTTCCTACCGACGGAAGACGCCGGTCAGATCGTCGTCTTCACGGAGGCCCCCGAGGGGACGTCTTTTGAGTCGATGGTCCAGCGTCAGCGGGCCGCCGCCGAAATCGTACGGTCGAATCCCCATGTCCGGGCCTTTATGTCCAGTGTGGGTGCCCGGGGAAGTCTTACGGGTCCTAACCAAGGGATCCTGTTCGTCAGCCTAAAACCTCGGCACGAGCGGCCCGATATCGAGACGGTCGCTGCTGAGCTCCGTCGCCAACTGGCCCATATCCCGGGCATGCGGGTCTACGTCCAGGTCCCGCCGCCCATCCGCATCGGGGGCCGGCTGAGCAAAAGCCTCTACCAGTTTACCCTCCAGTCGTCGGACCCTGACGAGCTGTACCGCTACGCGCCCCGTCTCGTCGAGCGTATCCAGAAGCTTCCAGGCTTCCTCGACGTCACGACGGACATGCAGATCGCCAACCCCCAGGTCTACGTCGAAATCGACCGGGACCGGGCGGCCCGCCTGGGCGTAACGCCCTTCCAGATCGAGGATGCCCTCTACACGGCCTACGGGCCTCGGCAGGTCTCGACGATCTATGCCCCGAACAACCAGTATTCGGTCCTGATGGAGCTCCTGCCGGAATTTCAAAACGACCCGTCTCAGCTGAACCTGCTGTATATTCGCTCGAATCAGGGTACGTTGGTACCCCTGAGCGCCGTGGCCCGCATCCGGACCGACGTCGGACCCCTAACGGTTAACCATACGGGGCAACTCCCGGCGGTCACGGTCTCCTTCAACCTGGCCCCGGGGTACTCTCTCGGCGACGCCGTGACGGCCGTCGAGCGGGTCGCCCGGGAGGTCCTGCCCCCGACGGTGGCGACGAGTTTTCAGGGGACGGCCCAGGCCTTCCAGGCCTCCCAGGCGGGCCTGGGGCTCCTGCTTCTGACGACGGTCCTCGTCATTTACGTCGTCCTGGGCATCCTGTACGAGAACTTTATCCACCCTATCACGATCCTGACGGCCCTCCCCTTCGCCGGCGTCGGGGCCCTGGTGACATTGATGCTCTTCCAAAAGGACCTGTCCATCTACGCCTTCGTTGGGATCATCATGCTCGTCGGCCTCGTTAAGAAAAACGGCATCATCATGGTCGACTTTGCCATCGAGGCTCGGCGGGCCGGTAAGTCCCCGGAGGACGCCATCGTCGAGGCTTGCTGGATTCGGTTCCGGCCCATCATGATGACGACGATGGCGGCCCTCATGGGCACGCTCCCCATTGCCCTCGGCATCGGGGCCGGGGCCGAGGCCCGTCAGCCCCTGGGCCTGGCCGTCGTCGGGGGCCTGCTGTTTTCACAAACCCTGACGCTGTACATCACACCCGTCTTCTATGTCTACATGGAGGCCTTCCAAGAATGGCTGGGTCGGCGGGTCCGTCTGGCCCGTCCCGTTTTGGAGGCACCGGGCGCCGTGGCCTTGGGCCCCCTCGCGAACGGCCAGCCCGAGGCACCATCTCAGGAGGCATCGGAGCGGAGCCACGACACGATCCCTGGGAGGTGAAATATGCGCCGATGGGTCTATGGAATCACCGCTGTCGCCGGTCTTACCGTCCTTGGAACTCTCATCGGGTTCGCCGCCCGGTCCCGCCGTCCGGATCCGACGGGGACACCGGCTCCGTCACCGCCCGCCCCGACGACCCGGACCGCCGTCAACGTGACGGTCGTCCCGGCGGAACTCCGGGCCTGGCCCCGGGTCGTCGAGGCCGTCGGGACGGTCGCCGCCTGGGAGCAGACGGAGATCGCCGCCCAGGTCGACGGCCCCGTGACGGAGGTCCGCAAGGACGTCGGAGACGCCGTTCGGCCCGGTGAGGTCTTGGTGAAGATCGACGAGCGAGAGTATGAGCTCCGCTACCGCCAGGCCCAAGCCGACGCCGAGCAGACCGCCCGAGACCTGGAACGGGCCGAGCAGATGGCCCGGCAAGGCCTTATCCCGCCCCAGCAACTGGAAATGGCCCGGGTCCGGGCCCAGGTCGCTCAGGCCAACGCCGACGTGGCCCGGAAAAAGTACGAGGACACGGCGGTGCGGGCCCCGTATGCTGGGGAGATCACCCAGCGGTTCGTTTCGCCCGGGGACTACGTGCGGACGGGTCAACCCCTGTTCGTCCTCATGGCGACCCAGCGCCTCCGGCTGAAACTCCAGGTTCCGGAGACTCACTACGCCCGTCTCCAGCCCGGTCAGACCGTCGAGGTTCGGTTGGACGCCCTACCGGGCCGGACCGTGACGGGCCGGGTCTACCGGGTTAATCCCGCCGTCGACCCGGCGACCCGCACGGTCCCCGTCGAGGTCCTCATCGAGAACGCCGACGGTCAGGTCCGGCCGGGCATGTTTGCCCATGCCCGGCTTCACCTGGGGATGGAGGCCCCGATGGTGACACTCCCCGTCTCGGCCCTTCAGGCCGTGCCCGGCGGGGTTCAGAAGGTGTATATCGTCGAGGGCGACAGGGTCCGGGAGCGGGCCGTCGAGGTGGCCTTCTATGTGGGGGATTGGGTCGTCCTCCGGTCGGGCGTCCGACCCGGGGAGCAGGTCGTGGCCCCGGTCCCGGCGACGATCTGGGACGGCATGACCGTTCGGGTCGTACCCTCGTCCTCGTTCCACTCGGCTTCCCCGGAGGACTGTCGCGTCTCAGCGGAGGAATGCAAGGCAGATTCCTCCATGAACCCATCCCACGCCCCGTGAACGACCTATTGGAAAACATATGTAAAAAAAGGAATTCAAAATCAAGCGCATCCTGAGGGCTTTGCCATGAGTGACTTTGTCCTCTGCATTCGAAATGAGGGTTATCCGGCAAGTCTTATCGTGGGTAAGGTGTACCGACGATTGCCGGACCCGGAAGCAGAAGCCCGGGGGATGGTCCGCATCCTGGATGAGGACGATGCAGAGCCCGACGGGTATCTTTATCCGGCATTTATGTTTGTTCCCGTCGAACTACCGGAAGAAGCCCGACGGGTCCTGATGGGAGCTTGACCGTATCGGGGAGCGGGTCGTGGCCTCGACAAGGCAATAGGACAGTAGGGCATTACGGCGATGATTCAGAGCCTGGACACAGGGGATGCCCCGGATGGGGCTGTCCGTAGGAGCCTGAGCCCTACCCTTCTCGTCCATGAGACTCGGTCCCAAAGGTACGGACCTCGGAGGAACACTCCCGAGGGTTCAAACCTACGTAGGGGGCTTTCGCCATGACGCACTCCTCTTCTCCGGTCTCGGAAGAACGGCGGGGCGTCGCCCTGTTCGTGTATCGGCCGGTCCTGGCGACGATGATCGTCGCCTTCCTGGTGACCCTGGGCTGGGTGTCTTTCCGGGGCCTGCCGGTCGACCTGTTTCCGAACATCGAACTGCCCGTCGTGACGGTCACGACGGTCCTGCCCGGGGCCAGTCCCGAAGAGATCGAATCGACGGTCACCAAGCCCCTGGAAGAGGCCATCAACACGGCCAGCGGCATCGACGAACTCCGTTCCTTCAGTCAGGAAGGCGTCTCGACCATCGTCGTGTCCTTTGTCCTGGAGAAGCGTCCAGACGAGGCTGTCCAGGATGTCCAAAACAAGGTTAACACCGTGCTCTCCCGGCTCCCGACGGGGACGAAGCCCCCGGTCATCTCAAAATTGGATTTTGGGGCCGTCCCCATCCTATATATCGCCGTTTCCTCCCGACGGGACCTGCGGGAGACGACCGAGATCGCCCGGAAACTCCTGAAGGAGCCCCTCGAGACGGTTCCGGGCGTCGGGTCCGTCGTCCTCTTCGGCGGGCGCGAGCGGGCCCTGCAGGTTGAACTCATCGCCGAACGGCTCCGGGCCCTGGACCTGCCCGTCGTGGCCGTCTGGAACGCCATTCAGGCCCAGAACCTGGAGTATCCCGGCGGACGCCTGAAGTCCGAAGACGGCCAGGAGACGGGGGTCCGCCTGCAGGCCCGGGTTCGGAACGCCGAGGACTTGGCGAATCTCGTCATCGCCGAGCGGAACGGGGCCATCCTCCGGCTCAAAGACGTGGCCGTCGTCCGAGACGCCTTTACGGAGCCCCGTCAGTTGAGCCGCCTGTGGATTCGCGGCCGGGGCGACGTCCCCGAAGAAAGCGTGACCCTCGTCGTCTTCAAGCAGGCCCGGACGAACACCGTCCGGGTCATCGAGGCCGTCAAGGCCCGCCTCGAGGAACTCCGGAAGACCCTGCCCCCGGACGTGCAGACCCACGTCCTGGGCGACCAGTCCCGATTCATCCGGGAGTCCATCCGGGAACTCCAACTCCACCTCGTCCTGGGAGCCGTCCTGGCGAGCCTGGTCGTCTTTCTGTTCCTGCGGAACTGGCAGGCCACGCTCATCAGCGCCCTGGCCATCCCGACGAGCCTGATCGCCACGTTCATCTTCATCCGGGCGGCGGGCTATTCCCTCAACAACATGACCCTGCTCGGCCTGACCGTCGCCGTCGGGATCGTCATCGACGACGCCATCGTCGTCATCGAGAACATCTTCCGGCACATGGAGGAGTACGGCGTCTCGGCCTTCCAGGCGGCCGTCCAGGGGTTCCGGGAGATCGCCCTGGCCGTGACGGCGACGACGTTCTCCCTGGTCATCATCTTCCTGCCTCTGGCCTTCCTCCGGGGTCGGGCGGGTTTGTTCCTGCGGCAATTCGGGTGGACGAGCGCCGTGGCCGTCCTGTTTTCGCTCCTGGTCGCCTACGTCCTGACACCCATGCTGAGTTCCCGGCTCCTGAGACCTCAAAAGGTCCGTTCTAAGGCGGTCGGCTTCTACCGCTGGATCGAGACGGGCTACGTGACCGTGCTACGGTGGGCGCTCCGCCACCGGTGGACCGTCGTTCTCATCGCCGTCCTGTGTGTCCTGAGTACGTTCCCCATCGTCCGCTTCATGGGGAAGGAATTCGTCGCCAGCGACGATACGGGCGAGTTTAGCGTCTCCATCGAACTCCCCGCCGGGGCGGCCCTGGAGGCGACCGACCGGACTCTGCTCCGCATCTTTGAACGGCTCCGAGCCATCCCGGAAATCCAGGCGATGGTCCTCCGGGTCGGCGACGTCACGACCGGGAGCGAGGCCGTAAATCAAGGCAACGTCTACGTTCAACTCGTCGACTACCGCCAGCGAAAGCGGAGTCAGTTCGACATCATGCGGGAGATCCGCCAGATGCTGAGGGATTTTCCTGACATGCGGCTCCAGGTCACCGAGGCGGCGGCCATCGGCGGGGTCGGCGGGTGGCAGTTCCCCGTCAACGTCGTCCTGACGGGACCTGACCTCAACGTCTTGGAAGACATAGCCCGCCACGTCATGAGCCGCATGCGGGCGACGCCGGGCTTCGGGAGCGTGGACTCCTCGATCCCCATCCGGACGCCCGAGTTCCAGGTCCGGGTCCTCTATGACCGGGCCCAGACCCTCGGCGTGCGGGCCCAGGACGTAGCCCTGAGCCTCCGGCTCCTCCTGGGTGGTGACGAAGTCTCCAGTTTCCGGGAAGGCGTCGACCGCTACAGCATCTGGCTCCGCCTCCGGCCCGAAGACCGTCGGAACCTGGACGACGTCCTGACGCTTCCCGTCCCGTCCCTCCGGGGAACGAACGTGGAACTCCGCAACGTCGCCCGGGTCGAGTTCGGCGTCGCTCCGGCGGCTATCCAGCACTGGAACCGGTCCCGCGTCGTCAACGTCCTGGCGACCCTGGACGGCCTCGACCTGGGGCGGGCCCTGGACGTCGTCCGCCAGGCCTTCGCCGAGGTTCGTCCCTCGGCGGCCTATGACATGCAGGTCCTGGGCCGGGGCAAGATCATGGCTGAAACCTTCGCCAACTTCCTAACGGCCTTCGGCCTGGCCTTTGTGTTCATGTACATCATCCTGGCCGCCCAGTTCGAACACTTCCTCCATCCCGTCACGATCCTCCTGTCCATCCCCCTGACCCTGCCCTTTGCCCTCCTGTCGCTATGGCTGTGGGGCGAGAACTTGGGTCTCTTCGGCCTGATGGGGACGTTCCTCCTGGCCGGCGTCGTCAAGAAAAACGGCATCCTGCAAGTCGATTACACAAACCGCCTTCGGGCCCAGGGCCTGAATCGGTGGGACGCCATGATCGAGGCCAACCGGACCCGGCTCCGGCCCATCCTGATGACGACCTTCACGCTGGTGATGGGCATGATCCCCATCGCCCTGGGGCGGGGTCCCGGAGCGGCGAGCCGAGCCTCCCTGGCGAAGGCCATCGTCGGGGGCCAACTCCTGAGCTTGCTCATCACCCTCCTGATCGTGCCCGTCGGGTACAGTCTGTTCGACGACATGACCGGCTGGGTCCGACGGCGAGTCCTGCGGACGGCCCCGCCGGAGGCCGTTCCGGCGGCGTCCGACGGCATTGCCCTGCGGACGCAGGCACCGGACGGGGCCCCATGAGCCGGACGTCACCCAAAGATCTCCTTCAGGGGGAGCCGAAAACCCGGCAGGACCGTCGATTCCAGGACCTCATCCTCGGCATACGCCCCCTGAAGCCGAAACCGCTGACCCCGCAGGACATAGACCTCGACCGCCCGGTCCTCCGGAAAAACGACCCAGTACTCCGAAACCCCAAACCGGGCATACAGCCGCTTCTTCCGAACCAGGTCCCGATAGGCACTGCTCTCCGAAACGACCTCGATGACCAGGTCCGGTGCCCCCTGAATGTTCCGCTCCCCGATAATCCCAAGACGCTCCCGTCGGATGAAAAAAAGGTCCGGCTGAACGACGTTCTCCTCGTCCAGGTAGACGTCACAGGGGGCGTCGAAGACTTCCCCGAGGTCGTGCTCCGTCACAAATTGCTCCAGCCGGAACTCGATCTTCCGAGAAACCCGCTGATGGAGTGGGGTCGGCGCCGGCGCCATCTGGAGTTCCCCCTCGATGAGTTCGTATCGTTGGTCCTCGGGCAACTGCACATAATCGGCATACGTGTACTTCCTCTTGGTCACGACCGCCGAAGCCATATCGACCTCCCCGAAGACCTAATGCCTTGTTAGAAATGGATGCAGGATACAGGATGCATGATGCAGGATAGAAATGGCTCGGATTCCGAATACCTGGCACCCGGGACCCGATCCGCTTCTATCCTGCATCCTGCGCTCTGCATCGCATTAGAGTGCCCCGACGGCCCGAGGAGCCCCTCGGACCCGTTCGGCGCCTGCATAGACGTTGAAACGTCCCTCCCGTAAGAAACCGATGAGCGTCATCCCAAACTCCCGGGCCAACTCGACGGCCAGACTGCTGGGTGCCCCGACGGCGGCCAGGACCGGGATGCCGGCCATCAGGGCCTTCTGGACCAATTCAAAACTCGCCCGCCCGCTGACGAGGACGACCGTGTCCGAAGCCGGCAGACGGCCCTCCAAGAGGAGGGCCCCGACGAGTTTGTCCATCGCATTGTGACGCCCGACGTCCTCCCGAAGGAGGAGCAGACGGCCCGTCGCGTCAAACAGGGCGGAGGCATGGAGACCCCCCGTCCGGGCGAAGATCCGTTGCGCCGAACGGAGAGCTCCGGGCAGGGCCATGAAGAACTCTGGGGTCAGCCGAAAGTCGCCGACCGGAGGTCGGGGGCATACGGCCCGGACGAGTTCCAGAGACGTCTTGCCACAGATGCCGCAACTGGAGGTCGTGTACACGTGGCGACTCAGGCGCTCCGGGTCAAAGGGAACGCCCGGCTCGAGATAGACGTTCACGACGTTGTATTGCTGGAGTTCCTCGGGGTCCGTGCAGTAGGCGATCCGGGCGATGGCCCGCCGGTCCGAGATGACGCCCTCCGTATAGAGAAAGCCGGCCGCCAGTTCGAAGTCGTGGCCGGGCGTGCGGAGCGTCACGGCCACCCGATGGCGGACCCACTGCGTCCCCTGCCAGACGAGGACACGGACCTCCAGGGGCTCCTCGGTGGCCAACTCATCGTCCCGGTATCGTTCCCGGCCGTCCCGGACCTCCAGGACCGGAAGGCGGGTCGTAGTCCCGGGTCGCTCCGTCATCGGTCCCTCAGGTTGAAGGCCTCGGCCCTTGTATGGTACCACACCCGCCTCTCCCGGGGATACCCGCTCGCGAATTCCCAATCTGGCCGGTCGGGACCCAACGGGACTCGCTTTACCACCGGACGGCCCCCAGCGTCAGGACGGCCGCCAGGACGACCAGAACGGCGTTTAGCTCCCAGGCCGTCGCCAGCCCCCGGGACCGAAGGGTATAGCCGAGCAGAGACTCTAAGAAGTTGGCCACCGCCACGGCGATGATCATCCAGGGGACCCACGCCACGGGCAGGCCCCAGAGCCAGGCCCCCAGACCGACGAGGCCGACCCCGGCGGCCAAGCCGGCCGCCGTCCCGACCAAAGAGACGGCCCCTGGCGTCCCGACGGGGACCGAACGGCCTGCCCACCACAGGAAAGCCGGCCCGCCAAATCCCTTGCCGACCTCGCTGGCGACGGTGTCCATCAGGCCGGCCGCATAGGCCGCCACGAGGCCGGCGGCGACCCAGGTCCGTTGGTCCGAGGGGACCAGGGCTCCCCAGAGGGCCAGCAGGGCCGGGATGCCCGCCTTAGCGACGGCGCTCCGCCAATCCCGCGGCGACTCGGCCAGGCCTCGGGTCACCTTCACGTCCCGGCCCCATCGGGTCGCCAGGCTTCCGCCGATGAAGAGGACCAGTAGGAGCAGATAGGTCCGTCCGCCGCCGGCCAGGAACGTTAGGAATCCGATGATCCAGCCGGCCCAGAATCCCGAGACGCTGACCCAACCCAGGCTCCAGGCCGTGCCGCCGATGATCCAGTTGAGGCCCAGGGCCAGGAGGATCTGCACAAGGGAGGGCTTCCAAGCGAGGTCACTCCAGGGCACGTGATAGGCCATGTACAGCAGGGCTCCGGCGCTTAGGGGGATCGTCAGGTTGTCGTTCAGCCGCAGGTCCAGGGCCTCCAGGCCGGCCGTCAGGAGGCTCACGGTCAAGGGAATCCAAAGAAAGAAAGCCGCCGCGTCCTGCAGGGGCAGGTCCGGCGGGACCCGGTGGCCCGTCGTCCACAGGAGCAGGGCCCAGCTACCCAGAAAGGCGCCGCCGACGTAAGCCAATGTCCCCTCGACGGTCTTCTTCGGGTTCCAGGGCCACCGGACCCGTCCGACCCAGGGTCCCATGAGCCCCGCCAGACCGTCCCCGAAGGCCATCATCGCCCAGGCGGCGGCGACGACGTAGGGCTCCGAAGGGAACGTCAGGATCAACAGCAGGACCGACAGGGGATAGGCGACGATCCCGACGGGGACGCCGCCGAGGGTCGGTTCGTCGGACCGGTAGAGGTAGCGGCCCCAGAGCCTCGGGAGGACCCACAGGTTATGGGCCAGAGCGGCCAGGGCGCACAGGGCCGCCTGCCAAGAGGTCAAGTATCGGAGTAAGAGGGCAAAGAGGCCCATCGCCACGTGGACCAGCTTACGAACGACGTCGGTACGTTGCACCCACATAACGGAGTTAGCAGGGCTGTTTCACGGAAGTTTGGCAGTACGGCAATAAGTTATTACTCGTCACCCGTTACTCGTTACTCGTCACTCCGTCCCTTTATTTTGACAACGCAAAGTCCCAGGGGCACCCGCTATCGGGTCTCCGGTACCCGGTAAGGACTCAGCCGGGTCATCGTTGAAGTCTCATTCCCATCGAATCCCCAGGAGGTCCAGATCGGACGGCCGCTGGCGCCACTTTTCCCGGACCCGGACTTGCAAGTCCAGGTACACGCGCTGGCCCAGGAGGGCCTCGATTTCCTGTCGGGCACGGGTCCCGATGCGCTTTAGCATCTGACCGCCTTTACCTATAATGATTCCTTTTTGAGAATCCTTTTCGACCCATATGTCCGCGTACACGACCCAGACGGAGCCCTTGACCTCCACCTTCTGGATATGGACGGCCGTACAGTAGGGCACTTCCTGACGGGTGTAGTGAAAGACCTTCTCCCGGATCAGCTCGGCGATAAGGAAACGCTCATCGGCGTCCGTCCACTGACCCGGCGGGAATAGGGGCGGCCCCTCCGGGAGATACTTCAGGATCGTCCGGACGAGCTCCTCGACGTTCGTCCCCCGCAGGGCTGAGACGGGGACGATCTCCCGGAAGTCCATCCACTGCCGATATCGGTCGATGACGGGCAGGACCTCGGCCTTCGGAACGCGGTCGATCTTGTTGATGATCAGGAAGACGGGCGTCTCGGTCTGGACCTCCCGAAGCAGGTTCAGAATCGGCTCATAGGGCCGGTAAGCCTCCCGCTCGACGTCGATGACCCAGCCGATGAGGTCCACATTACGGAGGCAGGCATAGGCGATCTGGACCATTCGCTTGTTGAGTTCGAAGTGGGGTTCGTGGATGCCCGGTGTGTCCCAGAAAACGATCTGGCCCTCGGGACGGGTCAGGACGCCCGTGATGCGGGTCCGGGTCGTCTGGGGTTTGGGCGAGACGATGGCGACCTTCCGGCCCAGGATGCGGTTGAGGAGGGTCGACTTCCCGACGTTGGTCTGGCCGACGAGGGACACGATTCCAGCCCGGAAGCCGGGCGGTGGTGTCCAGGTCTCCGGCGCCGGGGCCGGCGGCTGGGCGACGGTCTTCTTCATCCGGAAGGTCTCCTTCGGATGTTGGGACAGGACTTACGGAGTTGGCCGGGCCGTTTCACGGCCGTACGGCAATATGGAAGTTCGGCAGTACGGCAACAAATGATTACCCATTAACCTTCCCTCGTCACTTGTCACTCGTTACTCCCCCAGGGGACTCCAAACTACAGGACCCCGCCGGAGCACGCAAGCCGATGGCCGTTATTCGCCGCCCGGAAGCCGTTCGATCAGGGTCGTCAGGCCGGGGCTCAGGTGGACGGGATAGACGGCGGGGTCCCGGAGGCGCCGGTAGGGTTCGGGGAGCCGCTCCAGCTGGTCCTTCACGTACCGCTGAGTCTCGGCCAGGGACGGCAGTTCGGCGACCCAAGCGCCCTTCTCGATATACGTTCGTAGGAGGGGAGTCCCGCCCTCGACGGGTTCGTCCTCCAGGGCGATGACGTCGTGGGTGTACCGGCCATCCGGACCGGTAAACCGGTAGACCTGCTTACGGCCCGGGAGCGTTCGCTTGCCGGGGCTCGTCTTCATTCGAGGCTCCCGGGTCCGGCCCGACTGCCACTCGACGAGCTTGTAGTTGCCCGTCATGGCCGGGGCGTCTTTGGACGTCACCAGGTCGGTCCCGACGCCGAAGAGGTCAGCCGGAACGCCGGCCGTCAGGAGTTCGTCGATGATGTATTCGTTGAGGTCCCCGCTGAGGACGATCTTCACGTCTCGGAGCCCGGCCTCGTCGAGGATGCGGCGGGCCTCCCGAGTCAGGCTGGCCAGGTCCCCGCTGTCGATCCGGATGGCCCGGAAGGGGACCCCCAGTCGGACGGCCTTGCGGACGCCCTCGAGGGTGTCGAACGTGTCGACGAGCAGGACCGTGTGTTCGGGGAACAGCCGCTGGAAGTGGCGAAAGGCTTCCTCTTCCGAGGCATGGGCCAGGACCCACGAGTGGGCCATCGTCCCCGATACGGGGATCCCGAAGGCAAAGCCGGCCTGGAGGTTGGAGGTCCCGACGCAACCGCCGACATAGGCCGCCCGGGCGGCCCAGAAGCCGGCCTCCGGACTGTGGGCCCGTCGCAGGCCGAACTCGATGACCCCCCGCCCTCGGGCCGCCTGGACGACGCGAGCGGCTTTCGTGGCGACCATCGTCTGGAAGTTGATGGCGGCCAGGACAAAGCTTTCCAGGATCTGAGCTTCCGGCAGGGGAGCCGTCACGGACAGGACGGGTTCACCCGCAAACACGAGGGTCCCCTCCGGGACGGCCCGCACGCGGCCGGTGAACTGAAAGTCCCGCAGGTACTTCCAGAAGCCCTCCGGCAGACGGGCAAAGTTGGGGACGGACCGGAGGTAGGCGATGGCCGCATCGTCGAAGCGGAGGTTCGTGATGTAGTGGAGGGCCGTCTCGATGCCGCAGGCGACCAGAAATCCCCGGTGGGGCGGCATATGGCGGAAGCTCATTTCAAAGGTCGCCGGAAAGAACATTTCGGCTTCCCAGTATCCGGCGGCCATCGAGATCTCGTAGAGGTCAACGGCCAAGCACCAGTGCGCATCGACCCATGGGGACTTCCAGTCGCCCATCGGCGGTATCCTTCCAGGGCATGACTCCTACTGTTATAGGGCCGGGGCCCATCGGAAATCAACGGCGGCATCCGTTCCGGTGCCCGACACGGTTGAACGTCTATCGGGATTCGATTAGGATCGGTCCGCTCGTGAGACCGGCGTCGGGGGGCCGGCCCTTGCCCCTGCCTTACGGAGGTCCTGACATGATGACCGACTGGCCGGACTGGCAGGAAATTAGTGAGCAGGCCCGGCGAGAATGGGAAAAGATCGAGGAGGACATCCGCCGACGGGTACAGGCCAAGTTTCAGCAGAGGCGACTCCTCCGCGAGGAAGCGGAGGATCTGGCTCTCATGGAGGTCCCGCCCCCGGTCCATCCCGACTGGATCCGACCCTTCTTCTTTCGGCCGATCTTGCGGACGGACACGCTGTTTTACACTCAGGGCGGCTATAACGTCCACCCGGACATGCTGTTTCAGTCGACCCGCCCGTGGCTGGCCCGTCTGCGGGCGGTGTTCCGCAAGGTCCTCCGGTTCTTCCTCAACATCGACGCCCTGGTCGGTCAACAGGCCCGGTTTAACGACCTTCAGGTCGAACTCGACGACCGCCTGGTGCATCACACCCGCCTGCTCCATGAATTGGTCCACCGCCTGGTGGCCGAACTGACCCGGCTGAATCTTCAGCATCAGGAGCTGGCCCATCGGGTTCAGTGGTTAGAGGAGCAGGTCGAGTGGTATCGTCAGCGGCACCGGGTTCTCGAGAGCTGGCTCCGGGCGGGCCGGTCCGAGCCGGAGGCGGGGAAGTGACGGGGCGACGGACACGGTGGGCGATGCCGTCCGTGAGGCCGCCCTTATCCTTACCATAGGACTTACGCAGGTGGCAGGGTTGTTTCACGGCACTACGGCAATACGGCAGTACGGCATTACGGCTACGATTCGAGCCCTTGGCTTCCCGGACGGCTTGGATCCGATTCCGTTCAACTGCGTAACTCCTGAAGCTATTCCCCGTTACCCGTCACTCGTCACTCGTTACCCGTTACTTCATCCCTTCGTCACTCCGTCCCTTTCATGGTGAGGTGTCAACGGCGATGTCGGTGCCCATTGGATCGGACTACCGTCAGTGGTCCCAGAGCCTGTACCGCCGTCTCTATCAGGCCTTGATGACTATCGCCGAGCTGGAAGACACGGAGGCCATCGTCCGGTACATTATGCACGCTCTCGTCGAAGACGCGGCCCCGCCGTATGCCATCATCACGGGGGCCCGGGCCTATCGGCGGGTCAACGGTGTTTACCGGCTCTTTGCCAAGGTCGGCCAGGCCGGCCCCGTCCCCATAGGGTTTGAAGTCCCGGCGGACTACCCACCGGTCCAGAAGGCCATCCGCCGGGGGTGGGTCCTCATGCGGGCGACGGACCCCGATTTCGACCCCCGCATCGAGGACGTCGTCGGCGTGCAGACCTATGCGGCCATTGCCCTGGGGCCCCGTAGGGAGTTCCTCGTCTCCTTTACCCTCCACGAGCCGGTCCCGGACGAGGAGATCGTCTACGCCCTGGCGGCAATTCGGCAAGTCGCCGACATGGTCCTGCGACATCGGGAGCTGTATACCTTCATCGAGCAGGCCCGGGAGATCCAACAGTCCCTCCTCCCCCGTGAGGTACCCGACTTCCCGGGCTATGAGTTCGCTTTCCTGTCCCGACCCGCCGAGAGCGTCGGGGGCGACGTGTACGACTTTATCCCCGTGTCCCGAGCCATCCTGGGAGTCCTGATCGCCGATGCCATCGGTCACGGCCTTCCGGCGGCCCTGCAGGCTCGGGATATCGTCGTCGGAGTCCGGATGGGCGTCGAGGAGGACCTTAAGATCGTTCGGATGATGGAGAAGCTGTCGGCCGTCCTCCGGCATGTCAGCATGGGGAGCCGCTTTACACCCGTGTTTTATGCCGAAATCGAACGGAACGGCAACGTCATCTACGTGAACGCCGGCCACGTACCCCCCTTCATCCTGCGGGCCGAGGCGGAGGCCCCGGCCCAGTTCCTGACGGTCGGGGGTCCCGTCCTGGGCCTCCCGATGGAGTCGCCTACCAACGGTCTTTCGAACGGCTTCGACCCGGGGACCTGCTTGTCCTATATACGGACGGCATTCCGGAGACGAGGAACCCGGCCGGTGAGGAGTTCGGGGTCCAGCGGCTTGTCGAGGTCGTTCGAAGGCACCGAACGGAGCCCCTGGCCGATATCCTGGAACGGGTCTTTGCGGCCGTCGATGTGTTTCGGGACGGTCTCTCCCAGGAAGACGACCAGACGCTGATCCTCATCCGGAAGGGGGAGGGTCCCTGAGGCGGGCCGAGACCCCGCTGTTCGACGCACGGGGCCGGGATATGCCGATCGTTGACAGGGGGGTAATCTCTGATTAGCATTATAGGCCCCTGGGACAGGGGACCTATCGCCGCACCGCACCCGCAGAGGCGGACCGGCGTCAGCCGGACCCTTGGTCGTATGGATCCTGGCGGATGAGGCATTTCCATGGGGAGTGGGTTATTCTGTCTGGGGACGTATTGGGCCGAACGGATGGCGGAGACAGCGTCCGGCGAGGTAGCGGGTGGGGGCTCCTTCCTGAGCCTCAGCGGCCTCGTCCTGGTCGTGGCCGTCCTGGTTGCGCTCCTGAAGGCCGTCTTACAGCGAGTGTACTTTCATCCCCTACGCCGGGTCTTGGAGGAACGCTATCGACTGACGCTGGGCCGCCTTCAGGAGGCTCAGGAAATCCTCAAACAGGCTGAGCGGGAGCAGGCTCGCTATGAGGCGGCCATCCGGGAGGTCCGGCAGTATGCCAACCAGCGGATGGCCGAGGCCCGAGCCGCCGCCGAGGCCCGACGGGCGGCCCTAATCGAGCAGGCCCGGCAAGAGACCCGGGCCTGGGTCGAGGAGGCCCGAATCCACCTGCAACGGCAGGCCGAGCAGGCCAAGCGGGAGCTTCAGATGGAAATCGACCGGCTTGCCCTGGAGGTCGTGCAACGTATCCTGCGGCGGCCGCTGGGACTCTCGCCCGATCAGGTCGCACAGGTCCGGGACGAGGTCTTACGGTCCTGACGCCTTGGAGGCGACCGTGCGATACGGAATCTGGGGTTGGCGATTCGTCGGAGTCTTCTTCTGCTTATTCTTCTTCCTGCCGGGGTTCGCGATGGCCCGACCCGAGGAAGCTCCGTCCGGGGCGGGTCCCCACCTGGGGGTCTTACACTACGTGGGCCGCCTCATCAACTTCGGCCTTTTGGCTTTCTTGCTGTACTACCTCGTCGTCCGGGTCGGCCGTCTGCCGGACGCTTTGCAGACCCAGCGGGAGGAGCTCCTCCGGGAGATGGAGGAGGCCCGTCAGCAGAAGGAGGCGGCCGAGGTCAAGTGGCGGGAAGTCCAGGCCCGTCTGCAAACCCTGTCCGACGAGCTGGAACGCATGCGTCAGGCGGCCGAGGCCGACGCCCAGCGGGAGGCCGAACGCATCCTCACCGAGGCGGCGGCCGAAGTCGAGCGTCTCAAGCATCTGGCCGAGGAAGAAATCCGCCGAGCGGCCGCCTTTGCCCGGGCCGAAGTCCAAGCCTATGTGGCGACGGCCGTGGCTCGCATGGTGGAGGGCCTCTTGAAGGCCCATCTCACTCCCGAGGACCATGTCCGCCTCATCGAAGCGTCCCTGGAAAAGCTAAAGAGTGACGAAGTGACGAAGTAACGGAGTGACGAGTAACGAGTGACGGGTAACGGGTAATAACTTTAGGAGTTACGCAGTTGGCAGGGTTCTTTTACGGCAGTACGGCAATACGGCAATAGGGCAACCAGTTATTACCGTTACCCGTTACTCGTCACCCGTCACTCGTTACTCGTCACTTCTATGTATGGGTGGCCGCTGGATACCGTCCGACGTCTTCGAGCCGATCCCTACGAACTGTGACAACACGAAGTTCAATACGAAAGGGAGAATGTCGATGCTTCGGGAAGGCATCGCTCGACGGTACGCCCAGGCCCTGCTGGACGTCGTCGGGCCTCGGAACCTTTACGACCGGATTCATCCGGAGTTAGAGGATTTAGAAGTCCTATTTCGGGAGCTTCCGGACCTGGTCCGGTCCTTGGAACAGCCGGGTCGGCCGATGGCAGAAAAGCGGCGCATGATCGAAGAACTCGGCCGACGGCTGGACTTGCATCCCCTGACGGTCCGGTTCCTGGAGTTGGTTGCGGAGAACCGAAGGCTTCGGGAGTGGAGTCGGATCCTGCGGCTTCTGGAGCGGTTATACCAGGAGTCCCAAGGCGTCCAGACCCTTCAGGTCATCACGGCCGTTCCCCTGGACGACCGCCTCCGCCACCGGGTCCGTCAGGCCCTGGAGGCCCTGACGGGTCGCCGAGTCGTGATGGAAGAGCGCGTAGACCCGCGAATCTTGGGGGGCTTCATCGTCCGCATCGGCTCGGTATACTATGATGGGAGTGTCCTCGCCCAGATCCGTCAGGTCCGGGACCACTTGATGGCGGCCGCGGGGTAAGTAGAAACAGCCGTAGGGCCTTACCGCCAGGAGCGATTGGCGCTCTGTTAAAATATGGATGCAGGATACAGGATGCACGATGCAGGATAAAAATGGCTCGGATTCCGCTTACCTGGCACCCGGGACCTGGTACCTGGCACCCGTGCCCCATTCTCACATTTCAAATCTTAACAGAGCATTCGTCCGAGTGTTTTGTCCGGAATAGAAGTGACGGAGTGATGGAGTGACAAAGTAATGGAGTGACGGGTGACGAGTAACGGGTAACGGTAATAACTGGTTGCCCTATTGCCGTATTGCCGAATTGCCGAACTTACGTATTGCCGTACTGCCGTGAAACGGCCCCGCCCACTGCGTAAGTCTTAAAGTTATTACCCATCGCTCGTCACTCGTTACTCGTCACTCGTCACTCCGTTACTTCGTCACTCCGTCACTTTCACGAAGGAGAGATACGATGGCGGCTACGATTCGACCCGATGAGATCGTGACCGTCCTACGTCGGCGTCTTGAAGAGCTGGAGACCCGTATCGACCTTTCGGAGACGGGCACAGTCCTGAGCGTCGGGGACGGGATCGCCACGATTTATGGCCTCGAGCGGGTCATGTACGGGGAAATGATCGTATTCCCCCACGACGTGTACGGGATCGCCATGAACTTGGAGGAGGACACGGTCGGGGCCGTCCTGCTGGGGGATTACACGAAGGTCCGGTCCGGCGACGAGGTCCGGCGAACCCGGCGGATCATCAGCGTTCCCGTCGGGGAGGCCCTAATCGGGCGGGTCGTGAATGCCCTCGGCGAGCCCATCGACGGGAAAGGTCCCATCGAAGCCAAGCAGTACAATCCCGTCGAGCGTCTGGCACCGGGCGTCGTCGACCGCCGTCCGGTCCATCAGCCCCTTCAGACGGGTATCATCGCCATCGACGCCATGATCCCCATCGGCCGGGGCCAGCGGGAACTCATCATCGGCGACCGCCAGACGGGCAAGACGGCCATCCTGCTGGACACGATCATCAACCAGAAGGGCCAGGACGTCATTTGCATCTATGTCGCCATCGGCCAGAAGCAGTCGACTATCGCCCAGGTCGTCAAGACCCTGGAGGACTACGGGGCGATGGACTACACGATCGTCGTTGCCGCCTCGGCCAGCGAGCCGGCCCCGATGCTTTACCTGGCCCCCTATACGGGATGTGCCATCGGCGAGTACTTCCGGGACACGGGCCGTCATGCCCTCGTCTGTTATGACGACCTGTCCAAGCACGCCGCGGCCTACCGGGAGATCTCCCTCCTGCTCCGGCGGCCGCCCGGTCGGGAAGCTTACCCCGGCGACATCTTCTACCTCCACTCCCGGCTCCTGGAGCGGGCCGCCAAACTCAACGACGAAAACGGCGGCGGCTCCCTGACGGCCCTGCCCGTCATCGAGACCCAGGCCGGGGACGTCTCCGGCTACATCCCGACCAACGTCATTTCCATCACCGACGGCCAGATCTACCTGGAGTCCGAACTGTTCTATGCCGGTATTCGGCCGGCCATCAACGTCGGCATCTCCGTCTCCCGCGTCGGCGGGGCCGCCCAAGTCAAGGCCATGAAGCAGGTCGCCGGCTTCCTCCGTCTGGAACTTGCCCAGTACCGGGAACTGGCCGCCTTCGCCCAGTTCGGTTCCGAACTCGACCCGGCGACCCAGCGGCAGTTGGCTCGCGGCGAACGGCTGACGGAACTCCTGAAACAGCCCCAGTTCCAGCCCGTGGCGGTCGAAAAACAGATCGCCATCATCTTCGCCGGGACGGAAGGCTACCTGGACGACCTGCCCGTCTCCGAGTGTGGCCCCTTCAAGTACGCCCTGTTCGATTACATCGACAAGTACAATCCCCCGGCCATTCGGGCCCTTCGGGAGAAGATGGAAATCACCGAGGACATCCGGCGCCAGCTCCACGAAATGCTGAAGGAATTCAAGGAAAAGTTCGTAGCTGAGCGAAATCTCCGGTAAGGACTGCTTCCATGCCGGCCCTGATCACACTCCGTCGCAAAATCCGAAGCGTCCGCTCGACCCGTCGGATCACGAATGCCATGAAGATCATCGCCGCCACCCGAGTCCGCCGGGCCCAGGAGGCCCTGTGGCAACTGCGACCCTACGCCTGGCGGATGCAGGACGTCCTCCGGTCTCTGGCCAGCCGGGTCCGGCCCGAGCTCCATCCCCTTCTCCGCTGGCCTGAGGCCGAACACCGGGTCGACCTCCTGGTCGTCACGGCGGACCGGGGTCTCTGCGGGGCTTTCAATCACAACATCGTCCGGGAGGCCCTGCGGTTCCTGCACGGCTTTCCACCGGACACCGAACTTCGACTTTGGTGCATCGGTCGGAAAGGGCACGACTTTTTCCGTAAACGGCGGTGGCCCATTGCTTACGCATACCGGGACATCTTCCGACGGGTCGACTACACGGTCGCGCAGACCATCGCCCGACAGCTCATCGAGGAATTCGTCACGGAACGGATTCAGGCCGCCTATGTCGTGTACAACGAGTACAAGTCTGCCCTCGTTCAACGGGTCGTCGTCGAGCGTCTCCTGCCCTTACAACGGATAGAATTTTCACCCGTCGAGCCGCCCGTCGAGTACATCTATGAACCCGAGCCGGAGCGGATTTTCGAGGCCCTCCTGCCCAAGCACGTCGTCATTCAGGTCTACCGCATCCTGCTGGAATCCCAGGCCGCCGAGCAGTCGGCCCGGATGGTCGCCATGGACATGGCGACGAAAAACGCCGATAAGGTCATCTACAAGCTGACCCTTCTGCTGAACAAGACGCGGCAGGCCTCCATCACGAAGGAGATCCTGGAGATCATCAGCGGAGCGGAGGCGCTCCGGAAGGCCCGGGCCTGAAGATCCCGGCAGTACGGCAATGGGCGGTCGGTCCTACCTGGGATAAGGGTTCCTCATATCCTGGGTCGTGTTCAAGTCATTGCGGATAGGCCGGTCCAGAGCATCCCCTGTCCAAATCACCGTATTTGCCCTACTGCCCCACTGCCGTATTGCCCTATCGCCGATTCCAAGCGGCCATGACGGAATGGTCGGACACGCCACCGATTCGGGCCGTCGGCCTCTCGAAGACCTATACCCTGGGACGCATCCAGGTCCCGGCGGTCCGGGACGTCCATCTGACCGTCCCGGCGGGCCGCCTCGTCGTCATCATGGGTCCCTCGGGAAGCGGCAAGACGACCCTGCTGTCGATGCTGGGGTGCATCCTACGGCCGACGGCGGGAGAACTCTATATCGCCGGCCAGCGGGTCGAGCGCTGGGACGAGGCCTACCTGCCGTACATCCGACGGCGCTACATCGGCTTCGTCTTTCAGCAGTTTAATCTCCTGCGGGCCTTGACGGCTCTCGAGAACGTCGAAATCGCCCTCCACCTGCGGGGCATCCGGGGGCGGGCCGCCCGGCGCCGAGCCGCCGAGGCCCTGGCTCAGGTCGGCCTGGCCGACCGCCAGCACTTCTATCCCAAGGACCTGAGCGGCGGCGAGCAACAGCGGGTCGCCATCGCCCGGGCCCTCGTGGCCGATCCCCTCATCCTACTGGCCGACGAGCCGACGGCGAACTTAGATTCAGTGACGGGTCACCACGTCGTCGAGTACCTGCGGTCGGCCACCTACGAGCGCCGGATGGCGACGGTCGTCGTCACCCACGACCACCGGATCATGGCCCTGGCCGACGAGGTTTACTCCATGGAGGACGGATGTCTGCGACGGGCCGAAAAATCCGCCTGGTCGCCCTCGCCATCGTCCTGGGCCTCCTCCTGATGGCCGGTCTCTGGATGGCCGGGACCCTTAGCCGGGAGGGTATTTACGTGGTCCGTCGCCAGGAGGTCAACGACGAGGCTTACGGGACGGGCGAGGTCCGGGCCGGCCGGATGATCGACCTGTATGCCGAAGTTCCCGGAATCCTGCGGGCTCTCCGCGTCCGGGAGGGTCAGACGTTCCGGGCCGGCGATGTCCTGGCGGAGATCGACGATACGACCTACCGGACCCAGCTGGCAGAAGCACAGGCGGCCCTTTGGCAGGTCGAGGCCCGACTCCAGGAACTGGAGCACGGTGCCCGACCCGAAGAGGTCCGCCGGCGGCGGGCCGAGATGGAGGCGGCCCGGGCGGCCTTGGAGTTTGCCGAGTCCGAGTGGCGTCGGAGCGAAGACCTCTGGCGGCAGGGCATCCTGGCCCGTCAGGCTTATGACGAGGCCCGTACCCGGTGGGAACAGGCCCGACGCCAGTATGAGGCGGCCCAGGCCGCTTACGAGGAGACCGTCCGGGGACCCCGTCCCGAGGTCCTCCGGCAGGCCCAGGCGGCCGTCGCCCAGGCCCGGTCCCGTGTGGCGTACTTGCAGGAAATATGGGCCAAGACCCGCATCCGAGCCCCCTGGGACGGTCAGGTCCTCCGCGTATGGACCCATGAAGGCGACGCCGTCCATCCCGAGACGCCGCGTCCCATTCTGCGGATTGCCGACATGGAGCGATGGGTCGAGGTCGAAGTCGACTACACGGACGCCTTCCGGGTAGCCCCCGGCCAGTCGGTCGTGTTTTTCCCGGAAAACCATCCCGAGCGGGCCCGGACCGGCCGGGTCGCCTGGCTCTATCCGACGCTCGGCAAGAAGCAGGTCTGGACCGAGAACCCACGGGAAATGACGGACCGGAAGGTCCGTACGGTCCGCATCCAGCCCGACGGGGCCTTGGACTGGCCCATCGGGATGACCGTCGAGGCCCGCATTCAGACCTTTCGAGGCGAAGCCCTGGCCGTACCCTGGGAGTGGGTCCGCTTCGAGGCCGGGACGTACTCGGTCTGGCGAGTCGGCCCGACGGGGACCGAACGGGTCGTCATCCAGCCCGCTTACGTGGGCTACCGTTGGGTCGTCGTAGGTTCCGGTCTGGCGGAGGGCGACCGGCTCGTCCGGCCACCCCGGGAGTGAGAACGATTCGGGTGCCCGGACTCGGTCCTCGGTGCCCGGTATCCGGCTCCCGGGGTCGATTCGGTACCGGGTCCCAGGTGCCCTGGTACCCGGGACCTGAGACCTGGCACCCCTACCCCATTCCCTCATCTCAAATCCTAACAAGGCACCATCTGACTATGGAACTTCGCGTTGTCCAAGTTCGTAAGGGGTCTGCTCCAAGAGGTCGGACGGCATCCGGTGGCTACCCATGTTAAGGTTAAAAGGGACGGGGTGACGGAGTGATGAAGTGACGGAGTGAGGGGTAACGAAGTGACGGAGTGACGATGAGTAGCTCGGATACCCGGAGTGCGTTCTACCAAGGAGGATCTCAGAACCTTATGGATGTCAATAATTGCAGCAGACCGACCAGCGCGTTGAGAACCAGAACGATGCCTATCAGCGCAAACATGCCTCCGACCCCAGTGGCGATGACCACAGGTGACCAGAGTTCCCACCACGAATCGATATATGCATCCTGGGGCAGTTGCGGGTTGTAGCGCACTCTAACCGCATCGCCGATGCGATACGACGGCGGATTACTACCGCTACGGCCCTCGAAGCGAATGAGTTGCCCCTCCGCCGTGCGAAACTCTATGATCGGATAAAAAGAGGTCCTGCCTCTCCTTCTACTACCGGTGCTGGTGCGGGGAACGATCTCGACGACTCTGCCTTCCGCCGGAAGCATCCCAGTGATCCGATTTCGGGTGAAAGTGTACCACCGCCATCCCAAGAAGTACAGGATGCCCAATCCGATACCGAGCACGACGATTCCGACCGGAAGACCGCCGAGGCGCCTAATGGGACTTACTACTCCCTTCATTGCCACCCTCTGTCGGGGGCCAGGCCCCGGCCGGTCGATGGAGGACCGACCCCAAGTGAAAGTCTACCGTAGCTACTTAGCGCCCGTTAGCCATGCCGTGGGCCATAAGGTGTCCCACACTGAGGGAGCCGATGGGTGAACCGACCTCACCCCGAACGACGGTCCCGTACCGGCTCATTCCAAGAAAAGGACGCCGCCTAACGCCGACCCTGCCACACCTTGGCTTCCAGAACGGCGATCTTCGCCTTCACTTGCTCTAACTCAGCCTGAAGGGATTCCCATTGGGTCTGGAGCCGTTCCCATTCGGCCCAGAGCCGCTGGCAATTCGGACAGGTGGACTGAGTCGTCACAGCTTACTTAGGATAACCTACCCGGAGGCGTTGAACAAATACGGACCTCTTATTACTCTTGAGGTCGGGGCTTTTATCCTGCAGTATCTGTTTAACGTTTCCGATGGCCCAAGACAATGGCCAGACGCCGGCGTAGCGTCCAGCGCTTCTCCCTCCCAGAGAGTCCTCCCCCCTTCGCACGCGGGCCCTCCCCCGCCGCCACCGCCGCAAAACCCATACCACCACCGGCAGATACACGCCTCCCCCCCGCCCTCACG